>MDSW01147983.1_pt1 | contig 27587 bp, 9 predicted proteins | sample 811171 | NCBI WGS metagenome assembly MDSW01 (sample SAMN05326641, study PRJNA326480) | marine metagenome | isolation source: seawater | place: Atlantic Ocean: North West | collected 2012 | reverse complement strand
CCTAACCCCTCCCCTCCCCTCCCCTCGCATATCGCAGGTGCTGCACGCGATGCGGTAAGATTCTGGACGACAACGTCTTCTCCACGGACCCGACCTTCTCGAAGACCGCCGGCGGCGCCTCCCAGGTGGACGGCAACTTCGTCCCCGAGAGCGGCGTCTCCGCGGGCGTGGGCCGCGGCGCGAGGGGCGGGCGCATCTTCGGCCTCCAGGTGGACTCGCACGAGAAGACGATCAACAAGGGCAAGCACGAGATTTCGCAGGTGGCGGACCGCCTGGGCATCCGCCCGCGCGAGGACATCACGAGCGCCGCGCACAGGCTGTACAAGCTCGCGGTGCAGCGGAATTTCACCCGAGGCCGCCGGACGCAACAGGTGGCCGGCGCGTGCCTGTACATCGTGTGCAGGCAGGAGTCCCGGCCGTACATGCTCATCGACTTCAGCGACGTCGTGCAGACGAACGTGTACGTCCTGGGCGCGGTGTTCCTGCAGCTGTGCCGCCTCCTCCGCCTCGAGCAGCACCCGCTCGTGAGCAAACCGATCGACCCCTCTCTGTTCATCCACCGCTTCGCCGACAAGCTCAACCTCGGGCGAAAGATGCACGCGGTGGCGAACACCGCCCTGAGGCTCGTCGCGAGCATGAAGCGCGACTGGATGCAGACCGGGCGGCGGCCGTCGGGCGTGTGCGGCGCCGCGCTGTGGGTCGCGGCGCTGCTGCACCAGTTCGAGCGGAGCAAGCGCGACGTCGTCGCCGTCGTCCACGTCGGCGAGGCGACGCTGCGTAAACGCGTCGCCGAGTTTGAAAACACCCCCAGCGCGCTCCTCAGCGTCGAGGAGTTCGACTCCAAGGCGAAGGAGTACGAGAAGGAACAGGCCCAGCTCGCGAACGGGGGGGGGATCGTCCTGAGCGCGGGGAGCACGACGACGCTGACGTGCGCGCACAAGGACCACGAGGGCGCGACGCACTTCGCGCACGGCATGTGCCGGATGTGTTACGTCGAGTACGCGCGCGTGTGCGGCGGGGCGAGGGGCGGAGAGGACCCGCCCGCGTTCCAAGCCGCGGAAAATAAGAGGAAAAAAGAAGAGCAGCGGCAGCTCACGTTACCCGCCGGAACGACCCTCCCCGCGCTCCCCGCGCCGGAGTCGGCCGCGGCGACCACCCTGGCGTTGCCCGCGCCGGCGAATGCGGCGGCGGCGGCGGCGCGAGGAAAAGGTCGGCCGCCTCGGCGCGCGACGGCGTCGGAGATGCACTCCGCCATCGCTGCGGCGGCGGCGAAGGCGTCCGGCGGGAAGGACGCCTCTTCCGCCGGCGGCGCCGCGGGTTCCTCGATCATGGGCTCGACCACCGCGATGCACTCGTACCTGGAGGCGGAGATGGATAAGGCGCTCGGCGACCGCTCGAGCCACCTGGGCGAGTTCGCGGCGTGGGCGGGGGTCGGCGGGCGGGGGGGGCCCAAGCCCAAGCGCGAGCCCGCCGAGCCCGGCGCTGAGCCCGGCGCGTCGCCCGCGGCGGCGTTCGCGGTGCTGAAACACCTCGTCGGGGAGAAGCGCGCGAGCGAGGCGTTCGACGCGGAGACGGGGGAGAGGAAGGGCGCGCGCGCCGCGATCACGCAGAGGCACCTCGCGGGCGCGCACCCGGACGCAAAGCGGGATCCCGCGGGGACGACGCGGGGGGGGCGGCTGCGCGGCGCCGACGCCGCCGGGCTGCGCCGCCTCGTCGCCGCCGGGTGCTTCGACGCCACCGCGACGGCGCGGATCAAGAAGATCAGGCCCGAGGTCGTTCCGGACGAAAAAGCGGCGGCGGTGCCCGGTGGCGGTGCGGCGGGAAACGCCGCCGCGGGGAACAGATCGGTCTCCGTGGCGTCGGCGGCGGCGGCGTTGAGGGCTCCGGCGGCGGGGGGGCCTTCGTCGTCGTCGTCGGCGGCGGCGGCGGCGGCGGCGCGCGCGGAGAAGCTGGCCATCGCGGCGGCGGCCGCGGAGTCCAACGCGAACCACGAGAAGACGCGGCGGGATCTCGCGCGCGCCGCCGCGCGGGAGGCGCGCGCGCTCACCGGGTCGAAGATCAAGAAGGAGGAGGAGGAGGGCGAGGGCGCGGCGGCGGCGGCGGCGGCGGCGGCGGGAAAGGAGGGGGGCGGCGCGGGCGCGAGCGACGGGGGCGGCGGCTCGGCCTCGGACGACGGGAGCGGCAGCTCGGACTCGGACTCGGAGTCCGACTCGGAGGCGGACCCGGAGACGTTTTCGGACGTGGACGACGACGAAGTGGCGGATTACATCCACACGGACGAGGAGGTGAAGCTCCGGCGCGTGATTTGGTCGGAGCTCAACAAGGACTACCTCGAGACGCAGGCGGCGAAGGAGGCGGCGGTGGCGGCGGCGCCCCCGGGAGGCGCCGGCGCCGCGTCCGCCGGCGACAAAGGCGACGAGACGGACGAAAAGGACGCGAACGGCAAGGGGAAGAAGAAGCGGAAGCGGTACACGCACGTCGTCCCCGCGGACACCGCCGCGGAGGCGGCGCACGCGATGCTCTCGAGCAAAAAAATTTCCTCCAAGATCAACTACGACGCCCTCAACAACCTCTTCAAGGACGACGCGCACCACGCGCACGCGACGCGCCGAGGCGAAGAGCAAACGGCGAAAGCGCCCCACCCGCGCGGGCGCCAAGCCGCCGCCGCCGCCACCGCCGCCGCCGCCGCCAGGAGGGGAAGCGTCGGACGCGGCGAAGGTCGGCTCGGCTCGAGGGTCGCCGCCGGAGACGGATTCGGCGCCGCGTTCGAGGAACGAGACGAGGGCGCCCGAGAGAGGACCGCCGCCTCGGACGCGGCGGCGGCGTCGGGAGCGCCGGGGCCCCAGAAGAGCGTCGCGGTGAGGGCGGCGGAGGCGGCGGCGAAGGTGCCCGCGCCGAGGCGTGGGATGAGCGAGGCGATGCTCGCGGAGGCGGCGATGCAATCCACGGGGGGGCGGAGCCGAAAGGCGCGTGGCGCCAAGGGCGCGGACTGGCTCTCGTGACGAAAAGACCAAAAGACGAAGAAGAAGAGTCTCATCATCATCGCGTAAATATGATAGATTTAGTCTTCCGAGGTGTGAGACGTCATCACGCGGCGGTGTTACATAGTATCGGATGGGTACGCGCCTCGCGACCGAGTCGTTCGCTCGTACCCGCGGCTCCTTTCGCCTCGGGTGGGTTCGGTCGTCCGCTCATCACTCGCAGAGCTTCCTGACGAGGTCGGCGATGGTTTTGTCGTCGGCTCTTCTCAGGACGGCGTCGTGGAGCGCGTCTTTGGTTTTTTTCTTGACGAGCTCCTCGACGCCTCGGTGGAGGACCGGGTGGAGCTTGAGCTCGGCGTCCGGCTTCAGGAGCGCCACCGGGTCGAACCAGCCGAACTCCTCGTACTCGGCGCTGCACATGTTCATGGTCGCCTTCTCCTCCTCCGTGACGACGGCGGTCATGATGACGCCGAAGTCGGCGGTGCCGTTCCCCTCGGGCGCCTGCTTGCGGAACTGCCAGAGCATCGTCTGGCAGCACACGAACTCCCACCGCGAGGGGTCGATGTCGATGCCCGTCTCGCGCCTGCAGTTGCGCTGCGCCGCCTCCTCGACCGTGTCCCCGGCCTTCATGCGCCCGCCCAGGACCCACCAGTCCGGCTGCGGGTGCACCTTGCGCTTGCCCATCAGCATCATCCCGCCCGCGTCCTGCAGGAGAAGATCCGCGCACCCCTTGACGAAGCAATCGAGCGCCCGGCCGTACTCGTCGTCGTCCAAGAACGTCTTGTTCTTCGTGTACTCGCCCGTGACGAAGTGCGGGAGGTTACGGAACGGGTTCGGCGGCGCCATCGTGACCGGAGAGCCCACCGGAGGCGCCGATGCGTGTGCGCACCGGGAGCCGCGGAACCGGACGCACCGCGAACCGCCGCACGGATAGAGAAAAGCGCGCGACGCCTTGTGAGCCACAGATCGGCGGCGGCTTTTGGAATCCCGCCGGCGGGTCGTAAAGGCAGTTGAGCAGAACTGGCGCACCTTCGAGCTGGCGAGAAACTGTGACGAGATTTCGTTTCGGGGACTTTGGCCATCGCGTCAGGTCCCCCCGCGGTCTCGAGAGCTCCGGCGCCCCACCCTCCTTCGACGTCTCTACCGTCGCACTATGATTGATTGATTTAACTACTCGTAGACTACTCCCACGGCGTGACGATCTCGACGCACTCGCACGGCAACCACGTGGCGAAGGATCTGCGCGGGCTCCCCCCCGCCTCCTCCGCCGCCGTCGCGTCGAAGCGCACCTTCACGATCTCGCCGCGGCTCTCCACCAGCGCGCCCACGGCGCCGCACCTGCGCCCGATCGAGCGCACGAACCGCACCGGCGACGACTCCGGAAGCGTGTCGCACAGCGCCTTCACCAGCCTCTGATCCCCCAACAGACGCACCCGGTGGCGCGAGGCTTCGATCACCGTTTCGGCGGAGACGTTTTGCCCCCCCGCCTCGCCGCCTTCACCTCCGCCTCCGCCGCCTCCGCCGCCGCCTCCGCCGCCCCCCTCCGGCGGGAACGCCCGCAGCGCCTCCAGCGGAAACCACAGCTTGAGCGGCTTGCCGGGGCGCTTCGGGTCCGGGACGCTGAGCCGGACGCACCCCGCGCGCGTCTCGAGCGCGACGCCCCACCGCCGACACGCGTCGTGCATCTTCCTCACGAACCTCACCGGGTGCGCGACGGGATACGCGTCGCACAGGCGCGCCAACTCGTCCGCGGGACCGACCACCGCGAACACCCACGCGCCGGGCATCGCGCGCAACAGGCTCGGCGCGGCGTCCGCGATCGGGCGCCCGCCGTTCAGGCGCATCGCCTCGACTAAACGCGCCGATAGCGGGTCCGCGGGGTCGAAGAACCCGAGCGGCGCGCGGTGAAGATCCCTCGCCGGCGAGTGGTGGTGTTGTTGTTGTTGTTGGGGCGGGACGGATCCGCCGATCGCCGGCGTTCCGGAGGGATCCGCATCCGCCGGGGAGGCGGCCGGGGCGACCGCGTCCGGTCGTTCGAGCGGTGAACGAGGCGCGTTTGGTTCGCGGTCCGTCGCGCCTTCCGCGGGCGGCGCGGGTCCGGGCGGGGGCGGAACGGGTTCGGCGGCGGGGACGGGTTCGTTCGCTTCGGCGGCGGGCACGGGCGGATCGTTCGCGTCGTCGTCGTCCGCGGTGAGGTCAATCTCCGCGAGGACCTCCGGTTCGCGAGTCGTCGCTCGCCGAAGCCGCGCCGAGAGCTCGGCGCGCAGACGCGGCTCCTCCATGCGGTTGAACGTCCGCGCCGCGATGCCCGCCACGTCGACGGATTCCTGGCCCGACGCGCGAAGCACGAGCATCGCCAGCGTGAAGCCCCCTTCGAAACACTTGCGCGACAAGGTCCCGTCGCCGATGACGTCCGCGCCGGTGAGGGTCCTATGACGCTCGACGCTTTGGCGAATGAGTCGCGAAATCGCGCGAGCCTGGGACTCGATGTGCGCGCGCCGCGGGTTCTGCCACGACGCGGGCATGTACGCGTCGATGAGCTCGCGCCAAGGCAGACGCTCATCCTCGTGCGCGCGCTCCTGAGGATTCGACGAGGTCGATTCGGTCCCGCCGACGGCGTTCCCGAAAACGCCCCCCGCGGGTTCCGCCGGCGGCGGCGGCGCCGCCGGCGCGCCCCAGGGATCCAATCTCGGGCGGTAGGGTTGCGGACGCGGCCGGAACATCACCGGGTGCATCCCCGAATGCATCCCCGAATGCATCCCCGGGTGCATCCCTGGGTGCATCCCCGTGTGCATCCCCGGGTGCATCCCCGTGTACATCCCCGTGTGCATCGGGCCGTGGATCTGGTGATGCGGGAACTGGTGGGGCGGCATGATCAGCCCGGCGCCGCCCGCGAACCCCGCCGGCGCGTTCGAACGAGCCGCTTCTAGGGCGGACTCGTGCGCGATATCCCGCCGCGCGGCGGCGATGGCGACCTCGCGCGCGCGCTCCAAAGGGAGATCCAAACGATTCGACGCTCCCGAACCCGATTGCGGGGCCGCATCGGGTCCGCTCGCTGCCGTCGCCGGCGTCTGCGCGACCTCGCCCTCGCGGCCCGGTTCGAGCGACCGGGCACCTTCGTCTCGCCCGCCGTCGGAGCCGCCGGGGTGGCTCGGGTTCGCTGGCGCGACGTTCGAGACGTTCGAGACGGTCGCCGGCGCCGGCGCCGGGTGCGGCTGCGGGCGGGTCGGTTTCGCTGGCGCGGCGTGATTTACTTTGCGATGGTAATTCGCCGGCGTCTGTTCGCTCTCGAGGTAGGGGTACCAGGCGGATTTGCGCAGGAACCGCCACGGCTCCCGCGCGTCGTCGGTGTCGACACCTGGACCCCCCTCGGCGCCATCGGCACCGGCCGCGCCTCCATTGGCGTCGGCGGCGTTGGCGACGGTCGAAAAAAATCGATCGGCGGCGCCGACGGTTCCGCCGGGGTTCTCGGCGGCGCCGCCCTCTTCTCCGTTCCCGCCGCCGCCTCCGTCGCTCGATCGGTCGAACAGCCAATCGGTCGCACCGCGGAGGCTTCCCGCCGCCTCGGCGTTGCCCGTGACCTTGGCGAAGGACTCCGCGAACGCCGCGACGTTCTCCTCGAACACGACGCGCGCGGCGCCGTCGTCCCAAAAGGCGCCGATGGCATTCGTCGCCGACGCGTCCGCGAGCGCGTCCGACTCCGCCGGCGCGCCCGGCGCGCGCGTCGTGCACTTCTCGATCACCCGGTTCAGCGACCCCGGCTTCACGGCCCGGTTCACGAACGGACCCCCGACCATCCTCACCAACGCCAGGAAGTGCCGCTCCAGGTGCGACTTATTGCGTGACGGCGGGAACTTGACGTACGTCACGAGCGAATGGTGCGCGCGCAAAGCCGCCACGTGGCGTTGCCGAACCTCGTGTTCCTTCTCGCGCGCCTCGCGCGTGAGCCGCGCCACGTCCGACATCACCCTCACCCTATCCGCTTCGGACCACCCGCGCTGCTTCATGACCTCGCGGACGTGCGCGGTGTCGAGCGACCGGGTGTACGCGAAGTGGCACTTCGCGACGCGCGCCGCGGCTTCCGAGCATTCCGCCACCGCCGCGTCGATGGCCCGGATGCACCGCGGCACCCACGCGCGGTGCGCGGCGACGGCGCACGCGCGGTCGAGTCGGACGCCCGCGCGAATGACCATGAGAAGGTCGATCGGGAACCCATCTCCGCGCCGACCTCTTCTGTGGGTACCGTTCGGGAGGATGTCCCGCAGTTCCTCGGGGCGGAACCGAGCGGCGAGGCGGGCCATGTTGTTGAACTCTTCCGACGCCGCGGCGCACTCCGCCTCCGGGTCGCGTTCGTTCGCGTCCCCCCGGCTGACTCGGCGGCGCGTTCGCAACCACGCGAGCTGGTTCAAAAACGCGCCGCGCGTCTTGGTCATGCGCGACTTCAGCAACGCCTCGTCCGCGACGAGCGCGGCGCCCGAGCCGCCGGAGACGCGTCGCTTGCGTCGCCTGAACTCCGGATCTTCCCCGTCGGCTCGCTTCCTCTTCCCGCCGCCGCCGCCCTCGAAGTCGCTGCTCTCGCTCTCGGAGTCGCTTCCGACGGCGGGGTCGTACCCGTCGTCGCTGTCGCCTCCGGCGCCCATCGAGTCGCTGTCGGAGCCGCCCTCGAGCCGACGCTGCGCGAGGACCGCCGCCACCGCGGCGGCGCGCCCGCCGAAGATCGCCGCGCCGCGGTGCGCGCAGGATGAGCCGCCGGACCCGCAGTACCACCGGGCGGCGACGGCGTCGTCGTCCTCGTCCACGCCCGCGCACGCGGGGTGCGCGCACGCGGAGCACGACTCGCACCGCAACAGCGCGGCGGCGCTCTTCCGTCTCGGGACCGCGGGGTCGCCGGGATCGTTCGGGGCGACCGGGTCCTGCGAGCCGCCGTCCATCTCGTTGTCCAAGCAGAGGAAACACGGCGTGACGAACGGGTCCGGGTCCGAGTCGCGGTCGGCGACGCCGGGGTCGTTCCTTCCCTTCTTCTCGACGTTCGACGGCAGAACCGTACGCCGCTCGCGCTTGCCCCTTCCCAAGAGCTCGCGCTCGGCGCTCACGAGCCGCGACGCGCGTTCCGCGAGCAAAGACTCGAGCTGCTTATGGGCCATGTCCTCGGGGTCGGCGGGGCCGTTCGCGGCGGCGGCGTCGTCGCGCGCGTCGGCGTCGGCGTCGTCCTCGTCCGCCAGGTGGATCTGGCCGTCGCCGACGCCGCCCAGGTACCCGTCGCCGTCCTCGCCGTCCACCTCCTCGGGGAGGCTCTCGCGGTCCAGCAGACGCGCGATCTCCGAGTCCTTGAACTCGCACCGGGCGTTCACCTTCTTCTCGAGGTTCTCGAGGCTTCGCGCGGATTCCTCCTCGCCGGCGGCGGCGCGCGTCACGATTTTGCGCGCGCCGTGCATCAGCACCTTCGCCAGCTCGGCGGCGCGAGACACCGACCCGTCTTTGCTCAGAGCGGGAGTCGTCGTCGTCGTCCTCGTCGTCGAAGCATCCATCGCCCCCTCGCCGTTCTCCTCCTTCCCTCGTTCGTTCGCGCCTTCGTCGGAGTCCTTTCCTCGTTTCACCACCAGGCGCTCGATCGCGCGCTTGCTCTTGGCGAGCTCGACGATGCGCTCCTCCACCGTCGCGGCGGTGACGAGCTGATACACCACCACCTCTTTGCGCTGGCCCATGCGGTGCGCTCGGCTCTGCGCCTGTTCGTCCACGAACGGGTTGAAGTCCGGGTCGTACATGATCACGGTGTCCGCGGTCGCGAGGTTCAGGCCCAGGCCTCCGGCGCGCGTGCTGACCAGCATGAGGAACGTTCGGCTGCGTTCGGCGTTGAAACTCTCGATGACGCGCTGGCGCGTCGTGGACGGCGTCGCGCCGTCGACGCGCGAGTACACGCGGAGGCCGCGCATGCCCGTCGGGTCGCCCGGGTCGCGCTCCATCCCCACGCCGGACGCGCGGAGCCAGTCGTCGATGATGTCCAGCATGCGCGTCATCTGGCAGAAGAGTAACACCCTGTGTCCCTTCCTCCGGAGCTCGGGAAGCAGCTTCGCCAGAAGCTGCATCTTGCCGCTGGACGTCCTCAGCAGCATCGCGGGGAGGGGTTCCAGCGGTAACATCGGAGGCGTCGCCGCGGCCGAGTCGAGGCGCGCGGCCGAGTCGGCCGCGGCGGCGGGGTCGACGACGTCGGTGCCCCGCGCCCTCGTCTCGTTTTCCTTCGCGTTCTTCTCGCGATACTCTTTGCGTCTCTCGGTGGTTTCGCGGGCGAGCTTTTTCGCCAATCCCGACTTGCGCGCCGCCTTGAACGCGTCCTGCTCTGCCGCCGGGTACAGGAACGGGTGGTTGCACACCTTCTGAAGCTCCTTCAGGGTGTTGTTCAGGGTCGTTCGCTGCGTGGCGTTGATCGTGGAGTTCAGGGCGACGTGGTTCCGCGCTAAGACGTCCGCGTAGACCTCCCTCTGAAATGGCGTCAGCGGCACCGAAACCTCGACCCTGCGTTTCTTGGGCAAGCCCTTCAACACGTCGCGCTTCAGCCGCCGAAGCATGTGCTTCTCCAGCAGCGCGTGCAGGTTCTTGAGCTCCAACCCCAACGTCTCCACGTTCGTTTTTCGAACCCCCTCACCCTCGTCCGCGCTCTCCTCGCGTTCCTCCCCCTCGTCGCTCGCTTCCTTCGCGTTGGCGGTGAACGCGGCGGCGAGGCGCTCCGGGCGCGCGAACCTCGCGGGATCGAGAAAGTGAAGCAGCGCGAAGAGCTCCTCGAGGTTGTTCTGCAGCGGCGTGCCCGTGAGCAAGCACCGCCACGGGCACCGCAGGCTCAGGAGCGTCTTCGTCAGCCGCGAGTTCTGATTCTTGAGCCTGTGACCCTCGTCGACCACCACCGCGCCCCAGCGCACCGAACGAAACGTCGACGCGTCCTGCATCGCCACCTCGTAGTTGGTGAGCACGACGTCCGTGAAACTCCCGCCGCCGCTCCTGCGCCAGCCGCCGCCGCGGAAGCCCTCGCTCGGTGTGGGAAAGTCCACCTCGCGAAGCGCTTCCCTGGCTCTCGCGGCGCCCACGTACGTCACACAGTCCAGAGTGGGGCACCAGGTGCGCAGCTCGGCCGTCCAGTTCGGCACCGTGCTCTTCGGCGCGACGATGAGCACCGGGCCGGAGAGGAGCCCGAGGCGCCGCGCGCCGTCGCAAAACGCCGCCGTCTGGATGGTCTTGCCGAGACCCATCTGGTCCCCGAGAATCGCGCTCTGGCGACGCAGGAGCTTGTTCAGAAGCCAACGAACGCCCTCGAGCTGGTACGGGTGCAGGGTCAGGGAGGTGGGCGCCGGGCCCGAAGCGCCCGTCGCCAACGCCGCCGCTTGAGCGGCTCGCGCGTGCGCGGTGGACGTTTCGCCGCCCGCGCCCAACCGAGCGCCGCGCTCGAAATCGGCGAACTGCACGCCGTCGCCGCCGAAGTCGCGCGTCGGCGTCGTCAACGGAGCCCCCCGCGCGACCCTCGCGCGGTACGCGCGGAGCTCCGCGGTGAGTAGCGCGGCGATGCCGTGGTTCACGCGCCCCGCGTCCACCTCCCCGAACTCGAAGCCCTCTTTCTCGGCCGAGTCGGCGCGCTCGTCCTCCGACGCGATCGGCGACAACGCGTCCCCTCCTGAGGCAGTGTCTTTCTCCTCCCCCTCCTTCTCCCCCTCGTCCTCCTCGGACGAAACGCCCAGGCCATCGTCGATCGCCTCCTGCCGAACCGCCCTCGTCTGCTGCACCATCTTTCTCCGCTGAAGCGCCCTCCTCCTCTCGGGCGTCCAATCCGCCAGGAAGCTCCCCCTAGGCTCCCACGTGCACTCGTCGTACCCCAAACCGCACCACTTGACGAGCGCCGCGTCTCGGTCCTCGCGCTCGTCCACGCACCGCTCCGGGACGACGTGCTCGCGCACGGCGGCGTCCGGAGGCACGTCCGGGCTGAGCTCGGATGCGCCGGTGTGCGACCAGTACCCGCGGAGCTTGCCCGGCTCCCTGTGCCGTATCGCCCAAAGCGGCACCCACCTCGCGCGGCGGTAGGATTCGCCCTCGAACTTGACCAGAAACTGCACCGCCGCGTCGCGGCGCGCCCGGGAAGGGGACGCCTTCTGAGACGGGGACGCCTTGTCACATTCGTCGTCGCCGCGCGAAACCACCGGAGGCACGGCGTCGCCTCCGGACGCGCTTCGACTGGCGAGCACCAGGTGCACCTTTTTGTGGCCGAAGAGATCCGCCGCCGCAAGGTCGAGCTCGGCGTGTTTCCTCCGCTGCTCGAGCGTCGCCGCCTCCCGCCGCTCCTCCTTCTCCATGCACGAGGGGCACCACCACTCGCCGCGAGGGACGCACGGGAGCTTCGGCCGGAGGCAGTACACGTGGTACCCCACCTCGCACCCGTCGCACAGCAACAAGTTCGAGGGGTCGTCCCCGAGCGAACACGCCGCGCACAGAATTTCGTCGTACGCCGCCCCGTCATCGTCCTCGCCGTCCCCGCCGCCGCCGGCCGCGTGGGTGAAATCGTCCGCCCGCGTCGCCGCCGCGTGCCGCGGGCGCCGCCGCGGCTCCGTCTCTTCCGTCTGCCTCGGCGCCGCGCACATCTCGCACCGCCGCCGCGTCCCCCGGTTGGAGAAGCTACACGAGGCGCACATCCACGCGCCCTCGTACCCCGCGTTCAGGTCGTAACTCTTTCGCGCGGCAGCGCTCCGCCTTGGGTTCGCGCGGCGCGCTGGCGCCTTCTTGTCGTCGCCGTCGGCGGCTTCTTCCTCTCCGCCTACGGTGTCGTCCTTCCCCGCCTCTGCCCCCGCCTCCTCGTTGTCCGCGGCGGGCGGCTCCTCCGGGCCACCCCCCGATGTCGTCGTCGTCGCCACGCCGGTTCTTGTTCGCGCGGCGGTGGCCGAGTTGGCCTTCACGCGCGCGCAATCCTCGCACCGCCACTCGCCTCGAGGCACGCGCGAGAGTTTCGGGCGGAGGCAGTAGGTGTGGTATCCGGCGTCGCACCCGTCGCACAGGATGAGCCTCGGCGCATCGTCGCCCTCGCCGCAGACCTCGCACGCGGTCGTCTCGGCGAGCCCGATCCCTTCGCCGCCGCCGCGCGGGGCGGAGGTCTGTTCGGGGGGATCGGATCGAGGAGGGATCGGAGCGAGGGATCGGAGCGAGGAGGGATCGGAGGAGGCAGGCTCCGACGAGTCCGACGAGACATCTCTGGCCTTCACGATCCGAAAGTCCGAGTCAGAGTCGTCGTCGCCGACGCCGCCGTCGTCGTCCGAGGGGTCGGACATCGGGTCGTCCTCCGTCTGCATCGCGCGTTCGCGCGTGGTGGGTCACCGGACGCGCGGGGGACGACGAAGGACCGCGAGCGGCGCCTCCAGGGACGTTCGACCCCTCCCGGCGAGGCGCGACGAATGGGGTGCCAAGATCGATCGGAGGGTGCCTCGTTTTCGTTTTCGTTGTCGTCTCGGATCGCGCGAGACGTGCTTCGAACGGAGCCCCGGGGCGACCCCCGTTCGCGTCGCGCGGGCCGCGCGGGGACGCGTGCGCGCGCGCGTGCCCACCCGCGGCCCCGCCCGACGCCCGCGGGAGGACCGCGCGGCACTCTGCGAGACCCACGCCCCGCGAGGACCGGGGGGCGTGTGCACGGGCGCGAGGGGTTCCTTAATCCTTTGGACGAGACGATGTTTTGAAACTCCCGTGCGCGTCGGGGACTCATCACTCCACTCCGGGAGAGTGATGATCACTACAAGTGCTTTTTGGTTTTGGTGTTGGGGTCGCTTTTTCTTCGCTCACCAGTCCTCATCATCCCCCAGCGCGGCCTCCTGCAGCTCCCTGTGCACGGCGTCCATAAGCTCCGCGCACCGCTCCGGCGGCGTCGTCGGCGCGCACATCAGGTACAGCACGTTCCCGAGCGGCCGCGCCTGGATCGACCGCGCCCGGAGCCGCGACGTGATCGCCTTCGCCGCGCCGCTGCTGTACCCCCCGCCGCCCTCCCCGTCGTCCACCTCCACCGCCAACACGCACCCGATCGCGGTGACCCCCGCCACGTTCGGCAGATGACTGAGCCGCTGAAGCGCTTCCTCGTCCCACAGGTCGCGCAGGCGCAGCTTCAGGTCCCCGGACTCGACGCGAAGCCGAAGCGACGAGGACGACGCCGAGGACGCCGCCGACCCGTCCTCGACGCCCGCCCCGCCCCCGCCGCCGCCGCCGCCGCCCGTCCCCGCCCCCCTCTCCGCCGCCGCCGCCGCCGCCGCCGCCCCCGACTCCTCGCCCACGACGATCAGGTTGGGGTTCGCCTCCGGGTCCTTGTACATCCGCATCGCCTCCGCGGCGACCGCGCACCCGATCGGGTAGGCGGTGTACGAGTGCCCGTGCAGCAAACCGTCCGCCTTGGTCGGCCCCCGGAACGCGTCGAACACCTCCTCCGTCGCCACCGTCGCCGCCAGAGGCACCAACCCGCCGGTGAAGAGCTTCGCGTAGCAGCTCACGTCCGGGGTCTCGCCCAGGAGCTCCCACGCCCCCTCCGCGCCCAGGCGCCATATCCCAGCGAACACCTCGTCGAGGACCACGGGAAGGCCGCGGTCGCGGCACGCGCGGATCAACACCTTCTGGAACAGAGGGTCGATCAGGTTCATCCCGCCCGCGCCGTGAAGGACGCACTCCATCACCAGAGCCGCCACGGGCGGCGCCTCGCCGTGAGCCGACGCGAGGTCGGCGCGGTCCAGCACGCGCTCGATCGCGGCGCGGTACTCGGACGCGAGCGGCGTGGTGACGCGCCGGCGCACGTCGAACGCCTCGGCGCGAGTCGCGAACGAGGCCGAGGGCGAGGACGCGCCGCCCGACGCGTCTTCTTCTTCTCCGCTCCCCCCCGCCTTCTTCTCCCTCTCGTCGTCGCACCCGCACGCGCCGCACAGCGCCGGGTCGTTGCACAGCCCCGCGCCGTTCGCGCGCACCTCCCACCTCCCCCTTCGCATCTGCAACACGGGCGGGTTGAGGAAGAGCCCCCGCGGCTGGTACCACGGCGTCTGCATCGGCCCCGTGAACACGCTCGGCGCCTGCATGTCCATCGTCCCGAGCGTGTCCCCGTGGTACGACCCGTCGAGGGCGAGGACGCGAACCTGCGGAAGCGCACCCGCGGCCTCGTCGCGCCCCCTCCCGGGCCGCACGAGCCCCTTCCGCGCGTAGTACGTCCGAATCGCCATCTTCACCGCCACCTCCATCGCCGTGCTTCCGTTGTCGGAATAAAACACCCGCGCGCCCCACCCCCGACCGGCGCCACGAAGCAACGCCGCCGCGGCGTCCAGCGCGGGCTCGTGCGCGTTCTCGGGGAACATCACGTGCCCGTACCTGCCCCCCGCGCTCGCGGCGGCGCGGACGAGCCTCGCGTGGAGCGCCCCGGAGACGCCCTGCGTCCACCAGCTCGCCGCGCCGTCGAACCGAAGCTGCACCGCGCCGGGGCCGCCCCCGAATTCGCCCAAGCCCCACGCGGAGTCGCCGCCCACCCCCGCCGCGTCCGACACGTACACGCCGAAATCCTCCCCGTGCCGCGAGTCGATGACCGCCACGTCCGAACGCGCGACGAGGTCGTGCTGCGTGAACGGCCACCACAGGTGGCGCATCGCGCGGTCGGGCGCGGATTTGAGAGCCTCGACGCGGCGGTCGTGCCACCGCGTCATGCGCGCCAGCGCCGCGTCGAACGCGCGCGCGTTATCGTCCAACCACTCGTAAATCTCACCGCCCGCCGCGCATTCCGCCGAACTCGCCCCGAACGCGCCCCCGAGCACGCTCGGTCGGTCCGGGACGCGGTCCAGCGCGAACACCTCCGGCCTCGCGAGCCGGTCGTCTCCGGAATACTCGCCGGAGGCGTACCCGCCGCCGCCGCCGGCGGCGCGGTGCTTCTCGGCGTACTCGCGAACCGCCTCCGCGTTCCCGTGCCCCTCGTCCGCGATGACGACCGCGACGAGGTCGTACCCGCGCATCGCGAGCGCGTCCATCGCGGCGATGGTGACGGAGATGCCGCCCAGGGCGCCGTCGCCGACGAGCACCGCGGGGAGGCGCATCGGCCTGTACGCGTCGCACTGGAGGGTTCCGCTGGGCGCGGGGGAGCACACGCCGCCGGCGGTTTCGACGACGGCGACGCCCGCGCCGCCGCCGGAGGTGAACGCCGCGGCCGCGGGGCCGACGCAGTGGTCCGCGAACTGCGCGAGGTGCGCGGTGACCGCGGCGAGGATTTCGTCGTCGGACGCCGCGCGGCCCTCCTCGGTGACGGCGGCTTGCGGCCCCGTGGCGCGGCGCCACGCGAAGGACGTGTGCGCCCAGAAGGGGTAGGAGGAGGACCCCGGCGCGTCCAGGGGTCGGTCGAGCGCCGCGGAGGAGCCGTGCCGCGCGGAGCCGGCGTCGACGGAGCCGTGCGCGGCGACGGCGGCGTGCGGGCCCATCGTCGCGACGGGGCCGTGGCCCGCGCGCGTCGCGACGAAGTCGGCGTCGGAATCGTCCGGGAAGCCCGTCTGCACGGGCTTGAGGTACAGGAAGGGCACCGCGCGGCGACGCGCCGCCGCGGCGAGGCCCGCGCTCACGAGCGTCTTGCCCACCGCGGTGTTCGCGCCCCACACGCAGAACGCGGGGGTCTCCAGCGAGACGTTGCCGGTCGCGAGGACGGGCGTCGTGTCCCCCGCCAGGGGGCGGTACGCGCGGCGGCGACGCGGCGGGGAGAAAGCGCCCGCGGGGAGCGCGACGACGATTCGAGGATCGACGAGAGAGGGAGGGGCCCGCCGAGGGGTCAGCAGGCGCGCCAGGTGGCGCCGCCCGCGCGAGGCGGCCGAGGCCATCCCGAGGATCGCGCGTCGAGGGGGCGGGCCGATCGAGAGATGCGCGCCCGGGGGACGAGAAGTGTCGCGGCAGCGGCGCTGGAACTACCGCCGAAGGTGCCGTCGGAAAGTGAACGCCGACCTGAGGTGACGCGGTGGAAAAGGCCTCAGCGCTCGGATTGTTCGCTGCACTTTTTCTGACGCAGGTCATCGCCACCATGGCGGCCGCGCGCGCCCTGACCCTCCCTCTGCCCCCCGCGGCGAGCGCGCTTCGTCTCGGCGGTCGCCGCGTCGAGGCCGCGGTCTCCCGCGCGTCTCGCCGCCCCCTCTCCGTCTCCGCCTCCTCCGGCGTCGACGCGCTGACGATCACCACGCCCGACGACTGGCACCTGCACGTGCGCGACGACGCGAAGATCGCGTCGGTGGTGCCCTTCACCGCGCGAAGCTTCGCTCGCGCGCTGATCATGCCCAACCTCGTCCCCCCGGTTCGCACGACCGCGGACGCGAGCGCGTACCGCGATCAGATCCTCGCCGCGGTCCCCCCCGGCGTCTCGTTCGAGCCGCAGATGACGCTGTACCTGACGGACAACACGACGCCCGAGGAGATCGCCCGGGCGCACGCCTCCGGGTTCGTTCGCGGGTGTAAGCTCTACCCCGCGGGCGCGACGACCAACTCCGACGCCGGCGTCACGGACGTCGCGAAGTGCATGCCCGCTCTCGAGAAGATGGCCGAGCTCGGCCTGGTCCTGGAGGTCCACGGCGAGGTGACGCACGCCTCCGTGGACATGTTCGACCGCGAGAAGCTCTTCCTCGAGCGCGTCCTGCAGGGCGTCGTCGACGCCGTCCCCGAGCTCAAGATCGTCATGGAGCACATCACCACCGAGGACGCGGTGGCGTTCTGCGAGGCCCAGGGCGCGAACGTCGCCGCGACCATCACCCCGCAGCACCTGCTCCTGAACCGCAACGCCATGCTCGTGGGCGGCATCCGGCCGCACCTCTACTGCCTCCCCATCCTCAAGCGCGAGTCGCACCGCGCGGCGGTGGCGAAAGCCGCCGTATCGGGCTCCCCGAAATTTTTCCTCGGGACGGATTCCGCGCCGCATCCGCGGGGCGCCAAGGAGAGCGCGTGCGGGTGCGCGGGGGTCTTCTCCGCGCACGCCGCGCTGGCGTTCTACGCCATGGCGTTCGAGAGGGAGGGCGCGCTGGATAAGCTGGAGGGGTTCGCGAGCCACCACGGGGCGGATTTTTACGGCGTGCCGAGAAACGAGGGGAAGACGACGCTCGAGAGGGTGAGCTGGACGGTGCCGGAGACATACGAGTTCGGGGGGGACGTCGTCGTGCCGTTCTACGCGGGGGAGGAGATCCCGTGGAGCGTCAAGAGGCACCCCGAGTGAGAAAAGAGAGAGCGACCTGGAGAGAAGACTATTATAGCGGTGAAAAAGAATACGCTTCTCGACGTAGACTAACACTCTCGAGCGCGTCGCGCAAACGCGCGAGCCGGCCAACGTCGACATCCGACCCTAGAGCTCGCTAGACTCCCCCCCGGCTGTATGTATGATAATATTCCGGCTCCTCTACAAGTAGCTAGCTCGCTCTAGAGATCCAGGAGAATCGATTTGGTCACGCCGTTGTCTTTGCAGAACTGCACGCTGTACCCCCAGAGCTGCTCGGTGGCCTCCGCGCTCTTCGCCTTGGGCGCGGGCGCGTCCGGTCCGAACCCCGCGAAGAGCTTGGTCAGGAAGGGCATGCCGAGATTGTACGCCGCGCTCTTGTTCATCTTGAACAGGCGGCTCATCTTGATCCCGGAGAAGGGCATGTACAGCCCCCCTCCCTTGATCTTCGCCTTATCCCTCGTCGCGCAGCTGACGCTCGTCATCGCCCCCTGCGCCGTGTTCAGCGCCAGCGCCCCGGCGACGGTTCGGAAGACGACGTTGTAGTTGCGCCAGACGTCCGACATCACGAACCCGGGATCGGCGGCGACGAAGCGCACGTTGTTGTCCGGGTGGTGGGCGTCCAGGCGCTTCTGCGCCTCGATCGTGAAGGCGAGGCACGCGAGCTTGGACGCGGCGTAGTTGCCGTTGGTCTTGGACGCGCCCTTGATGAAGTGCTGGTACTTGTTGGACGCGAACCAGGTGGTGACGGAGCTCAGGGCGACGACGCGCGCGTCCGCCGAGGCCATCAGGGCGGGGGCGAGCAGAGCCGTGAGCATGAAGTGGCCGAGGTAGTTGGTGCCCATGCAGATCTCGTAGCCCTGCTTGGTCACCCGCGGGCCTCGGTACGCGCCCGTGGTGTTGAGCCCGGCGTTGTTCACGAGGATGTCCAAGATCGCGTGCTTCTTCGCGAAGGACGCCGCGAAGGCCTTGATGGAGTCGACGTCGCCGAGGTCGAGGGGGATGATCTCGGCGGTGCCGCGCGTCTTGTCGCCGACGACGGTCGCGAGCGCGGGCTTCGCCCGCTCCTTCGAGCGGCACGCGAGGACGACGTGCGCGCCCGCGTCGCACAGCATCTTCGCCGTCTGGAGGCCGATGCCGGTGTTGCATCCGGTCACGACCGCCACCTTGCCGGAGAGGTCCGCGGTGCATCCGACCTTGATGCCCATCGCGCGCGGAGGAGAAGGGGAAGGGGGGGAGGGGGGGCGGAGAGAGAGAGGAGGAGGAGGGAGCGAACCGGCCGAGGCGGCGCGCGCGGGAAGTGACGAGCGGGGGCGAGGATAGGAAACGACGAGAGCGATCGAAGCAACAAGTGGACGACGACCGCCATCCTTCTCCTGTTTTTCGTGGCGCGGGCCGGGCGGACGATCTCGGCCCGTCGAGAGCGCCGCGCGAACCGCCGCGGTGCGCTCGGCACGCCAGTCGGGCCAAAAAGCACAGACTAACTCTGATAAACGTGCGGCGGTGTCGAGCGAGATCGGCGCTCCCGTCCCCTCGTTCGCCGCTCGGCTCGCAAAGACCCGCGCGCGTCTCCGCGACACGCTTCGTGACAGCGCGCGCGACCTTCGGCGTCGAGGCGCTCCTCGTGCCGCGCGCCATCCCTCGCGGGGGATCGGGATCGCATTCTCGCGGCGCGATCTGAGATCTCGCGGATCGATCGGCGGGCGCGTTTTCTGACGCCATGGCGGGCGCGCTCCACCTGAGCTATCCCCCGAACATCGCCAAGGTCTCGGTGCAGAAGCGACGCGCGAACATCCTCGGCTGGGGCTTATGGCACATCCCGTTCCTCATCCTGTACGCCCTCTCCCTCGACGCGTGCGTGAAGACGAGCGGCAACCCGTACGAGGCGGCGCTCGCGCATCACAAATCCAAGGGCTACGATCCGGACGCGCTGCTGCGCGCGGTGAAGCCCCCCGCGCCCGCGGTGACCGTCGACGACTGGGGCGGAGACCAAGGCGGCGAGGACGACAACGCGTGGGGCGACCTCGAGACCCGCGATCCGAGGGACGACGGGGAGGATGCCACGCCGCCCCCCCCCCCGGACGCGGACGCGGACGCCGCCGAGGATGAGGATGACGCCGCAACGACGCAGGAGGCGTCGGCGGACGACGACGAGATCACGTACGAGACCCCGCCCACGCTCCCCGCCTCCTGGCTCCCGGAGTTCTGGGCTGTGACGTACTTCTCCCTCGTCGCCACCGCGCACGTCCTGCTGATGTTCTCGCAGCACTGGTCCGTGCGCTTCCGGGCCTTCGTGAATTACCGCGCGGCTTCGGACGTTCGCGCGAACGACCGCTTCCTCATGTTCTCCCCCATGCCCCACCAGGGCAAGGCCGAGATCGTGCCCCTCCGCAGCCTGCTCGTCACCGACGCCTCCGCGCCCGGGGGTGAGCGCGAGATGCTGTGGACGGTGTTCCAGCGCCAGAGGTTCGAGTACGTGGAGACGGAGTCCGGCGCGACGAAACGCCGCGGCGAGGTTCGCGAGGTGGCCACGCCCGTCTCGGAGGCGCTCGCGACCTACCTCCGGCCGACGCGCGGCCTGACCCCCGACCTGATCGCCGCGGCGACGGCGCGGTACGGGGATAACTCGATGCACGTCCCCCTCCCCACGTTCTGGAAGGCGTACAAGGAGCAGCTGATGGGCCCCGTGACGGTGTTTCAGATCTTCACCACGCTTCTCTGGCTCCTCGACGAGTACTGGAAGTACGCGCTGTTCAGCGCGTGCTCGCTGATGATGTTCGAGGCGACGACCGCGTTCTCCAAGATCAAGAACGTCAAGACCCTCCGCGGGATCGGCCGCGCCGGGACGGAGGTGATGGTGCTTCGCGACGGGCGGTGGGAGCGGAAGAACGGCGAGTCCTTGGTCCCGGGCGATCTGGTCTCGGTCGTCCGCGCGCCGGGCGCGTCCGAGACGCACGTGCCCTGCGACTGTCTGCTCCTGCGCGGCTCCGCGGTGGTGAACGAGGCGAGCCTCACGGGCGAGAGCGTGCCGCAGATGAAGGACTGCCTGAGCCGGGAGACGGTCGCGAGCGACCCCTCGAAGGCGCTGGACATCAACGGCGAGCACAAGGTGAACGTGTTGTTCTCCGGGACGACGCTCATGCAGCAGAGCGCCGGGGAGCCCGAGAGCCAGGCCCCGGGGCTTCCGCGAACCCCGGACGGGGGCTGCCTGTGCTACGTCCTCCAGACCGGGTTCTCGTCCACGCAGGGCAAGCTGATGCGCATGATGGAGTTCGCGGACGAGAAGGTCACCGGGGACACGTGGGAGACGCTCGTTTTGCTCTTCATCCTCCTCGTCTTCGCGCTCGTCGCGTCGGGCAACGTCTTCGTCACGGGCCTCCGCGAGGGGAAGCGGTCGCAGTACGAGCTCGTGCTCCGATGCATCCTGATCCTCACCTCGGTCGTGCCCCCCGAGCTCCCGATGCAGACGGCGATGGCGGTCAACACCGCCCTGATCTCGCTCATGAAGGCGAGCGTCTTCTGCACGGAGCCATTCCGCGTGCCCATCTCGGGCAAGGTGGACACGTGTCTCTTCGACAAGACGGGCACCCTCACCTCGGACAAGCTCGTCGCCACCGGCGTCGTCGAGCCCAAACCCGACGCCGCCGAGGGCGGCGGGTTCACGCCCCTGACCGCGTGCCCCGAGGCGGGGAAGGCGGCGTCCCTGGTCGTCGCGGGGTGCCACTCGCTCGTGCAGATCGACGGGAAGACGTTCGGGGACCCGCTCGAGCAGGCGGCGATGATGGGCGTGAAGTGGCGCTTCGACCCCGCGTCGCAAACCGCCGTCCCGACGGAACACTTCAAGGATCCGATTCGCGAGCGCGCGCTCGCCGAGGCGGAGAAGCGGCGCAAGGAGGCCATCGCGAAGCTGCCCCCCGGCGCGCCCCACCCGCCGCCGATCGCGTCCGTCCCGCCCAAGCGAACCTGGCGAGGCTCGCCGAGGGTGAAGATCCTCGTCAGGAACCATTTCAGCTCCGCGCTGCAGCGCATGTCCACCGTCGCGTCCGTGACGCGGGGCGATGGCGGGGACGGCGGCGCCGAGCACTGGGCGCTGATGAAGGGTTCGCCGGAGATGGTCGCGACGCTCCTCGCGTCCAAGCCGCGCGGGTACGACGGGGCGTACCGCAAACTCGCCGAGCAGGGCATGCGCGTCATCGCGCTCGCGCACAGACCGCTCCGGCCCGAGGAGAGCGAGCGGCTGAGGGACCGCTCGAACCCCCTGACGCGCGACGAGATGGAGCGCGACATGGTCTTCGACGGGTTCCTCGCCTTCGCGTGCCCGGTGCGCGTCGACACCCCGGACGTCGTCAAGGCGCTCAGGGCGAGCTCGCACACGGTGATGATGGCCACGGGCGACTCCGCGCTGACCGCTCTGCACGTCGCGAACGACGTCGGCATCGCGGAGGGCGGGCTCGCCAAGGCGCTGATGCTCGCCGTCGACAAAGACACGTCGAGCGGGGAGGAGCGCCTCGAGTGGGTCTGCGCGGAGACGGATGAGAAGACGAACCGGCCGACGTCCAGGACGCCGTACGCGTCGGACGGAACCATCCCGGAGCTCGCGAAGCGGTTCTCCCTGTGCGTCACCGGGGAGGCGCTAAACGCGGCGGCGCGCGTCGACGGCGTCTCGCTCGGGAAGGACAGCGGGCGGGAGGATAAGAGGGGCCTCGGCGGGGGCAAGGGCGGGTTGTGGGATTACCTCGACTCGGTGGTGATTTTCGCGCGCATGAGCCCGGACGATAAGGAGCGCGTCCTGAAGCGGCTCAAGCAGCAGGGACGGCACACGTTCATGTGCGGCGACGGCGCGAACGACGTCGGCGCGCTCAAGCAGGCGCACGTCGGCGTCGCCCTGCTCAGCGGCTTCGGCGGCGCCAACACGAAGAAAGAGCCGGCGGCGGGAAAAGAGGGGGAGAAGGACGCGGAGGCGAAGAAGGGCGGCGACGCCGCGGGGTCCGCGGGCGCCGTCGTGCCGACGTCGGCCAAGGCGGAGACGTACGAGGAGAAACAAAATCGCGTGAAGGAGGCGATGATGAAGAGGAGGGAGGCGGCCCGCAAGGAAAAGGCCGCGCGGTTGGCGGACGCGAAGGAGCTCCAGGTGCTTCAGAGGCAGTGGTTCGAGGAGGAGCTCGCCGCGCGCCAAGCCGCCGGGGAGTCGTGGGCGACGGTGAACGCGATGAAGTCTGCGGCGTCGCGGATGGTCAACGAGCAGAGGCGGCGGGCCGCGGAGCGCCAGCGCGCCGCCGGCGGGACCTCGCCCCCCAGCCTCATGCAGATCGTTCAGGACATGGAGGGCGCCGAGGATCAGGAGACACCGCAGGTGAAGCTCGGGGACGCGTCGATGGCGGCGCCGTTCACCTCGCGCGTCCCCTCCGTGCGCTCCGCCGTCGACATCGTCCGCCAGGGGCGATGCACGCTCGTCAGCGCGATCCAGATGCAGCAGGTCCTGGTCCTCTCGTGCCTCATCAGCGCGTACTCGCTCAGCGTCCTGTACCTCGACGGCATCCGCAGCAGCGATAACCAGATGATGGCGAGCGGCTTCGCCCTGACCGCGGCCTCCCTGGCGTTCTCGTACCCCACCCCGGTGCACACGCTGAGCCCTGTGCGCCCGCTGCGGTCCATCTTCCACCCGGCGAATTTCCTGTCGCTCGTCGGCCAGCTCGTGATTCACGTCGGGTGCATGGTGTACGCGGTGCGCATGGTCAAGCTCGCGACGGGCGAGGAGGCGGAGTTCCCGGAGAACATCCCCGTCGCGATCGTCCCGGAGGCGCTCAAGGCGAACGCGACGGAGGAGCAGAGGTCCATCTGGGACCAGGGCCCGCCGTTCAACCCGTCCCTGCTCAACACCGTCGTCTTCCTCGTGGAGACGGTGCAGCGCGTGTGCGTCATGATGGTCAACTACAAGGGCCGCCCGTTCATGATGGGCGCGATCGAAAACCGAACGCTGCTCGCGTCGCTCGCGTCCATGGTCGTCGGCGCGTTCGTGTGCACGTTCGAGGCGGCGCCGTGGATCAACAGGTGGCTCCAGCTCGTGCCCATGCCCGACGACGCGTTCCGAGTGAGGATCCTCGCGACGCTCCTGGTGTCGGTCCTCGGCACCGTCGCGTGGGACCAGCTCATGCTCCTCATCTTCGCGCCGCGCATCCTCTTCACCGCGTACAGGGACACGATCAGGGCGCTGCCGGGAATCAAGCACCTCGCCGTGCACGCGACGCGACTCGCGTACGGCGCGGCGTTCCTCTACCTCTACCTCGTGCACCCGGAGACCAAGGAGAACGGCTTCGTGCTCGTTGCCGCCTTCTGGGGATATAAAATTCTGAAACCCGCGGGGTATCTCTGAACGTCCGTCCCGTCGAGGAGGGCGAGCGATGAGAACTTTCGTCGATTCGATTCGATTCGATTCGATCCGCGCGGTAAAAGTCGACGTGATAGACCACTACGATGTATGATATCACGAGTTTCCGATCGCCGCGGGTACCCACCGTCGTCTCTCGACGCGCTACGAGACCTGTCCCTTCGCGGCGGCCTGCTCTTTCATCCCCTCGGCGACGAGGCCCGTGAGTTTCCGCCGGAGGATCACGAGCCTGTCGTTTTCGTTGAGCATCACCTCTTTGTCGTGCGCCGGTAACAGCTCCGTCTCCCCCGTGTCGTGCAGCAGGCCGATGCATATCGACCGCTCCCCCGTCCCGCTCAGCACGAGCGCCCTGACGACGCCGTACTTGAGCTTCACGTTCAGCGGGCAGTACTCGCTCGCGTCCACGGAGACGATGTTCGCCGCGTCGTCCTCCTCGGAGAAGAGGTCCTGCACGGCGGGCTGGATCAGCGGGTACGCCAGCGTCTGCGCGAGGGCCCGCGCGGTGACCGCCTGGCTGTTCACGAAATCCGGCGCGTGCGCGATGCCCTTCGTGCCGTCGTCGCCCGCGCGCCTCGGCGCCAGCGCGAGCCTCGCGGTCATGTCCTCGCTGTTCTCGCCGACGATGTGCATCGGCACGCCCTCGTTCTTCTCGCTCCACAATTTTCTCAGGAGAAGCAGGATGTTCAGCACGCGCGTGTCCCTGTGGTTCCCCGCGAGCGTGTGGTTCGCCTGCGTCCCGAGCACGATCGCGGTGTTGATGGTCATCTCGTCGATCACCGGTTTCAACATCGCCGGGTTCGCGGCGTCCCCGGATTTGTGCCTGACCTTGATCCCCTTGAACGGCGCGGGGAGCTCAAACTCGTTCGCCCCCGCCGCGGTCAACCCCGCCTCCTTCATGATCGCCGCGAAGGCGTCGGCGGGGACGGCGTTGACGAACACCATCACGCTCCCGGGAAGCCTCTGCCGCGCGATCTCCGTCATCCGCGCGTACAGGCGCTTGGGATAATGCTGCCAGATCGGCCTCCACCCGCACACCAGCAGGTTACTCTGCACCTTCGAGTTCGTGTCCGAGTTGGTGAGGCGGTTCTTCTCAATCTCCGGGTGCTGCTCTCGAATCTTCCGCGCCGCCGCCTGATACTCGTTGAACCTGATCGTCATGTACGTGCTCCCCACGGGCGAGCTCTTCGCGCCGACGAAGATCAACATGTCGTCCGGCTCGATCACCTTGTCCGGGTCTGGGCACAGGCCGTACCCGCGCCGTTTGATCTCCTCCTGGCTCATCCCGGGCTTGATCATCCCGATGAACACCGCCGCCGAGAAGTGCTTACGCACCTCCCCGAACGTCCGCCCGATGCAGTGCCCGTACGAGTTGTTCGGCCCCGACCTCAGGTTCGTCGCCCGCCGCCGCCGAATCGCCTTCCCCTCGAAGTCCAGCATGGCGAGCAAGATCCGACTCAGCCCGGGCTGCGCGGCGCAGATGAACATGAGCGAGTTGAGGAACTTGGTGAGATCCATCGGCACGACGACGTCGATGCCGTTCGGGTGCGTGAAACACGCCGCGTCCACGTACTCGCTCGTGCTCGTCATCTGGAGCACGATCCGCAGGTCCGGGTGGATCGCGCGGCTGGCGCTGTACGGGATGCTGAACAGGACGTGGCGCAGGGCCAGGACGGTGCGCAGCGTCGCGCCGTTGCGAATCTGCCCGTCGCTCTCCGCCTCCTCCACCGCGTCTTGCTCCGACGTCATCACCAAAATCGCCGCCGCGCGATGCGCCCCGACGCGAATGAGATCGTTCGGGTTCGTCGGGTCGCCGATCCGGCACACGATGTTCTTCCCGAGCTTCGTGCGCCGCGGGTTGATCCCTCGCTCGTCCAGCGTCTCCGCGAGCAGGTCGTGCATCTCCTCCTTCGTGAGGGTGTCGGTCATGATGACGATGTCCGCCACGGCCAGCGACGTGGACGGGCGCTCGAGGAGGCCGAGCCGGAGGAGCGTCGGGTTCAGGAACGGGAGAAAGTACGGCAGGCCGAGGAGTTTGCCCTCGTTCAGCTGCTGGTACTGCCTCCTCAGGAAGGCCATCTGCACGACGCTCCGCATCGTGGCCTCGTTCCAGCCCAGGATCAGCGTGTGCCCCTCGGCGGCGACTTTGGTCTTGCCCTCCTCCAGCGAATCCATGAACTCGCTCACCGCGTCGGTGATGAATCCGATGAACACCGCGAACACGACGAGGCCGAAGAAGAGGATGAACACGAACAGCTGCCGGAGGCCGTTCTTGTCCGGGATGGCGTCGTCGTACCCGGCGCTGATGATGAGCTGCAGGGCGATGAAGACGGCGTCGTAGACGTTGGACTGGCCGAACACCTCGTCGGACACCTCCGAACTCAGGCGGTACCAGCTCACGCCGAGGCCGAGCAAACACACCGCGGTGAACGCGCCGAGGACGCGGAACGGGTACGACGGGTTCGCCGCGATGCTGTTCTCCACCGCGTACCCCATCCGGTCCGTGAAGCTCAGGCTCGCCTGGTTGTGCGACGGGCCGCCCACGGTCTTGCGCATCTCCGCGGCGATGATTTTCGCGTTCTCCGAGCCGATGGACGGGGGTTTGACCGCGCCCGCGCGCGCGCCGGTCGCCTCGGCGGGAAGCGCCGATACCTTATTCGACATCGCGAGTGCGACGACGGGGCGACGACCCGCGAACGGACCCGAGGTCGGGCGAGGCGCCAGAGGAGCGCGCGGGAGTGGCGCAACGGCACCCTCTCAGAATCGGTTTAGAATCCTAGTCAACAGCTAGCTCTTGCGAGGTCGGGAGTTCGGTCACGTTCGAGGCGCGGTGATGAACGATTCGAAAACGACCGTCTAAAAGATCGACGCGCGACGTTCCTGCAGTCCCCCAGGTCCCTCGTTCGGGTTTTCCCTCCCCTCCCCCCCGGGGGGGACGCTCAGGTCCCCCTCGCGCCGGGCTCGATCCCGCCTCACTGCTCCACGGGAGCGCCTCTTCCGTGCGTCGAGCTCGTCTTGCTCCCCTTCTTCCTCCGCTTCTTCCTCTTCTTCCCCTTGAGCATCCCCCTCAGGTCTCGTCTCGCGTCTCTGAGCACCCCACCCACCGCCGACCGCGCCTGACCCGAAATCCCGCACGCCACGCCGACGCAGAACCCCGCGGTGAGCGTCATGTAGAAGAGGCTGCGGAACAGGTCCGCGACCGGTCCGAGTCCGAACCCGCGCCCCCCCCCGCCGCCCCCGCCGCCGCCGTCGTAGTCCCGCTTCCACTGGTCCGGCATCGGTCGGTCCCCGAACGGCCGCTTCGCCCTCTTATCGATGAGCTCCGCGGCGATCTCGGGCCGCATCACCTCCACCTCCTCCGGCTTGTACTCCAGCTCCTCCACCAGCGTCTTCTTCATCGCGTTCGTGATCATGAACTGCATGCTCGCGCTCATCGCGGCCGATCGGGTCCCGAGCGGGCGCGGCGGCGCGGGGGAAGAAGTGGGGAAGCGATGCCGCCGCCAAGTCGCGAAAGTCGTTCGCGCACCGCTGGTGCCCATTTCGCTTGAGGCGCCCCGACCACTTCAGCGAACTCGCGCGCGCGAACTCGGATAGCGCGTACCGGACTACTTCAATCAAACCGTGAATTAACGTGATTTAGCGTGAGGATTGATAGGAGGAACAACCTTCGGTTGTTTTTTCACCTATCAACGCTCGCTACATGTCGTAAATTGACGGTTTGATTGAAGTAGTCCATCTCACCCTATCAAGGATGATTTTGAAAGGCAAAATTGTTTTGATATGTCGTGATGTGAAGCTGGTATGAAGGAAGCCGATATGTTGTTCAGAGTTTGTTATGGCGTTGGATGCAATCATGAAGTGAGAGCCTCTTTCAAACAGGGGTCGGGTCACACCTGGAGCGAAGCGACCACAGACCCCGCCAAACTTCGGCAAGTCGCCTTCGGCAGGTCACCGCAACCTGGCGACCTTCGTCACCCTTGTATGAGATGATGAGGTTCGAGGACTTAAGCGG
>MDSW01089584.1_pt1 | contig 27595 bp, 10 predicted proteins | sample 811171 | NCBI WGS metagenome assembly MDSW01 (sample SAMN05326641, study PRJNA326480) | marine metagenome | isolation source: seawater | place: Atlantic Ocean: North West | collected 2012 | reverse complement strand
GATGGCGTCCAGCGCCGCCGACGCCGCGGGGTGGCGCGCGTCCCCCGCGACGTCCGCGACGGCGCCGAGCGCGGCGAACGCCGCCGCCGTCGCCGGCGCCGGCGCGTCGGCCCTCGCGGCAACCCGCCGCGCCGCTCCGACGAGCGTCGCGAGGGACGCGGGGTCGAGCCGCGCGGCGTGGCGCGTCACGAGCGCCGCCGCGAGCTTCAGCGCGCGCTTCGCGGCGACCCACGATTCGGGGTCGGCGGCGTTCCCGGCGGGCTCGTCGAAGCCTTCGCACGCGGCGGCGACGGCGGCGGAGACGGACGCGAAGGCGGGGGCGAGCGCCTCCGGCGCGTACGCGCGGACGAGGCGGTGGAGAATCTTGAACCCCAGCCTCGCCTCGCGCGCGGCGCACGCGTCGCGGGACGACCTTCGAGCGGCGCGTTGGAGCGCGGGGAGGAGGACGGGCGTCGCGAATGACGCGCACAGGCGCTCGAGCGCGGGCGCGGGCGGGTCCGCCGCCGCCGCGGGGTCGCGGAAGTACTGGAACGGCGTCGCCGCGACGTGCGCGGCGAGGAGCAGGTTCGGAGCGAGCGGGGCGGACGGGTCCGGGGGTGCCAATTCGAGCGCCGCGAGGACGTCGTCGACGAGGGCGGCGCCGTGCGTCTCGAGGGGCGGAACGAACGACGACGACGGCGGTGCGGCGGCGGAGGCGGGATCGGCGCCGTCCGGGGACGCGTCGCCGCGATCGAGGATCGACGCGAGGCGGAGGCACTCCGCGAGCAGGCGACGCGTCTCCGCCGGGGCGGCGATGAGCGCGGCGAGCGCGGCGCGGCGCACGAAGGGGCGAGACTCGAGGGGGACGCGCGGCGCCGCGGCGTCTCCGCCTCCGTCTCCGTCGCAGGGGGGACGCGCGGGGGCCCACGCCTTGCGAAGGACGTTTCGCGCGAACGTCGCCGCGGCGAGGCGACGCGAGCGATCGCACGCGGGGTCCGCGGCGATGCCGAGGAGGGCCGCGCACAGACCGGGGGCGTCCTTGACGGCGGCGGCGTCGAGTTTCGCGGCGGCGGCGTCGCGAGAGGACGCGTCGAAGGACGCGGTGGCGTCGAGCGCGGCGCCGAGACGCTCGGGGTTCGGCGTCGCCGACGACGATCCCGACCCGTGCGCGGCCGGAGGACCGGGCTTCGCCGGGATCGCGGCCGAGGCATCCGCCGGGACGCGATTCGTGGCATCCTGGAGAATCATGCGGCGAGAGGGCGCGCGCCGTGAGGCCGCGCGAGCGTCGTGTGCCGCGCGCGCGCGGGGATCGCGGTCGTCGGTGCCGAGAAAAACGCCTCCGCGCGGGGACGCCGTTCGTACCCCCGACGAACCCCGAACCGAGGGGTTTCGGGCGAAGCGAGATGAGGCTTCGCGAAACCAACATGGTAACCTGGAATCGAGGGGAATCGTATCGAAACCAGTCTGAAGCCCACGCTCGCCGAGTTTTCCGAGTTTTTTTGGGCTCCTCGAAACCGTCGTTTCGCCCAGATTCGCTTTTCCCTTGCGCCGAGCAGCTCTCGCGTACTTCTCGGAGCGCCTCCGCCTCGTCCGCGCGCGAGCCAACCCCCCCCCCGCGTCGGTGTCACCGCACCGCGCCGCGCGGATCCAACCCGAGCGCGCGGAGCGAGCGTCCTCGCGCGCCCCGAACTCGACGCGCCTGCCCCCTCCGCGTTCGCTCGCGCTCGTCCTGCAGGTATGGCACACGCGTGCGGCGACGGCGAGGCGAGCGCGACGCTCACGCCCGGCGCCGTCGTCGGGAACGGGCGGTACACTGTCGGCGGCGAGATCAACCGCGGGGGCACCGCGGTCGTGTACGAGGGATTCGATCAGGCCATCGGCATGCGCGTCGCGCTCAAGGTGCGTCGCGGCGCGCGCGCGAGGCGCGGCTGACGCGCCTCGTTCGGGCGAACCGCGCCTCTGACGCACGACTCCCGCGCGTCCGTCTCCGCCCCTCCGCGCAGGTCATGAACGTCACCCCTGACGGCACCATCGCCGTCCCCCTGAGCGCGGTCAAGAAAGAGATCAAGTACGCGTCCAAGCTCGGGATCAAGAGCGCCGCCCAGAGCGACATGAACATAGTGCGCCTTCTCAACGTCGTGCAGGAGGGCGAGGTGCGACGCGGGTGGTCTTTTTTCGTTTTCGCACAGCTGTGTTTTCTTCCCCACAGCTGTGCGGGAAAACACAGCTGTGCGTCGCCGTCGCGGCCTCGGCCGGCTCATCTCACCCGTCACCCCGACATCGCTCTCCGTCTTCGCGCGCAGCACCTCTTGATCCTCGTGTGGGAGCTCGTGAAGGGCATGGACGTCCTCGACTACCTCAACAGCCTCGGCGGCGTCATGTCCGAGCCCGAGGCGCGGGGCTTCTTCCGCCAGCTTCTCTCCGGCATCCGCTGCATCCACGACAACGGCTTCTGCCACCGCGACATCAAGCCCGAGAACTGCATGATCGAGACGAGCACGGGGACGCTCAAGATCATCGACTTCGGCCTGTCCAAGCATCTCGACTCCGCGAAGACCTTAGGCATAGGCACGCCCGATTACATGGCGCCCGAGATGCTCTCGCAAGGCGGAGACGCCGCCGCGGGCAGCCGCTCCTACGACCCCGCGGCTGTGGACGTGTGGGCGATGGGCGTCATGCTTTACCTCATCCTCACCGGCACGTACCCGTTCGAGGACCTCAAACAGCCCGGAAACGTCACCGCGACGCTTCGCCGCGTGAAGGAGGGTCGCATGAACCCCCTCCCGGCGAACCTCGGCTCGGAGGTTCGAGACCTGCTCGCGAGGATGATCCGCGCGGACCCGCGCTCCAGGATCCGCCTCGCCGCCGTCACGGCGCACCCGTGGATCACAGCCGCGGACGACGGCGTCGGCGAGCGCCCGCCCGGCGCCGATCCGGAGGCGACGGCGGCGACGGCGGCGACGTCGACGTGTCGATCGGTCCCCGCGGGCGACGCGTGGGTGGGCGCGCCGCCGGGGCTCCCGCGCCTCGACGTCACCCGGGAGGCGGCGGGGGCGCCGACGGCGACGGCGCGCGCCGACGCCGCCGAGGGCGGGGGGGAGGGCGCCGGCGCGACCTTCGCGGGGCGCATGATTTCGAGGTTCTTCGGAGGCGCGTCGTCGATCGTACGCCGCGCCACGCGGCGGTAGACGTGTTCGGACGAGGCGCGTGGACGCGAGCGAGAAGCGCGAAGACGGACGAGGCGAGGGGGTCTCGACGAGACGAGGAGACGAAGGCGTTAAAAAATCGGCGGGAAGACGAGGGTGGCGCGCGAGAAAAATCACGCGCGAACTGCGAACGACGTCGACGTCGACGCGCCGGGCCGATGCGATGTGATCTGACGCGAGACTGATTGCTCATACGAACGACCGCGGCGCTCTCACTTCGAACGCGACGTGTCCCTTCGCGCGCGAACCTCACGGCACGGTTCCGCAGCCCCGCGCCGGGCACAGCGCACCGCGCTTCGCGTCGCTCGTCGCCCGAGCGTCGCGTCCGCGATGCGAACCCTCCGCGAGGGCGTCATGCTTTCTATGCTGCTCGCGCTCGCGTGCCTCGCCGGTACGCGCGCCGCCTTCTCCCCTCCCCCCCCCTCGCGGCGCCGACCCGCTCGAAAAGCGCTCCACGCTCGACTTCGATGCTGACACCGTGACACACGCCTCGCCCTCCCCCCCTCCCTCTCGACCAGGCGGCGTCGCCGCGCAGGTCGTGCTCCCGCTCGACGGCGCCGCGGCGGAGGGCCGCATGCTCCCGGGCGACAAGAGGACGTACGTCGTGGACGCGTCCTCGTGCTCCACCTTCTTGACGGTCGAGCTCTGGGACGACGCGCGCGTCGACGGCTCGGTGGTGGACGAGGCGGATCCGATGCTCGCGATACGGCACGGCGCGAACCCGACGGCGACGTACAACGAGGCGGACGCGAAGTGGACGTGGAGCGATTACACGACCGTGGACACGGAGAGCTTCCAGCTGTGGCGCCCGTACCACCGCGCGACGATCGACATGCGCGCGTGCGCGACTCGGTGCGCGTCCGCGTGCGCGTCATCTTCGGCGGCGAACTGCGCCACCACGTGCGCGGTGGGCTGCGTGGAACCCCCCCCGGGGAACGACTTCCGCGTCCTCCTTTACAACGTCGAGTACTACTCCCGCAACGAGCTCGAGTTCGAGCTCACCGCGCGGTGTTCCGCGTCCGCCCCCTGCCCGCGCCCGAAGGGCGCCGCGGCGGGGGATTGCTCGGGCGAGGGCGCGTGCGGCGCGGCGACGCAGGCGGACGGCGTCGCCGTCGACCACCTCGCGACCACGGGCGTGTGCGCGTGCGACGACGGGTTCGGCGACTTCGGGTGCGACAAGACCCTGCGGCGCCTCGAGGACGGCGTGTCCGTAAGCGTGCAGTTGGGGAGCGGCGAGTGGTCGTACTTCGACTTCGAGGTGACCGCGCCGGCGGCGTACGGCGCCGACCCCTCCATCGCGATGCTCGTCGACCTTCGCCGCGCCGCCGGCGACCCGGTGCTTTTCGTCAAGCGCGTGGACGCCGTCGCCGCGGGGACCACGCGCGGAGGGGGCGTGCCCTCGCGGGACGATTACGACGCCTTCGCGGACTCGGACGGGTTCAGCTCGAGGCTGAATTACCACCACAGGCTCCTGACGGCGGAGCCCGGGAGGTTCTACGTCGCCGTGTACAACGCCGACACGTTCCTGCGCCAAGCCGCGACGTTCACCCTCACCGCCCGCACGAGCCTGCCGAGCATGCCCGGCGTGGACTCCGGGACGCCGCTGTGCCCCGCGCAGTGCAACGGCAGGGGCGCGTGCATCGGCCCGGACCGCGTCGGCGTCGTCCCCATCGGGACGTGCCGCTGCGAGGTCGGGTACGCGGGGGAGTTTTGCGAGGGCACGCGCGTCGCGACGACGCTCGGGCAGACGGAGACGGGCGCGCTCGCGCCGGGCGAGTGGGCGTACGTCGTGGTGGACCTGACGGACGCGGTCGCCAGCGCCGGCGTCCTGATTCACTTCGAGTGGAACGGCCTGGGCCACCCGGGGCTGCTGTTCAAAGCCGGGAACTGCGAGGGCGGCGCCGACTCGGGGGGGTGCCCGAGTTTGCTCGACGGCGACGCCGTCGCGCTCAGCACGACGCAGCACGTCGCCACGCGCAAGTCGTACCGGATCTCCCCCGATCAGCTCAACGGCGGGGGAGGGAAGTACACCGTGGGGCTGTACAACTTCAACTACTACAAGGACGACGTCCTGGAGTACGCGATTCGGATCGAGATGGACGACTCGAACGCGTACGTCATGGTCTCGCCCGGGTTCATGACCGTCGTCCTCGTGATCATCATGTCCATGTTCCTGTGCATGCTCCTCAGCGTGTGCCGCCGGTTCATGATGCGGAGGCCCGGGCGGCGCCCGCGGACGTTCCGCGAGTTCCTCGCCGGGAGGCCCGCGCAGGAGGACTGGGGCGACTTCCCGATGGGGGAGAACGGCGGCGACGGGCGACCGCGGCGGCCCCCCGGGTGCCCGCGGCGGGTCATCGACGCCATCCCGACGTCCACGTTCGACGCCGCGCGGTGGGAATCCGGCGTCGGGGCGAAGCAGGACGCCAGCTGCTCGGTGTGCATCGAGGCGTTCGAGAACGGCGAGCTCCTGCGGACGCTCCCGACGTGCGAACACAGCTTCCACAAGGCGTGCATCGACGAGTGGCTCACCGCGCACACGACGTGCCCGAACTGCCGCCACAGCCTCGTGGACGAACCGGAGGAGGAGGAGGACGCGAGGAACGGCGCACGCGCGAGGAACGGCGGCGCGGAACTCGCGGGACGGAGGGGCGCGGCGCCCGTCCGCGAGGCGTTCCACGCGGCGGCGCCCGCGGGGGCGGCGGTCGGCGCGTTCCGGGACGAGGACGTCGAGGCGGGCGCGGGGGGATGGGGGGCGGGCGCCGGGGCGGCGATCGCGCCGAGGGGCATCGGGCAGGTGGACGACGGGTCGGACACCGAGGACTCGGAGGCGACCCAGGTCACGGACGCGGACGCGCCGCAGGCGCCGGCCGTGCTCACGCCCGTGGGGTCGAGACGCGCGGGCGCGGCGCCGTGAGTGGACCGACCCGAGGGGGGCGGGGGGGGGGACTTTTGAAGGCGACGGCGCGAGCGCGAGGCGCTTCGAAGCGAACCCGAGCGCGACGTACTCGTACTAGATATCGTAAATATTGAAACGCGTTCACCCTCGCCCGCCCGTCTTTCAGTACACGCGCGCGTCTCGTCCGCGCCCGGGCGTTTCTCAGCGTCTTCCCGCGGCGCCCGCGGCGGCGAGGTCCGCGGGCATGGACCCGATCGCCGCCGCCGCGGAGCTGAGCGCGGCGTACTTGGCCTTCGCCGCCGCCCTGAGCGCCTCCGTCTCCGGGTGCTCCGTCAACAGCGACGGGACGACGTTGGGATGGTAGAGCGACTGGATCAGGTGCTGCTGCAGCCCCCTCGCGACGCTGTTGACGAGGAAGTGCATCACCGCCTTCGGGACGGTGTCCGCGAGGACGCCGCGCGAGATGGAGTAGTACGAGCCCAGGAGGATGCGCGTCACAAGCACCTGCAGCATCTCCTCGTCCGTCTCCGGCTGGCTCGCCTGCAGCTTCCCCGGGGGGTCCTTCAGCGTCACCACGCCGTTCTCGTGCGAGAACATGCCCCCCTCCGCCGCCGCCGCCTTCTTCGCGTTCCCGCGACGCTTCTTCGAGGCGCCGTCCCTCTCGCCTCCGGCGTTGAGCCGCGCCGAGACTCCGCGCTCGCCCAGAACGTGCCGCGTCCCGCCCGGGGACGTGACGACGTCGCGCTCGCGTTCTTCGCCCTCGCCGTCGTTCTCCTCCGCCCCGCCGCCGCGGCGCTTCGCCACCTCCTCCTGCGCGAGCCTCAGCGCCTTGGAGCCCCCGATGAAGTCCGGGTGGCTGGTGTTGATGTGCGCGAGCTGGCAGTCCACCAAGCTCGTGATCATCGTCTCCGCGGGCGCGAGCCCCTCCCCGAGGAAATCCCTCGTGGCGTCTTCGATGGACTGCGCCAGGCGCGGGTAGCGCTGGAGGTCCTGCGCGGCGACGAGCTGTCGGGCCATGCGGCCGAGCTCGTCGTGCACGATCCTCGCGCTCTTGAGGCACGGCTCGGACATCTTCTTGATCGCCTGCTTGACGAGCACTTCGAACGGCTCCTCGGGCAGCAGGAGCACCGCTTTCGTTCCCGCGGCGTTCTGGATCGCGGTTCGGATGTCCTCCTCGGACATGGCCTCCGTCGGGTCGAGGCTCTCCAGACCCTTCACGAAGATGTCCTGCAGGACGTAATGAATCCTCGCGCCGCCCTCGAGCGCGCACGTGTTGAGATCCTCGTTCCGCCCCGCGACGCTCTTCGTGAACGAGGCCGCGTACCCGTGCAGTTTCTCGAGCACGAGCGCCGCCTGGCTCGCCGCGTCCTCCGGCCGGCCCTCGCCGAGCGCCGCGAGCTCCCGCGCCGCGTCGCATCGCCGCGACGCGATCTTGTCCTGGAGCGCCGGCAACAACTCCGCGATGTGGTCCGCCAGGATCCGGCTCACGTTCCACCCGAGCGCCTCGACGCCGCAGTTCGCCGCCACCTCGGCGTACGCGGGGTGGTGCCTGAAGAACTCCGCCTCGCTCTGCCTCGCCTCGCGGATGGACCGCCGCTGCGCAATGTCTTGTTGGCACCGATTGACGACGCCGACGTACCCGAGCTTCAGCGGCACCACCTCGCCGCGGAGGTACGCGCACGCGTCCGTGCCGCGGTCCATGATGTCGAGCTTGGTGATGACGCCGATCGTGCGCTTGCCCTTCGGGTCCACGAGGCGCGAGAGCGTCAGGGCGTCGCTGTTCGCGAGGTCGCTGTTCGCCGGGGAGACGGCGAGGATGAGGCACGACTCGCGCTTGATGTAGCTGAGGATCATCTCGCGAATCTGGTTCTCGATGTCCGCGGGCTGGTCCCCCACGGGCACGCGCGTGATGCCGGGAAGGTCCACGAGCGTCATCGTGAGCACGTGCGGGGAACAGATCTTGAGGCGGATCTGCTTCTCGCTCACGCCCTTGTTCGTCCCGACCCCGCGGTTCGTCTCCGCCTCGATCTCCTCGCGCACAGCCTCGAAGTCGGTGAAGATCTCGCCGGGGCGGTGGAGGAACTCGCCCCACTCCGGGGGGGTCGGGTTGTGGTGATTGCCGTGGTGGTACGGCGTGTGCACGAGCTGCAGCACGAGCGGGCGCCTGGTGCAGATCTCCGGTCCGCGGGGCAAGAAGTCGCGCCCCACGAGCGCCTCGAGGACGGAGGACTTACCGCTCGACTGCGAACCGACGACAGCGATTTGCGGGAGCTCCAAATCCCCGCCCACCGCGTCCACGCCCGCCTGACTGAAGATGTCCTGCAGCTTGTTCACGAGAGGCACGAGGCCGTCGCCGAGGGTATGCGGGTGGATGTGCGCGCTCGGCATCGTCGCGGCCGAGGACGTGCGCGGGCACCGGGAGGCGCGACAGGATGTGGCGTCGCGACGTCCGAGACGGGCGTTTCTTTCGTTTCCGAGACGTCGTTCGTTCCCCCTTCTCTCCGCCGGGAAAAATTTGCGGAACCGCGGAACCGCACACGCGGGTCATCTTTTGCCCGTGTTCACCCTCGAGCTCGGTCCTCCCCCGCACACGTCCCCGACGCGCGCCGCGATCATGGGTCTGATGGACACCGCCGCGAAGGTGACCGGCAAGGTGGTCAGGTTCGCCGACGACTACAAGGTTCGTCGTCGGCGCGGCGCGAGGGCGATCGCCCTCCCCGATCAACCCTACGCGCGACGGCTCGACCGCTCACGACGCCCCCTCACGTCTCGCCCCCCCCCCGCGCGCGCAGGACTACTTCCACTACGGCCTGATCCCCGCGATCATCGTCGTCGGCATGTTCACGACGCCCAGGCCCGGTCTCGCCGCCCTCCTCACCCCCGTGTGAGACGCGACGGCGACGGATCCGCGATCGAGGAGGGGCGACCTGCTGAAGATCCGTCCATCTCGCGGAGATGTGAGAGGGGGTCCGCGCGCGGCAGATGATGGAATGGATGCATTTTTCTTCTCACGCCGCGCTATGGATGGGCGTTCGCTCGCGCGTCGATCGTCCCCTCCGCTCACTCCCCCGCGCGTTCCTTGAGTTTCCTTTCGAACTCCTCCGCCTCGAAGTCGCTCGCCGATTTGGCCGAGGTGAAGACGGCGTCGTCTCCTCCTCGGACGACGCGCCTTTGCCCCGCCGCCGCCCGCCGCGCGGCGTCCATCTTCGCCTTGAGGAGCTTCCCCGGCCGCGCCACCTGCTTGCTCGCCTCCAGCCTGCGCTCGTTCCGTTCGTTGATTCGCGCGTTTTGCCGCCCGATGAAGAGCGACCGCACCGCCGGGATGGCGAAGAAGCTCGCCGCGTAGATCTTCAGCGCCGGGAGGATACCGAGCACCGCGGCGACGAGCTCGCGGTTCTCCGCGATGATCTGCGGCTGCCCGCAGAGGTAGCTCAGGACGACGACGCCGACGAAGTTGAAGACCCCGAGCGCGGCCGCCATCGTCCTCTGTCCGCCCGTGGCGAGGGAGAACCGGACCTCCTCCTCCTCCGCGACGCCCGTGCTCAGTCCCCTCGGCGCGGCGTCCAGAACCTCGCGGATCTGCTCGAACCCGCCCGAGGTGCTCTCGAAGCTCTCGAAGCGGTACAGAATCTCCCCGGAGCTCGGGTCCACCTCCGGGGCCCCGCCGAACCGCGTCAGCGCGGGGAGCACGAACGACTCGTCGTCGGTCCCGACGGTGTTCTCGTCGCGGTCGAGGAACGGCGCGAGCTGCTCGGCGGAGACGACGCCGCCGTTTTTCTGAATGCACAAGCCGACGAGCGCCCACCGCCGACGCTCGAAGTCGCGGTTCGGGTCCCCGTCGCCGAAGACGAAGGAAAAGACCGCCTCGAGGAAGTTCATGTCCCGCGCGCCCTCGAGCTCGGCCATGTACGCGCGGCGCTCGTAGTAGTACGGGTCCCAGTACCACAGGTAATCGAACGGCGAGATGTAAAAGCGCGGCCCGCCGAACATCATCCCGCCGCCCGAGTCCGAGGACGACCGGCGGTCGTCGCGGTCCGAATCTTTGCTCGACAACAGGGCGAAGATGGCGGCGTACACGATGGCGATCGACGCCAGGAGGGTGGTGCCGAACGTCACGCGCGCGAGGTACGAGCCGACCTTCCCGATCGTCTCGAGCGCGGGCTCGAAGACGCGGATCCTGGCGGATTTCGCCGCGACGGCGCCCCGCACGCGCCCCCCGTCGGGGAAGACGTACAGCAGGTCGCCCTCGGCGCTCACCTCCAGCGCCGCCAGGGTGTCCGCGGCGACCGCCGTCAGAGCGCGCTCCGCGTCCGAGACCTTGCACCCCGCCGCCGCCGCGACGTCGCCGACGGTGCACCGGCCGCCGAGGGACTCCACGGCGTCCAAGACGTCGTCGCGGAGCTGCTTCGGGAGCTCCTCGGACTCGACCCGGCCCTTGGGGGAGGCCACCCTCTGGACGACGTCCGACATCGCCGCCGAGGGCGCGACGGGACGAGCGCGACGCGCGCGACGCGGGAAGTCGAACGGGGCGAGCGGGCGGTGGGTTCGCGACGGGAACGCGCGAACCGCGACGCGAGGCGATCGCGCGGGCGACGTCGTCGCGGCACCCGCGAGCGGCACCCCGCGCGAGGCGCGCGATCTTATCGTCGGCGCGCGCCGGGGGGAGAAGCGAGGACGCGGGGCGGCGGCCGCCGCGGGCGCGCGGGAAGGGAGCGTCATCAGCGCCGACATCGCGCTCATCGCGGCGCGCGGGCGCGACGTGGACGGAAGTGGTGCGCTGGAGCGCCTGCGGGTGATCGTTCGTCGTCGTCACGAACACGAACGGGGGTGCCAGGTGGCGCATTCCGCCGAGTAGCCGCCTGACGACCCATCACACGCGGGTGTTCTTGTCGAGCAACCACACGCGGGTGGTGATACGCACGCCGAGCGCGGAAAATATCCGACGCGCGCGGAGCGTGCTTTTTTCTTTTGCGTTTCCGAGGCGGACGAACGCGTTCGCGGCGCGCGCGTCCCACGTCCCGACGCGCGGCCCCGACGCGAACATGGGCCCGCTGAGCGCGGTGAGCGCGTTCATCGGGACGCGCGTCGTGCCCGCGGTGCTCACGCGCCTTCCCGGGGGGAAGCACGGCCGGGAGGATGAGCAGGAGGAGGGCGCGCGAAAGCGCGGCGATGCGCGCGAACCGTCGCTCGAACGTGCTGACGCGGCCCGGAGGAGGACGGACGTCGGCGTCGAGGCTTCCTCGGAGGCCTCGGCGCCGTCGTCCTCGGCGCCGTCGTCGCCGCCCCCGACCCCGCCCCGGCGCGCGTCGTCGTCCCCGCGCGACGACCCCCCGGTGGACCCGCCCGCCCCCCGGGGCGCGCGCGCGCGACGCCCCGCGCCCTTGGCGCTCCCGACGGGTCCCAGCCCGCTCGGGTCCCCGCCCGCCACCCCCTCGCGCGTCGTCGTCGACGCGCGCGGCGCGCCGTGGGAGGACCTCCCGTTCGAGTGCGTCGAGCGCGTGTGCCTCGCCGCGGGATTCCGCTCCGCCGCGAGCGCCGCGTCCGCGTGCGCGTCGTGGCGCGCGCCCGCCTCCTCCCCGCACCTCTGGCGCGCGCTCTTCGCCGCGCGATTCGGCCGCGCCGAGGCGGACGCCGTCGCCCCGCCCCGCGTCGCCGCGTCGCGCGTCGACTGGCGCGCCGCCTTCCGCGACGCCGTCCGCGCGGAACGCCGGTGGGCGGCCGGTCGGTGCTCGCGAACCGCCGCGTTCCGCGCGTGCGACGCCGGAGAGCACCCCCCCGAGGACGCCGCCGCGGAGAGGGAACGCGGCGTCGTCGGCGTCGCCGTGCACCGCGGCGTCGTCGTCGCCGCGTCGCTCGACGGCGCGACGAGAACCTTCGACGCCGCCACCGGCGCGCCGCGCTCGACCCATCGCCCGCGTCCTCCGAGTCCTCCGACGCCGCCGGCCACCCCCGCGAACGCCGCCACGCCGACCATCGCACCTCTCCTGTGTTTCGCGGCGAGGGACGGCGTCGCCGCCGCGGGATCCGCCGCCGGCGACGTGTTGATCGTCGACGTCGCCGCGGGCGAGACGGTGGCGACGGTGCGCGTCGCGCCGCCCCCGGGCGGCGCCGGGGCGGCGGCGGTGACCGCCGTCGCCGTCGGCGCCGGGGCCGTCGTCGCGGGGACGAGCGCCGGCGCCGTGGCGATGGTCCGAATAGGAGCGGGGTCTTCTTCGAGAACGACGAAAAAGGGCGGCGGAGGAAAAGGCGAAAAGGCTCCCCTCGCCGCCTCGGCCGCCGCCGAGGACGCGTGCGCCGCCCCGAGCGTCGACTACGCGCCGATCGCCTTCTTCCGCGACGCGGTGACGCGCGTCGCGATCGACCCGGACGCGCGGCTCGCCGCCGCCGTCTCGGGCGCGGACGTCGCCGTGTGGTCCATCGCCGCCGCCGACCTCTCGAACGCGGCGGTCACGCGCCTCGAGCGGAGCGCGCACCGAAGCCGCGGCGGCGGCGGCCGCGAGCTCGTCGGCCCCCGGGTCGCGAAGGTCCGGTGCGCGTGCTTCGCCGTCGTCCCCGGGGAGTTCGATTCGTCCGGCGCCGCTCGCGCGTGCGTCGTCACGGGGTCTGACGACGGCGCGATTCGCGTCTTCGACGCGGCGAGCGGCGCTTTGCTCCGCGAGCTGGCGGGCCCGCCGGGGACCACGGAGGCGGAGCACGCGGGGCAGACGCCCGTCGCGTGGACGTACGAGCCCCCGCCCGGGGTGTCGTGCGTCGCCGCCTACTGCGGCGTCGTGGTCGAGGGGAGGGACGACGGGAGCGTCCTCGTGTGGACCGCCGCGCTCGACGGGTGCGGCGACGACGAAGGCGAAGGCGGCGGAAGAGGTGCGCGGGAGGACGACGTCGCGGCGGCGAACGACGAGGGCGAACGCGAAAACAAACGGCGCTCGGCGAATACGGCGCGACGCGGGCGCGAACCCGTCGTTCGAAAACGCTTGCGGCCCGCGGCGTACCGCCGATGGTGGGCGCACGCGGACGCGGTGACGGCGCTGACGGTTCGCGGGGGCCGCGTCGTGAGCGCGTCGCGGGACGGCGGGTGCCACGTCCTGCCTCTCCCCGAGGACGCCGCGGACGAGGCGCGCGCGTGGAGGGCGGCGGCGGAGAAGCGACGCGCGCGAGAGGAAGAATCGCTCCGAGTAGAAACCGGCGGCGGGTTCGGTGAAGAAGGCGGGGAGGGTGGCGTTTTCGTTTCGCGACGTTTTCTCGACGACGACGCGAACGACGGCGGGGTCCGCGGGGGGGGTCCGCGCGGGACGAGCGTCGGCGCGTGCGCGCGCGCCTCGGCCCGCGCGGCGGAGCTCGGGGGGTCCGGAGGGTCATCCCCGCCGCCGTCGTCCCCCGAGGGTCGGCCCGGAGGCGCTTCTTCTCTCCCCCTCCGGTCGGCGGCGCCGCGGAGGCTCTCCTCCGAGTTCACCGCGAGCTCCCTCGCCGCGCAGGCGAGCGCCCTCGCCGCGCACGCGAGCGCCCTCGCCGCGCACGCGAGCTCGCTCGCCGCGCACACGGCTTGGCGCGGCGGCACGTCCGCGGTTTCGAGCGTCGCGGCGACCACCGCGGGGCCTCGGCGCGCGGCGATACGCGCGCGCGACGAGGCGTGGCGCGTCGCCGACCGTCTCACCCACGGCGCCGTCTCCGCGGCGGCGGCGGACGCGTCCGTCATGGCGGAGAGCGCCTGGGTCTCGGGCGTGCGGCCCGCGGTGAGCGCGGCGTCGGCGCTGGGCCGCGGCGCGGCGGACGCGGCGGGCGCGGTGGCGGCGGAGGCGTCGGCGGCGGTTGAGCGGGTCGAGCGCGAGCTGAGCGCGGCGGGCTTCTTCGCGCGATTTCGCGCCGACCGGGGGGGGCGGGCGTTCGAGGAGCACGGGCCCGTGCCGGTGTGGTGCGTCGACGCGGACGGGGAGACGCTCGTGACGGCGGACGCGGACGGGTGCGTGGTCGCGAGGTATTTCGGAGAGCCGGAGGCGTAGGAGCGAGGAACCACACGGGAGCGAGGAACGGCGCGCGTTCGAGTTGATTGTGTGACGCGTTCACCCGGTACTTCGTCATCAGTGGAAAATCGTCGCAGGCTGCCGGCCCCGCCCCGCCCGGAGATCAACGATCGAACCCGGACGTAACGAACGTGATCCGGCGTCCGGTGCCACCTGTCGTCACGCCGCGCCTCGTTTCTCGTCGCTCGGCACTGGAGCGCGCGCGCCGGCGGCGATGTCGCTCGCGGCGGCGCGGTGGGCGCCTTCGGCGCCTCGCTCGCTCTCCGCGGCGCGTTCCGCGCGTCGCGGCCCTCGCCGCCGCTCCGCCGCCTCCACCTCCTCCTCCGCGCGCTCGTCCGAGTCGTCCGAGTCGTCCGCGTCGGAGGCCGATTCGCGGCGACGGGCGGTGTCGCGTCGCGGCGCGCTCTCCGCCGCGGCCGCGCTCGCGCTTCTCGCCCCCGCGTCGGCGCGCGGCTCTGACGCGCCCGCCTCGAGCGCGCGCGCGTACGTCCAGCGCTACCCGACGCTCTTCGCGCCGTTCATCGGCGCGGACGAGCGCGAGACGCGCCTCGTCGCGATCGTCCCGGGCGAGGTGTGGGCGCTGGAGCAGAATCTGGCCATCGGGCCGCTCGAGACCCCGCTGCGGTGCGTGGTCGTCAAGCTCGCGAACGGCGATCTGTGGGTGCATGCCCCGCTCGCCCCCACGCGCGAGTTCTTCGAGCTCGTCGAGAGCCTCTCCGACCGGCCCCCCGCGCACGTCGTCGTCCCGACGTACGCGCTCGAGCACAAGATCTTCGCGCGCGACGCCCTCGAGCGCTGGCCGCGCGCCCAACTCTGGGTCGCCCCCGGGCAGTTCTCGTTCCCGATCGAGGTGCCCCTCCGGCGCGTGTTCGGCCGCGAGCCGGACGGCATCTTACGCGGCCTGGGGGCGCCGGACGAGGACGACGAGGACGACGGCGACGACGCGGGCCTCGGTGGTCGGACCCGAGACCCGCCCTGGCTCGACGAGATTCGGTGCGACGTGCTTCGCGCGGGGCGCTTCGCGGTTGGCGGGCGGGACGTCGCCATCCGGGAGGCTGTCTTTTTCCACGCGTCGTCCAAGACGCTCATCGTCACGGACGCCCTCGCGCGGATCCCCTCCGTGATCCCGCCGCTCCAGACCCCGGAGAAGCTCCTTCTCGTCGGGAAGCGGTCGACCGCGGACCCTATGCCCGCGGATACGCCCGAGAACCGATCCGCGGGGTGGCGAAAGATGGCGCTCCTCGTGACGTACTTCTTCCCGGAGCACGAGGAGCTCGCGAGGGATCGGCCCGGGACGGTGGAGTGGACGCCCGGGTGGGAGGAGAACTTCGCGTTCCTGAGCGACCGGCTACTCGTCCCGCCCGTCGTGCGGTCGCTGCTGTACGCGCAGGACCCGGGGAGGGTCCGCGCGTTCGTCGACCGCGTGTGCGGGTCGAACGCGTGGGATTTCGAGCGCGTCGTCCCCGCGCACTGGGACGCGCCCGTCGCCGCCGACCCGGAGGCGGTGCGCGCGGCGTTTCGGTTCCTGGACGATCCCGGCGCGGACGCGTTCCCGGAGGGGGACATGGCCAGGGGGCTGCAGCCGATCATAGACGCCGTCGTCGCGAAGAAATAGAGCGAGAGAAACGTGATGGAGCGGTGCGGTGCGACGCGACGCGAGCGGAGGAGGGGAGTGGAGGGAGTTTCGAAAGTTTTTTTTTTTTGGTCTTTTCCAAACAAAGACGGAGATCATCGACGCCGGCGTTCCGCGTCGGCGACGGCGTTCTCCTTCTCCCTCCCTCGCGTTTCCTCGGACGCGCGTTCGCCCCGTCCCGCGAGCTCGTCTCTGTCGTGTGCCTCCGCGAGCTTCGCCTTGAGCGCGAGCCAATCTTTGTACGACACGCGCCCGAGTCCCTCGGGGTCGGCGGCGGCGACGAGCGCGTCGACGTCGGCGTCGGGGCCGAACGCGCGGCGGAGGTCGGACGCTTCCAAGAACCCGTCGCCGTTTCGGTCGAGCTCGGGGAAGTTGAACCGCTTCATGTCGCGACTGCGCAAAGTCTGCTGCCACAGCGTCAGGCCCGCGGGGGAGGGGCTGTCGTAGTACGACGGCCCGGGCTCGACCGCCTTTCGCGTGACCCTCGGGTTACTGCCGGGGTCGAACGTGCCCCTCCACGTCGCCGCCGCGCCGGAGGGCGAGGAGGAGGCGGCGGGGGGCGAGGAGGGGGGGCGCGGGGGGGGCGCCGCGTCGGCGCTCGCGTCGCGCGACGCCCGACCGGTCGTCGCGCGGTCGAGGGCGAAACCCGCGAGAACGCCGAACCCGAACGCGGTCGCCCCGGAGGCGCCGCCGCGTGGACTCGCCGAGCCGGAGCGAGGAACCGTCGCGAACAAGCGCGACGCGACGCCGCGCGGGCGCATCGTCGGCGCGAGAGGAGGCGAGCGCGCCGGGCGGCGAGGACGACGCGCCGCGAAGTGAGGAGGAGGGCGAGGCGCGCCTCGCGACGAAAGGAGGGAACGCCCGCGTCCGAGGAACGGCGGTCGAGGAAGACGGGACGCCGCGACGCTCGGTGGAGTCGGTCGCTGGATTTGACTTTCCACTTTCGTGGGTGGTGTCGAAACTGTGAAGTATTTCATAAAACAAACGCTCGGCGGCGCGGCGGGAGGTGGGACTTGATTCTTCTCCCCATCGTCGTCGCTTCTCATCACACGGAGTTCTTCGGGTCGTACTCGATCTCCGGGATGCCTTCCGAGGCGGTCTCGACCATCTCGTCGAGGTTGGTGAGGTTGACGATCTCCTTGAGGATCTTGACGTTGACGGTGTCTTCGGTGGAGATGTTGATGAACTCGCGGAGGGAGATGGAGGAGGTGGAGAGCTCCTCGAAGCCCTTCTCCTTGCCCTGGAGGCGGAGGTTCTCGCGTTCGTCGTCGCACGAGCGGAGGATGTACAGCGCGAGGGAGGAGATCTCCTTGTCGGAGAGATTCATGATCTCGTCCACGTTGTCGCCGTCGTCGGTGTCCGCGTTGAACGTCTCGCGAAGCATCGTCTGCACTTCGTCCAGGTCGAGGTTCCCGCTGCCGTCCTCGTCCTTCTTCTTGAAGAACTCGGACGCCATGAGCGCCTGGATGGCGTACCGCGCGCACTCGCGCTCGAGGTCCACCTCCTCCTGGATGAACGTCTTATACAGCTTGGACTTGACGCCCATGCCGTACATCGCGAGCAAGTCGCAGACGTTCTTGGCGACGCCGAGGAACACGAGACCCGAGACGATCGTCTGGATGAAGAGCTGGAAGTTGAACGCCGCGACGACGCCGGTGACGGAGACGTCGATGTTGATGCCGTAGACGTACATGTCCTCGAAACCGCCGCTCGGGTTGCCGGCGCTGTTCACGGGCTGGTCCCACTCCCACGGCGTGTTACGGTAGGTGATGTCCTGCCCGCGGGAGGTCCACGTGTTGCGAGCCTCAACCTCGACGATGGCGTAGACGTCGGAGGTGCCCAGCTCGCTGAACCCGTCCGTCTGCTCCTTGTTGTAGTTGTAGTACTTGATGTCCACGGCGACGCGGACGCCGGTGAGGCGCGGGTACGGGAACGCGCCGGCGGAGGACAGCGATCCGTCGGCGAGGGCTTTGCCCTGGAGCGTCGTCAAGGGAACCTGGCCGCCGGGCTGCTCATCGTACGGCTTGTCGAGGTCGACGCCGGCGATTTCGAGGAGCTCCTCGACCGTGAGCGTGATCGCGGTGCCCGCCGCGATCGTCTTGCGGTCGGTGTCGTCACCCTTGCGGCGAATCCTGGTCGGCGGGTTGACCGCGCCGTAGTTATCGGAGAGGGTGTCGAACTCGTGCAAAATCTCCATGTTGATCTTCTCGATGCCGACAGGGAACAGGTTCGTGTTCGTCATGTACGTGCAAATGCCGTTCACGGCGGTCGGTGCATCCCTCACGCCGTGGTTGCTGGTCACAGTCTCAGTGCCCACTGTGATATCGACATTCGAGCCGTCGCAGTTGCCGCTGCCGTCGTCGCCGCCGACGCAGCACTTCCGGTTCGGAGAGCTGCCGAGGATACTCGTGCCTGTGCCCGTGCACTGGGCCATGTTCGCGTCGGTGATGTCCGACTGGACGCCGGCGCACCGGGCGTAGGCGGTGGCCGTCCCGTCGGCGCTGAGCGAAACGGTGCTCACTGGTTGGCGGTAATATTTCTGGTGGTCGATGTGCGAGGTGACGAACATGTCGCCGCTCGTGGATTTGACGACAAGCTCGCCGGCGGAGAGGTACGCGCACTTGGGGCTCTTGTACACGAACGTCTCATCGTACACGAACTTGAACGCGTCCTGAAAAAGCGAACGCGCGGGAGGTGGGGACGACGGTCAGATCAGCGACGCTAGCGCGAGCGCAGACGGGCGGGGGCGCGGCAGTTCGGTCGCCGCGCTAGCGGATCCGGATCCGAGGGGGAAGAAGTAAAAAAAACGAGAATTTCTCGAGAAAGCGCGTGTACGTACCAGCTTGGCGGAGGAGCAGAGGTCAACGTTCCCCGCGGCCGTGTCAGCCTGGAGCGCGGTGTATGCGGAGCCGCCGTACGCGTACGCGCTGACGATGCCGACCGGGGTCTCGTCGAAGAGGAAGGTCTTGCCCAAAAACAGCGACGCGAGGATGCCGCCGAAGCACGCGACGATCATGATGTAGTAAAACACCGCGAGGCGCCAGTCCACGATCTTGGTGAACTTTGACGTGATGTACGACATGCTGCGCACGATCATGCCGACCTGTTTCTGGAGACCATGTTCTTCCTTCATGGTGGGAGAGGGACGCGTTCTCCTGGCCGACCGACGGCGGCGCGGAACGTTGTGACGATTCGCGCGCATTCACGAGAATTGTGCGATGTCATGCCAGTTCATGGGAGCCCCGCCGCAAAAGAACGACAAATACTGCTGAGTCATCACCAGATCTTTCTCGGGCGTTTCGGACCCGATCGTCGTTCGTCACCTCGATTGACGCCTCGCGCGTTTCGTTACAACTCCTATACCTGACTACGGGCGCCGACTCCGCCGCGCCCTCCGCGTCGTCACACACCCCGCGCGCGTCTCCTCCGGTTTTTCAGCGACACACCGATGAGGAGACGCGCGCCGTCCGACGCCTTCGAGCGCTCTCGCGTCCGTCGCCTCGCGACGCCGTTCCCCCGCGAACCGGCGTCTCGTCTTTTTTTAGACTAGACTAGTCCGTCAAAATATCACATCGTCGAGCGAGTATAAAAATCATCAGTCGACGCTGCAGAGCAGCGCGACGCCGCGCATGATCCACTTCTCCTTGGGGTCCTCCGTGCGCAGCGCGAAGGTGGCGATGAAGTTGAGCCCCGTGCGGTTCTTGACCCTGTACGTGGGGGCTTCGTACGGCTCGTACTTATCCTCCGTCTTCGCGTCCTTCGCGAGCTTGCCCGTGACGTGCAGCACCGGGAGCGCGGCGTACAGCTTCTTCGGCTCCGAGTCCACCAGCCTCTCGAACTTCCCGTCCCAGCTGCATCCGTCCAGGAACAGGCCGTGCACGTACACCCCCTCCTTCGGTTCGTCCTTGAGCTTCTCCACGCTCTGCGGCGGGTGCGGCACCTTGCTCGCCATCACCACGTCGTCCAGCGCCCACCCCTCGGACTTGTGCTTGCGGTTCACCTCCTGCTTCATCGCCGTCAGAAACCCCTGCGGGTTGAAGAAGCCCGTCATCCAGTACGACTTGGGGCGCCCGCGTTCGAGCCACCGCGTGAGCTGGGCGTGGCGTTGCAGCAAGCCTTGGAACCACGCGCCGATGGTGGCGGATTGCCACGACTTGTCCAACCACTTGGGCGGAATCTTCGCGTCGAACAGCGCGTCGAGGGCGTCCACGAGGTCGCCGCTCAGCGCGACGGTGCCGGCGATGGCGAGGCGGAGATTGGCCAGCGTCGCCCGGCACAGGTCGAGGATGATGTTGAGGCGGTCGATCTCCTGCCGGAGGTGCACGGTGAGCGGCTCGTTCGCGCCGCGCTTCGCCAGGAGCGCCTTCGTCGGCTCGGGCTCGAACGACGCCGGAACCTTGGACAGGAGGTCCTCGGCGATCTTGTCGACAATCTCCGCCGGGGAGAGCCCGTCGCCGCCGCCCCCGGATTTCGGCATCGTGCTCACCACCGTCTCCACCAGCGATTTCACCTGCAGCGTGCGAAACGTGAGATCCGCGTTGGGGTGGAGACCGAAAATCTCCGGCGAATCCTCCGACGGCAGCGCCTCGATCGCCTTGCGGAAATCCTCCACGGTCTTCGCGTCCGGCACCGCGTACCGCTCGTGGGACCCCGAGCCCTGAAACAGCACGAGGTCCTTCTCCAGGCTGCCTCGGTTGAAGAACTTGGTCGCGTACGTGTCCATCAAGAGCTCGTCGAACCCGTCCGTGATCCGCCCGCCGTACTGAATCTTGCTCACCATGTACGTCACCGTGTCCCACGTCGGCGACGGCAGCTTCTTCGCGTCCATCTCGCTCAGGTGGTTCTGCAAGAATTGCACGCACGCCGACAGGTCGCTCTGGTTGAACTCGTACCGAATGTTCCACCCGATGGGGCCGAACTTGCGCCGCTCCTGCACGATGGAGTGCATGTAGCACATCACGAAGAGCATCTGCCGCCACTCGAAGATGCCGACGGCGTCCATCATGTCTTGGCTCACCCACGCGTACGAGTTGCGGAGACCGGCGCGCATCCCCACGGGGGCCTCGTTCGTGATCTTGATGGACATCTGCAACAGGCCGATGGGGAACTGCGGGTGAGGCTCCGCCGTGATCCACAGACGGAAGTTCTCGTGCAGGTTCTCGGCTTTGAGGAGGTAGGTTTCCACCTCCCCCATGTACGTCAGCCCGAGGTGGGTGTTCTGCAGCAGAACCCACTGCCCCTCCGCCGTCGCCGTCTCCATCAGACGTCGCGCGATGATCTCTTGGCCCTGGCCCATGGACACCCCGAGCGTCTGGATTTTCTTCTTCTTCGCGAGCTCCTCGATGAGCTTCGTCGGGTCCGCGCCCGGGGAGAGGAGGCAGATGAGCGGGACGAACGGCGTCGACTCCCGCCACGTGTTCTCCATGTTCAGAGGCACCGACTCCACGAACTGCGCGCCGATCGCCTCGGAGATGAATTCGCGCGCGGTGACCAACGTGCGGTCCTCGCGCAGAGATTTCACGAGGCACATCCGTTCGAATTTGTCCATCCTGTCCTCGAAGTCGGGCACGCGCTCCGCCTCGGGCGCGTCCTTGTCGTACCACTGCCGCCACAGCTTCTCGTTGACGTACATCGATTCCATCAGGTCGCCGAACGTGGGGTGCTGCGAGAGCGCGACGACGTCCAGCCAGGCCTTATCCGGAATCCACTCCTTCGGCTTCTTCTTCACCGACTTGATGTCCAGCGACCCCCCGCCTTTCAAGAAGATGTTCACGAGCTCGGGCGAGAGCGTCCCCGCGGAGACGCAAATCTTGTTCGTGAGCATCAGCGCGAACGTGAGCTTGTGCCGCTCGAACAAACCGCGCTGAATGTACAGGTAGATGGCGTACGTCATGTGCGCGATGATGTTCGCGATGCGCTTCGCCGGCATCGCCGCCTTCTCCGACTCGTCGATCGCGAGCTCGTACAGCTCGTTGAACTGCTTGAGGCTCGTCTGATACATGACGTCGCACGTCGCGAACTCGGCGATGAGGAAATAGATGAGCGTCGCGCGGTGCGCCACGGGGCGGTACTCTTCACACGCCTCCGTGATCTTCACGTTGGTCTCCGCCGCCACCGCGAGCTTCTCGCCGACGTCCTGCGCGGTCTGCTTCGTGTTGTTCAGGACGCCGATGAGCTCGGGGTCGTCGAGTAAGTCCCCCGTGGCGTTCGCGAGGCGATCGAGCAACGCCTTCTCGAGGTCCCTGATTTTCTTCTTGTACGTGTTCACCTCCTCCACGAGCGCCTGCCTCTGCACCTCGAGCTCGTTCTTCTCCTTCAGGATGAGCTTTCCGAGGAGCTGGTCCTCGAGGCCGACCATGGTGACGGTGAAGTCGATGACCAAGACCTTCGCGGAGAGCTCCGGGGAGTAGTGCGGGTTCGGCAGCCGCGTCGTGCAGAAGAGCTTGAACTCGTCCTCGAAGTCAACCTCCTTGCCGTCGCTCATGACGATCATCGCCTTGTTCCCCTTTCGAACGATGCGCTTCTCCAGGATCGGGTCCAGGAGCGGGTCCAGCTCCTCCTCGATGTTCTCGATGAGCAACGGTCTCCCGTACGTCATGCAATCCTCGAGGTGCGTGCGGAACTTTTTGTCGTTGAGCGTCGTCACGAGGAGCCCGTCGCCGCCCTCGCGGTTCTTGATCCACGTCAACCCTTGCCCCTGCGGGTCCACCATCACGGGGTACCGCGTCGCACGCGTGGTCATGATCCCGTTCTGCACGGAGAGCTCGTCCGTGGGTAGCCCTTGTATGTTCCACTCCCCGATCTCCGCGTCGTCGACCAAGAACCGCGTGACGTCGAGGTTTTCCGTGACGGGGATCCCGCGGTCGGCCAAGTCGCCGTAAAAGTCCCTCGCGCACAGCAAGTCGCGGAACTCTTTGTTGAACGGCCCGAGGTAGGAGACGAAGCTGGAGGCCATCGCGCAGTCCCCGGTGAGCCTCTGAATCTGGATGTCGAACTGCTTCGACTGCTCCGTCCATCGCACCTCCTCGCCCGCCAGGGCGGTGATGAGCTCGGACGCGGCGTCCATCTTCCTCTGCGTCGCCGCGGCGGCGTCCTCCAACTTTTTCTTCTCCGTCATCGCCTGGTCGAACAGCGCCTGTTGCGCGTCGAGGCCCGCCTGGACCTTCGCGAGGTCCGCCTCCGCTGCCTCCTTCTCCGCCGTCGCCTTGGCCAGCCTGTCGTTCTCTTCCTGCATCTTCACCTCCTTGGGCCCGACCACCTTCATGACGTTGTAGTACGTCTTCATCGCTTTGCACCAGTTGATGACGCCCGCCAGCGACCCCATCGCGTCCGAGGCAATCTCCGGCGCGTTCGATGGGCTCTTGAAGTGCGCGTCCAGGAACTCGCACGTCTCGTCGTTCGTCTTCCTGTTGAGACTTTCGAAGTTCTGCATCTTCTCGTACAGCTTGTCCGCGAGGAGCTTGAGCGATTGCGTGTTCCAGTTTTCCAGGCCGTCCATGTCCATCACCATGACGCCCTTCCCCAACGCCTTCACCTCCGCCTCGATCCACCCCACCTTGCTCATCGGTTTCTGGAACAGGATCAAAACCATGTCGAACGTGCGGCAAAACGCCTTGGGCACGTTGGACCCCTTGATCCCGGACAGCTTCTTGATGTCCTCCTGCTTGATACTGTTCACCGCGTCCACCGCAGCTTGCTTCATCGGCTCCGCCGCTTTCAAATCCGCGGCGACTTCGGCGGCAATGACATCGATCTCCTCCTTCTGCTTCACCGCCTTCTCGACGACGACGTTGACTTTCTCCTTTTCCTTCTCCGCCACCGCCGTGTCCGCGGAGATTTGTTTCAGCAACACCGCCGCATCCGCCTGCGCCTTGGCGAGTTTCTTGTTATCCTCCGCGAGATTGACCTGCATCTTTTTCACGCTGTCCTTCGCTTCGAACATCTTGCTCAGACCCGCGTTGATGTTCTTCGCCAGCAGCTGCACGTCCGCGAGCTTCCGCGCGTACAGTCCGCGGTAGCCGTCGATGAAGGAGAGGTACGACTTGGGCGTGACGTACACGTTTCTCCGGAACCGCTCGAAGTACTCCCGGCACGCCTTGGTCACCGCGACGTGGACGGAGCCCATGTGCAGCTGCAGGCTCTGCTTGTTCGCGTCCGAGCACGCCATCTCGAAATCGCCGATGAACTTGCTCGACACCGCCACGAGCGCGTCCTGCGGCCACGGCAGGAACCAATCGATCGTGCACCCGTTGATGAGCCCCGGGAAGTTCTGCGCGCGCTTCGCGAACTTATCGCCGACGGGGGAGAAGCACAGGCACATGTGCAGGTTATCCCGGACCCGGCCCAGGAAAAAGTCCCACACCTCGTCGTTCGTGTCCGCGTCTTTGCCGTGCTCCTTCTTGTACGCGGGCCGGCAGTCGCTCACGAGCGCGTCCAGCTCGTCCTTGGGGAACAGGCCCGCCACCTCGCCCGTCATCAACAGCTGGTTGATGTACTCCAGGAAACTCTCCTCCTTCACGTCCGCGTCCGTGAAGATGAACGCCACCTTCCCCTCTTTCCCCTTCAGGCCCGCGAGCCTGAACATGGCCTTGAGGTCGTCGAACAGGTTCATGACGTTGTACGTCTTGGTGATTTGAATCTGAACGGGCGCCGCGCCGGCGATGTACGCCGCAAGCCGCGTGAGGCTCTGCTTCCCGCTGCCTCCGACGCCGACGAGCAGCGCGTGCCCGCGGTCCATGCACAGCAGACGCGCGATGCGCATCATGTGCGTGAGGGCGTCTTCGAACAACACCAGGTTGAGTTTCAGCGATTTGCTGTTCTGGTTGTGCAGTTCTTGTTTCCGCATCGCCACCGCCGCGACGGCGTCGAGCGACTCGGCCGACTCGTAAAAGCTCGGGTAGAGGTCGAGAATCTCCCCGGTTTCCTCGTCCGGCACCGCCTCGCGGAGGAAATCCACGAAGTACACGCGCTCCTCCACCTGTTTCATCACGCTCTTGCCGAACGTCTCCGTGATGAGCCGCGTGATGAGCTCGTCCCCCCACCTTTTATCCTCGTGCGTCGTCAGCTTATCGCAAAAGACGCGCTCGCACTCGTGCCGCCACAGCGCGACGAGATACGCCTCCGGGGAGGTCACGTTCCCGCCGAAGGGCGCGCGAGCGACGGAGTCCGGGACGCGCTTGAACCGGTCCCTCTCGGCTAAGATGATCCCCTGGAACACCTTCGAGAGTTCGCGCATGTTGAACAGGTAGTGGAACTTCGCGGGCGTCGGGAGCATCTTCGCCTGGACCTTGTTCCAGAGGTCGATGGTCACCGGGACGAGTTTTTTGGCCGCGTCGCAGACGTCTTCGTCGAAGACGTCCTCCGCGAAGCGTCCCTTCACGAGCGACCCGAAGATGTTGTTGATGGCGGCGACGGACGGTAACGGGACGTTGAACACCGCGAAGTGCCGCTTGAGGCGGTTGGGGATGTCGTTCTTTCCCCCGCCCGGGGTGTTCATCGCGGCGAGGTAGATGGTGTCCACGATCATCTTCATGTCCCCGATGGGTTTCTCGAGCGAGTACATCCCCCCCTGCTCCAGGAGCTGCCGCACAACCTCGTTCGTGACCTGGTCCCCCCAGTCGTTCATCAGCGGCATGGAGATGTCGTCGACGAAGACGATCATCTTCTTCTGCCCGGGCGGGCCGTACGTCTTCCCCGATCGCTTCTCCACGCTCGCCTCCACGGAGAGCTGGAACGTCTGCGGCGTCGTGAGGCTCGAGAAGGTGATGGCCTTTTGCGTAAACGCCGGCGCGCCCTCGTCGTCCGACCGCGCCATGAACTGCTTCATCACCGTCGTCTTCGCCGTCCCGGGTCCGCCCACGAACAGCGCCTTCTCGTTCACGCTCGTGACGAGGTCCAGGAGGCGGTCCAGCCTGACCGAGTCCAGGGTGGGGATGATCAGCCGCGCGAACTTGGGCTTCTCCTCCGCCGCCGGATACTCCCACGCCGGCACGCGCGTCGCCCAGTGCATCCAGTCCATCGTATCCTCCGAGACGAAGTATTCGAAGAACGTATCCCCGTCCTCCTCGAACCTCGGCGCGAGGTCGCCGCTCAGCTTTCGCATCTCGTCGTTCAGCTTCGGGCGGTCCCGCGCGGTGAGCATCCCCCCGAGCGCCCACGTGAGGCAGTAGAGGAAGATGCGCTCGACGCGCGGCTCACCCGAGTCCGACTCGGAGGAGGCGTCCGCGAGGCACGCGCGGAGCATGGTGATGAGCGTCGTCACCTGGCAAAAATCCCGCGAGACGTGCTCCCACGGCGCCCCGCGCATCACCGGCGACATGTCCATCTTGATCGCTTGGAACAGCCGGTCGACGTACTTGTCGAAGAGGGATTTGAGGAACGCGGCTTCCGCTCGGTTCTCGCGCGTGGCCAACCACGAGTCCACGAGCGGGCGCCATCCGAGCTCCGAGTCGGAGACGTAGATGATCCCCGCGCGGCTCACCGTCGCGGGGGAGGCGTTGTTGAGGTTTTCCGGCTCGAACATCGCCTTCATCTCCCCCGTCATCTGAAAGCGGCTGCCGTCCGCGAGCGTCAGGACCTTGTTATCGTCGAGCACCGTGTTGAGGTTTTCGATCCAGATGGCGTCCACGGGGCCGTCCAGGACGATCCACGTGTGATTTTTCTTCTCGTCCACCGCTCTCTTCCACAGCACGGCGAAGACGCCGTCCGTCCAGTCCCCCGTGCTCGCGTCCATGCGGCCGAACATCTGCGGCGCGGTGATGGCCTTCGGGTTCATCTTCCAGATGTTCGTCTTCGTCCCGATCTGCGTCAGCGCCCCCGCGAGCGTCTCGGCGATGGCCGTCTTCCCCGCCCCCGTCGGCCCGACGAGCATGATCCCGTGCCTCACCTGGTACGTCTCGTACAGCTGCACGCACTTCGCGAGCCAGCTCGGGTGCAGCTGCAGGCCTTTCCTCGTCGCGACGTCGCGCATCGCCGCCTCCACCTCGGGGAACACGGCCTTATCCGCGTCCATGCCCGGGAAGATGTCCCCGATGAGGGACTTGAACAGGGGGACGTCCTCGGCGACGAACTTGGACATGTTCATGTCGCGCAGCGTTCGCATCGCGAGGTACTCCTCGGACTTTTTCGGGTCCTTGTTCGCGCGCTTCGTCGCACCCATCGTGCGCAAAACGCTCAGGATGTTCCGTAAGCCGAAATCGTAGTGCTTCTGTTTGCTGAGCTGCTGCTCGCACAAGCCGTAGAGCACAAAGAATTTTTTCCCGAGAAAGTCGTTCTTCTCGTACCCGCACGCCGCCAGCTTCACCTTCTTGATGATCTGGCGGTTCGGCACCATCATCGTCACGCCGCGGAACAGAGACTTGAGGTTCTCCGGGAGCTCTTGGCGACCGGCGTACCCCGGGTTCATCGTGATGAAGAATCCCACGCGCGGGTCCAGGCTCACCTTCGCGCCGTCGGTGAAGATGAACTCGCTCTTGCGTTCGCGAATCGCGCTCAGCACGCAAAACACCTGCTGCGCGCACACCGAGAGCACGTCCAGGTTGATGCGGTTGAACTCGTCGAAGCACCCCCACAAGCCGCTCTGCGCGAGCCCGCGGTAGATCTTGCCCATGCCCTTGTAGTCCATCTGGTCCGAGCAGTTGAACACGACGACGAACTTCCCGAGCGTGTTCCCCAGATCCTTCGTCGTCTCCGTCTTGCCCGTCCCCGCGGGCCCCGCGGGGGCGCCGCCCAGGAACATCCCGAGCGCCTGCGACAGCGTGACGTAGCAGATATCCGTCAGCGGCGTGATCACGAGCCGCTCCTTGACGCCCAGGTACTCGTACGAGTACTCGAAGTCGACGTCGCAGATGGAGATGATGACGGT
>MDSW01181424.1_pt1 | contig 27599 bp, 24 predicted proteins | sample 811171 | NCBI WGS metagenome assembly MDSW01 (sample SAMN05326641, study PRJNA326480) | marine metagenome | isolation source: seawater | place: Atlantic Ocean: North West | collected 2012 | reverse complement strand
GCGGAACGAGTTCATGTTCTTGATCTCGCAGCGCGTGCCCAGATGGCTGAAATCACCCGTCTCGCGGTATTTCTCATACTGGCCGGGACGGCAGACAGACACGTTCACGTCAGCGCGCAGATTGCCCTTCTCCATGTCACCGTCACAGGTGCCGAGCGCGATGACGATGGCCCGCAGCTTCTTCACATAGGCAGCGGCTTCGGCTGGCGAACGCACATCCGGGCGCGAGACGATTTCCATCAGCGCGACGCCGGACCGGTTCAGGTCCACATATGTGGAATTCGGGTCCATGTCGTGGATCGACTTGCCGGCATCCTGCTCGAGGTGCAGGCGCTCGATGCGGCACGGGAAGGAATAGGCCGGATCGCCATGCGCCGGCTCGACATCCACCTCGATCACGCCTTCACCGACGATGGGGTGCGCGAACTGGCTGATCTGATAGCCCTGCGGCAGGTCGGGGTAGAAATAGTTCTTCCGGTCGAACCGGCTCCAGGTGTGGATTTCCGCCTGCAGGCCGAGGCCCGTCCGGATCGCCTGCTCGACGCAGAATTTGTTGATCACCGGCAGCATGCCCGGCATCGCCGCATCGACCAGCGACACATTGCAGTTCGGGTCTGCGCCAAAGGCCGTCGCGGCGCCGGAAAACAGCTTCGCATTCGAGGACACCTGCGCATGGACCTCGAGGCCCATGACGAGCTCCCAATCCCCGGTTTCGCCCTTGATCGTATACGGTGTGCGCGCGGACATCTTTTTCCCTGAAATCAGTGTGTGAATCAGGGTTCTTCTAGCCGCCGGACAACCCGAATGTCGAGCCGCGATTGCCGCTGCGGCGCTGCGTCTCCTTTATTCGTGCCTGTTTCTGCGGATAATCGGCTCAGGAAGAGAAGAATGGAGTCTCGGCCATGCTCTTCAAGATGATGCTGGATGCATCCGGCAAGGAAGAGAAACCCATTGTCAGGGGCTTGCTGAAGCACCTGATCCTCGGCTTCGCTGCAGGCGTGGCCGTGGGTGCTCTGTTGCTGGTGATCCTGTTGCTGTCCCTGCACAATATGGACCTCCACATGCCGCTGATCTGGGCCTTCGCCATGATGCTGCAATGCGGTCCGGTTGGCGGGCTGATCGGTGTCGGCGTCTATGTCTCCCGCATCACGGATCGCGGCAAGGATGATGACGATGATCGCGGCCCCGGCGGCAATGCCCGCGCGGAAGATACATCGCAGATCGTTATCCGTCCTGCCTCTGCGCCGGCGAACGCTGGTGCAAGGCCCGTCAAGGCCTAGTCTTCGTCCAGCTTGCCAGCTTCGCGGGCGCGGCGCACACGTTCGGCCCGTGCCGCCATCCTGTCCTTGATCGACGCGCTTTGCGCCACCCGGACCGGTGTCTCTTCCGCTTCCTTCTCAGGGGCAGGCGCCGGCTCTTCCTCCAGCTTGCCTTCCTCGATCAGCTTCCGCCGCCGCGCTGCGACGCGCGCCGCCCGCGCGTTCTGGGCGGAACTGCCGGAAGATGAAAACAGGCCCGCGACCTTGCTGCGCCCAGCGCCGCCCGGCTGGGGAAAATCCTTCAGGCGCCGCTCCCGGCGCGACAGGATCTGCGATATCCGGAACGATACATACCCCGCCACCATGATGGCGACGAGCAGCATCATCCGCATCTCGGGCGCGAACAGGCTGTAGCCGTACTGCGCCATCATCCCGGCCATCAGCGCGAGCGTGATGCCCAGAAGAATGACGAAAAGGATCAGGAAGCGGGTCATGCCCCGGAACCTACCACCACTTCTCCGCCTTGGCCACGAAGCCGGCGGCACGTTCCAGCTCTCCGCCAACGCGGAAACAGGCCGCTTCGTCCAGCGCCTTGCCGATCACCTGCAGGCCGAGCGGCAGCCCGTTCGACGAGAGGCCCGCAGGCACTGAAATGCCCGGCAGGCCCGCGAGGTTTGCTGTCACGGTGAACACGTCATTGAGATACATCTCCACCGGATCGCCGCTCTTCTCACCGAAGGCAAAGGCCGGTGACGGACAGGTTGGCGTCAGGATCGCATCGCATTCCTTGAAGGCTTCGACAAAATCGTTGAGGATCTGTGTCCGCACCTTCTGTGCACGGAGATAATAGGCATCGTAATAGCCCGAGGAGAGCACATACGTGCCGATCATCAGGCGGCGCTGGACTTCCTTGCCGAAGCCGCCCGCCCGTGTCGCCTCATAAGTGCCCTGCAGATTGCCGCCATCTACGCGCGCGCCATAGCGCATGCCGTCATAGCGCGCGAGGTTGGAAGAGGCTTCGGCCGGTGCAACGATGTAATAGGCCGGAAGCGCGTACTTCGTATGCGGAAGGCTGATATCGACGATTTCTGCCCCGGCTGCCTTCAGCCACGCGATACCCTGTTCCCACAGCTTGTCGATTTCCTCGGACATGCCATCCATGCGGTATTCTTTCGGAATACCGATCTTCATCCCCTTCACGCCGGTCGAAACGTCGCCGCGCCAATTGGGCGTCTCGATGTCCAGGGATGTGGAATCCTTGGCGTCGTGGCTGCACATCACTTCCAGAAGGATGGCGCTGTCTTCGACAGTCTTGGCAATCGGACCGGCCTGATCCAGCGAAGACGCAAATGCCACCATGCCCCAGCGGCTGGCCCGGCCATAGGTCGGCTTGATACCGACCGTGCCGGTAAAGGCCGCAGGCTGGCGAATCGATCCGCCGGTGTCGGACGCTGTCGCCGCGAGGCAAAGGTCCGCCGCGACAGAGGCTGCTGAGCCCCCCGAAGACCCGCCCGGCGTCAGGCTCTGATTGTCGCCTGCCCGGCGCCAGGGGTTGATGACGTTGCCAAAATGCGAAGTCTCGTTGGACGAACCCATGGCAAACTCGTCCATGTTGAGCTTGCCCAGCATCACCGCGCCTTCATCCCACAGGTTCTGGGTGACGGTCGACTCATAGGTCGGGGTGAACTCGCCCAGAATGCCGCTGCAGGCCGTCGTACGGACGCCCTTGGTGCAGTAGAGATCCTTGATCCCCAGCGGCGCGCCTTCCAGCTTGCCGCCTTCGCCCTTGGCCAGGCGCGCATCGGAGGCCTCGGCCATGGCCAGCGCCTTTTCCGGCGTCTCGACGACATAGGCGTTCAGAATGCGGGCATCCTCAATGGCCTGGATGAAATCCTGCGTGATCTCGCGCGCGGAAAAGGACTTGGCCTTCAGGCCATCCAGAGCGTCGGCAAGGGTCAGCTTGGTCAATTCGGTCATGGAGCGTGCTTTCTCGGAATTCAGACCGCCTGCTATGACGCCTCACACGGAAAGTTCAAGTGTCCGTGAGGCCGCTTGTCAGGCGAAATGCAGTGTAACAGGGTTACCGGAACACAAGCCCCTCACGAAAGGAAGAACCATGCGTGTCCTTCTACCTGCCCTCATTCTGCCTGTCCTGCTCGCCGGCTGCGCAACCTCCGGCGACAAGCAACCTGAACCTAAGGGCATCGAAAAATTCGCCGATGACCCCCGCCTCGGCGACGAGGTGAAACGTCTCTGCTTTGCGTCCAGCATTGACAGCTTCGGGAACAATGACGGCAACACATTCACCGTCCGTGAAGGCATGGACCACTATCTGATCGAGGTTTACGGCAGCTGCTTCAATCTCGACCATGCAGAACGTATCGCCATAGACGCCACCGGCAGCTGCCTGACAAAGGGCGACGCGATCATCGTGTCGGATTCCATCTCGTCATTTGATCGCGGCACCCCCGGAAGTACGCAGCGCTGCGTCGTGAAATCCATGCATGCGTGGGATCCACAAGCTGAAGCCGCCAGCGATGCTGAGGCCGAAGCGGAAACGCCCGCAGAGGAATAATCCAGCTGGCAGCCGCCCCGGCCTGTGCTAGATTGCGGCCATGCTTACAGACCCCCATGCCTCGCCCGTCGAGGTCCGGCAATCGCCAGTTCACGGCCGCGGCTTGTACGCGGCCGTTCCCCTTGTCGCCGGAGCAATGATCGGCACCTACCCCCTGCTCATCCTGAATGAGGCAGACACGGCGGCCGTCCGCGCGACGCGGCTTTATCACTACGTCTTCTATGTCGATGAGAATGCGGCTGGCGAGATGCGCGCCGCAATCGCCTTCGGCCCGATCTCCATGTGCAATCACAGTCCTGACGCCAATGCGGACTTCGCCGTGAATGCTGAAGACCAGACCGTCACCCTGACCAGCCGCTGCGCCATTCCTGCAGGCACCGAGATTCTGATCGATTATGAGGATTTTGCCGAACAGGCGATCTAGCGCCTACCAGCGCTTGCTCGCCCGGTTCCACATCCACAGCGCGTGCGCCGTGACATGATACAGCGCCCGAGAAACAAGGTTCAGTCCGGGCAGGTCGCCCAGCCTGGCCAGCCATCGGTATCCCGGCGTCCGCTGCCACACGGCATGCACCGCCGGCCAGCCGCGCACCAGAATGCCGCCTGGCAGGATTGCATGCAGCTTCAGCCGGACAGCATCCAGCGTCACGCCGATATCCTCATAGGCCTCCGGGTTCCGCGAAACGTCCACATATTCGACGTTCATGCTGGACTTCCGCGTCCGCCGCTCGAAATGGCAGATGCCTTCCCGGCAGACGGGACAGACACTGTTGTAGAGAACGATCAGCGGAACCATGCACTGAATATGGGCAGAATTGGCTTCGGCGACCCTGCGGCGTGTTGACTACTCAACCGCCTTCGGAACGACGAAGAACCCGTCTTCGCTGTGCGGCGCATTGGCCAGAACCTGGTCCTGAATGTTGCCGTCGGTGACGACGTCTTCGCGCATCGGCAGTTTGGTCTCGACGACAGACGTCATCGGCTCGACGCCTTCAATGTCGACCTCGTTCAGCTGGTCGATCCAGCCGAGAATGCCGTTCAGCTCGCCGACCAGTTCATCGAGATGATCTTCGGTGACCGCGATCCGCGACAGGCGGGCGACCTTGCGGACATCATCCTTGGTGACACTCATGGGGCTGGCTCCTGTCAGCGCTGCATCGCGGCCGGAATACGCGATAGGCAACGCCGCTTCAAGGCGCTATGTGGGCTGGCCATGCCAATCACCGACCTTGCCGACTTCCCGAAGACCGGTCCCCTGCTCGGGCTCGACCCCGGCACGAAGACCGTGGGTGTCGCTTCCGCCGATGGCCTGCGCATGCTCTCCAGCCCGGTAGAGACCATTTCGCGCGGGAAGAAGCTTGCCCCCGTGCTGGACCGGCTGTTCGCACTGTATGATGACCGGAAGGCCGTTGGCCTCGTTGTCGGTCTGCCGCTGAACATGGACGGCACTGAAGGCCCCCGCGCACAATCCGTCCGCGCCTTCATCTGGCACATCCTGCAACGCCGCGATGTGCCGGTCCTGCTGCAAGACGAGCGGCTCTCGACCGTTGAAGCGGACAACATGATGGACGACGCCGCCATCTCCCGGCGCAAGCGCGACGCGAAGATCGACGCCTCAGCCGCCGCCATCATCCTTCAGGACGCCCTCAACCGGCTCACGGCCCTCTCATGACCGGCTTCCTCTACGCTCTCCTGCCCGTCATCGCGATTGTCGCGCTTGGACATGTCCTTGCGGTCCGTAAATGGATCCCTGCAGAGAGCTGGCGGGCGATTGAGCGCCTGTCTTACGTGGTCCTGTTTCCTGCGCTGATCGTGCGGACGCTCGCGGTCGCCCCGTTCGAGACCGCGCCCTGGGGGCTCGCGGGCGCTCTGATCCTCGCCCAGTTTGCCCTTGGAGGTGTCGGCCTGCTCGGGCGGTTCCTGCCGAATATGCCGGGTCCCGCCATTGGTACGGTCATCCAGTCCAATGTCCGCTGGAACACGATGATCGGCCTGTCGATCGGCAGCCTGCTCTTCGGTCAGGAAGGGCTCGCGCTCGTGACCATCGCAGCGGCGGTCATGATCCCGACCGCCAATATCCTGTCCGTCTACGCCCTGATCTCACATGCGGATAATCCCCATGACGATGCACCCAATCCCTTCATCACGCTGTTCCGCAACCCGATCGTGATCGCCTGTATCGTCGGCCTCGGTATCGCGGGCGCCGGTCTCACCCTGCCGCGTCTCGCGAACGACATGCTGCGTATACTGGGCGACGCGGCGCTTGCACTTGGCCTGCTCTCGGCAGGTGCCGGGGTTGACCTCTCCGCTCTTCGCCGCGCCGGGCCGCGCACGCTGATGTGGTCGCTGATCCGCCTGCTGGGCCTGCCGGCTTTCGCCTATGTCTTCTGCCTGATGCTGGGTGTCGAAGGCATGGCCCTGATCATCGCCATGATCTGCGCGTCCACGCCCACCGCGACCAGTTCCTACATTCTCGCCAAGGAGCTCGGCGGCGATGCCAAGCTCGCGGCCAACCTGATTGCCGTGCAGACCGTGCTGGCCATGGTCACCCTCCCCGCAATCTACCTGCTGGTGACAGCCTGAGGCTTGCCCGCAGGGAGAATCCCGCATACACCGCCGAAAATCGAAAGGGCCTCCATGACCAGGGCGGCATATCACTACGCCTTCGACCACGAACATCTGCTGGGCATTGAAGGCCTTCATCCCCTCGATATTTCCCACATTCTGGACCTCGCCAATGACTATGCCGAGGCGACGCGCGCCGGAAAGCGCGCCGATCCGGTGCTCTCCGGCAAGACGGTCGTGAACCTCTTCTTCGAGAACTCGACCCGCACCATGAGCAGTTTCGAGATCGCCGCGCGGCGTCTCGGAGCCGATGTCGTCTCCATGCCGGTCGCGAACTCCTCCGTGAAGAAAGGCGAGACGCTGATCGACACGGCGATGACCCTGAATGCCATGAAGCCGGACGTGCTGGTCGTCCGGCACTCCGCTTCCGGCGGGGCAAAGCTGCTTTCCCGCAAGGTCGATTGCGCCGTGATCAATGCCGGCGACGGCACCCATGAACACCCCACGCAAGGCCTGCTGGACACGCTCACCATCCGACGCGCCAAGGGCCGGATTGAAGGCCTGAAAGTCGTGATCTGCGGCGACATCGCCCACTCCCGCGTCGCCCGGTCGACGACCATGTCGCTGCACCTGATGGGTGCGGAGGTGAACCTCTGCGCACCGAAGACTCTGCTGCCCTCAGGCACGGAAACCTGGGGCGCCGCGTCCGCCACGACGGATTTCGACGCCGCCCTGAAAGGCGCCGATGTGGTCATGATGCTGCGCCTTCAGCTGGAGCGGATGGACGGCGCCTACCTGCCGAGCCGCCGCGAATACTTCCGCTGTTTCGGCCTCACCAAGGAACGCCTCGCCCTCGCCAAACCGGACGCCACCGTGATGCATCCCGGCCCGATGAACCGGGGCATCGAGATCGAGAGCGCCATCGCCGATGGCAGCCAGTCCGTCATCACAGAACAGGTCGAGATGGGTGTCGCGGTCCGCGAAGCCGTGCTTCACCTCCTTGCGGGAGGCAAAGCATGAGCCTCGCGATCCACAATGCCCGCCTGCTCGATCCGGCCACCGGCCTCGACGCTTTCGGTGCCGTCCTGATCGAAGGCGGCGTTATCGCGGACGTCTCGCCTGAAAGTGCGCCCCCGGCCGACAACGTACTCGACGCAAACGGCCTTTGCCTCGCGCCCGGCCTGATCGACCTCCGCGTCAAGACGGGCGAGCCGGGCGACGAGCAGAAGGAAACCCTGGCCACCGCTTCCCGCGCTGCTGTCGCGGGTGGGGTCACCAGCTTCGTCGTCATGCCGGACACAAAGCCGGTCGTCGATGATGTCGCCCTTGTGCGCTTCATTTCCGATCAGGCCAGCGCCACCGCAAAAGCCCGCATCTATCCGGCGGGTGCGCTGACCTCCGGCCTCATGGGCGAAGCCATGGCCGAAATCGGCCTCATGGCAGATGCAGGCGCGATTCTCTTCACGAATGGCGACCTGCCGGTCGGCAATGCCTCCCTCATGAAGCGCGCCATGGCCTATGCCGCCAGCCGCAATGCGCTGGTCATGTCCCGCCCGGACGAGCGCGCACTAGCCGGTTCCGGCGTGATGAATGCGGGTGCCCTTGCCGGGCGGATGGGCCTCGCCGGCATTCCGATGGAAGCCGAATGGATCGGTGCCGCGCGCGACCTGATGCTGGCCGAGCAGACCGGTTGCCGCCTGATCCTCGACCAGGTCTCAACACCTCGCACGCTGGAGCTGGTCGCCGCCTCGAAAGCGAATGGCGCACAGGTCTTCACCACCATCGCCGCGCATACCCTGTTCTTCAACGAACTGGATGTCGGCGACTATCTGACCTACTGCAAGGTCAACCCGCCCTTCCGCGATGAAGACACGCGGCAGGCGATGATCGCGGCGCTGAAAGCCGGCCAGATCGATGCTGTCGTCTCCGCGCATGATCCTCAGCCACCAGAGGAAAAGCGACTACCCTTCGGCGAAGCGAGCTTTGGAGCTGCAGGCCTCGAAACAACGCTCGCTGCCCTGCTCAGCCTCGTCCATGACGGCCCGCTGACGCTGCTGGAAGCGCTCGCCCCCATCACCTCCCGCCCGGCCGGCATGCTGGGCTTGCCACAGGGACGCCTGGCAAAGGGCGCTCCGGCCGACCTCATCCTGTTCGATCCGGATAAGCCGTGGCTCTGCGAGCGGGAAGAGCTGCTCTCCCGCTCCACCAACTCGCCCTTTGACGGGCGGCGGCTGCAGGGCCGGGTAAAGCAGACGCTGATCGCAGGCGAGACTGTCTTCGAACGGGCCTAGGCCCCACTTGCCCGCAACGCAAAGCCTCCGTAGGACAAGGAGGGAGGCATGGGAGGAACCCGATATGGTGGCATGGCTCGCCTTTCCGCTTGCAGCGCTCTGCGGCTATCTCGCCGGGTCCATCCCCTTTGGCCTGCTGCTGACGCGCGCCGCCGGCCTTGGCGACATCCGGCAGATCGGCTCCGGCAATATCGGCGCAACCAATGTGCTGCGAACCGGCCGGAAGGACCTCGCCCTCGCCACGCTCCTGCTCGACAGCTTCAAGGCGGGTATCGTCGCCCTCGCCTTCAGCTATTTCGGCGGACGGGAAATGGGCTTCGTCGCGGGTGCAGCTGCCTTTGTCGGCCACTGCTATCCTGTCTGGCTCGGCTTCAAGGGCGGCAAGGGTGTCGCGACCTTTGCCGGCCTGTTGCCTTTTGTCTCGCTGCCGGGCTTTTTCGTCGCCGCGCCGATCTGGCTCATCCTGTTCGCCACCACCCGTATATCGTCGCTCTCGGCCCTCACTGCTGCCGCCCTCGTCGCACCGGGCGCATGGCTCGCGGGAGAGCGGAACATGTTCATTCTCTGCGGCCTTGCCCTGCTCGCCGCCTTCGTCTTCTGGACCCACCGGACCAATCTCGGGCGCCTGCTACGCGGGGAGGAGCCTAAATTTGGCGCCAGCAAGGCAAAGCCGGACGCATGAAACCAGCACGGCCCCTGACGGATGCCGAGCGCATCGATTGGGTACGCCTTGCCCGCACACCGAATGTCGGCCCGGTCACCTTCTTCCAGCTGCTGCACAAATTCGGCTCCGCCGGGGCCGCGCTGGAGGGACTGCCGGACCTGACCCGTAACAGCCGCTCCGGCCGCGAACTTGTCCCGCCGGACGCCGCGCTCGTGGAACAGGAGCTGGCGGTCACACACAAATATGGCGCCCGCATCGTCGCCAGCAGCGAACCGGACTATCCTGACCTGCTGAAAGCGCTCGATCCGCCCCCACCGGTCCTGACGGCCCTTGGCAAGACATATCTCGCCGTAAAGCCAACCGTCGCCATTGTCGGCGCCCGCAACGCTTCTGCCGCTGGCCGCAAGCTGGCCCGCGACCTTGCAGCAGACCTCGGCAAGGCGGGATATGTCACTGTTTCCGGCCTCGCCCTCGGCATCGACGGGGAAGCCCATGCCGCCAGCCTCGATACGGGCACCATCGCCGTTCTGGGCGGCGCCATCGATCATGTCTACCCGCCCCAGCATGAGCGCCTCTACGCCGAAATCGCCGCGCAGGGACTGATCCTGTCCGAAAGCTATTTCGGCTACCGTGCCAAGGCGCAGGACTTCCCGCGCCGGAACCGCATCATTACCGGCCTTTCGAGAGGCGTCGTCGTGGTCGAGGCGGCGGAACGCTCAGGCTCCCTCATCTCCGCCCGAATGGCAGGGGAACAGGGCCGCGAAGTCATGGCCATGCCGGGCTCCCCCCTGGACCCCCGCGCCGCAGGCACAAACCGGCTCATCCGGCAGGGTGCAACCCTTGTCCGTCATGCCGAAGATGTTCTGGAAGTGCTGTCATCGCTCAGATTTGACGGCGTCTCCGCCCCCTCCGGCCTGTTCGATCCGCTACCGCACGGCGACATTCCGCAGGACCTGACTGAACGGGTGAAGCAGGCGCTTTCTCCTCATCCCATGCCAATAGACGAGATTGCCCGTGCGGCGGGCGCCACACCCGCCCAGTGCGCCGCCGTCCTGATGGAGCTGGAACTCTCCGGCGAGGCGGAGACCCTGCCCGGCGGCCTTGCGGCCCGGGCTTTCTGAGGCCGGATGGCCCGAATGCCGCAGCGCTGCATGAAAATGCTGCCATGAACCGCTCATGGCTGGACGATTCAGCGCTTCCTCTCTAAGCCTCATGATGAATGGAGTGCCCGAATGGCGCTCGACCGGGCCGGCCCTCAGGGTCATGAGAAACAGACTTGAGGGTGTGCTTTGGCTAAATGGCATCATGTCGCGGCGGCGCTTGGCATGGCAACGGCCCTGCCGCTGTATGCCATGGCGCAGGAGAACGCGTCTGACGCCGCAACAGCCGAACAGGACGAACGCGTCGTTCTGGAAGCCGACTATGTCTACGAAATCCGCGATGAAAACAGCCTTGTCGCCGAAGGCAATGTGGAGGCGCTCTATCAGGGCCGCGTCCTGCGCGCCGACCGGCTGATCTATAATCGCGATACGGACAAGGTCCGCGCGATTGGCAATGTCGTCATCATCGATACCGATGGCACACAGCAGTTTGCCGACGAGATAGAGGTCGATTCCCGCCTCGCTGACGGCTACGCCATCGGCTTCTCCGCCCGTCTTCCCCAGGGGGCGACGGTGGTCGCGAATTCAGCCATCCGCCAGGAAGGTGGCATCAACGCGCTGGATCAGGTGATCTACACGTCCTGTGAAGTTTGTGAGGAAGACACGACGCCGACCTGGTCGCTCCGTGCCCGCCGGGCTGTCCTGGATCAGGAAAACCAGATGATCTCGTACCGCGATGCGGTGCTGGAAATTGCCGGTTTCCCGGTCTTCTATTTCCCCTACCTGGCGCATCCGGACCCGTCTTCCGACCGACGCTCCGGTCTTCTGATCCCGTCGGCGGGGAACTCGTCCAAGATTGGCTGGTTCTACCAGCAGCCATATTACTGGGCGCTGTCCGAACATTCGGACCTGACCATTTCACCTATGGTCTCGGAGAATGTAAATCCCCTGTTGGAGCTGGATTACCGCAAGCGCTTCTTCTCGGGCGCGGTCAACATCAATACCAGCTTTACCCATGAAGCCGACTTCGACAGCGACGGCGTGAAGATGGGGGAAGAGAAGTTCCGGGGACATGTCTACGGAAACGGGCTGTTTGCGATCAATTCCGAGTGGCAATGGGGTTTTGGTGTTGAGCATCAGACGGATGATCTCTACGACCGGCGCTACGACCTTCAGGGACAGGACAAGAAGCGCGGCCTTTATGCCAGCCAGCCCCGGCGACTGCTCTCCCAGCTGTTTGCCGTAGGCCAGGGAGACACCTACTATACGGATGTAGCGCTGCTGAAATTCCAGGGCCTCCGGGCATTCGACGATGATGGCGAACTGCCGACCGCCACACCTATCTTCTTCGGAGAGAAATACTGGGATCTCGGCAACTACGGATTTGCCAGCGTCAACGCCTCGTCCGCCATGCTGAGCCGGGACCTTGGCGCCGACAGCCGCCGCGTCAGTGTCGGGGCCGACTGGTCCGATCTGAACATCCTGCCGGGCGGATTTACTTTCAAACCGTTCGCGGAACTTCGCGGCGACTATTATGCGCTCGACAAGGACGTTTCGGGCGATGCCAACGCCTCCCGCCTGGTGGGCAATGCCGGTGCAAAGCTTGCCTATCCCCTGGTCCGTCCCGGAAAGAATGTCGACTTCATGCTGGAGCCGACGCTGATGGCGGCCTGGGGCATGTCAAACGTCAATGATCCCGCGATCCCGAATGAAGACAGCCTGCTCTACGAAGCCGACGAATCGGTTCTCTACGACGCAAACGGTTTCGGCGCCTATGACCTCTATGAAGGCGACGGCAAGATGTCTGCCGGCATAACGGCGCGGGCCGTCTGGCGGAACGGCCCCGATATCAGCACCACAATCGGCAGGCGCTGGCGGTCCCGTACAGACCCGCAACTGAACGCGGTAAGTAATCTTGCGGGCACTTCTTCCGACTGGATCGTCGCCGCAACGGCCGATTTCGGCAACCTGCTGCGCATTGATACGCGCGCGCGCCTGGACGATGATGGCTACAAGCTGAACCGCATCGACGCCAAACTGACGACATCCTACAAGCGCCTCCGCGCCGTTGGCCAGTACTACAAGATCAATGAGCGAATCAGCCCGCTCGGGCGCGCCGACGAAGGCGTTTTCCTGCGCGGCGAATTCCGGGTCACGGACCAGTACTCCGTCATCTTCGGCCAGTTGCGGGATATTGAGAGCAATCTGAACGCCCGCCAGGAATACGGCATCGCGTATCAGGATGATTGCTCACGTTTCGAACTCGTCTACCAACGTTCTGAGCTGATTGACCGGACACTCGGACCGGAAGAGAATATCCAGATCCGCTTTACCCTGAAAACACTCGGCGAATTCGGATCCAGCGAGTTCGACTGATCCCCGTCATGCCCTAATTTTCCGTAAGAATTCAGGGCCGACTGCCCTGATCCGTTGCGCCGGGCCGCAGGACTTGTATGGTCCGGAAGAAACTGTATGCCAGGGAGCCTGGTGGGGCACCCAACGGAGGCCATGTATGGTACGTCAGATCCTAGCTGCTGTCTCGGTGTTCGCCTTCGGGCTGACAGGAACGGCCGTCGCGCAGGATGCCGCCTCTTCCGACCGTTTCGCGCTTGAGGGCATCGCTGCCATCGTCAATGACAATGTCATCTCATACTCGGATGTCCGCCAGCGCGCTCGGCTCCTGCTGCTCAGCCTTGGCGGCCAACAGCCAAGCCAGGAGCAGATTCAGCAGATCACCGGGCAGGCCCTGGAACAGCTGATTGATGAGCGCCTGCAACTGGGCAAGGCTGCAGAGTACGAACTTGCGATCCCGATCGACGAGATCAACGCGGCGATTGAAGACATGGCCCGGCAGTCCGGTGCCACAGCGGAGCAATTGCGGAACGAATTGCTTCAGGCCGGCGTCAACCCCACGAGCCTTGAAGACCAGATGCGGGCAGAGATTGCCTGGAGCCGCGTGATGGGTGGTCTTTACGGCTCCCGTATCCGGATCTCGGACAACCAGGTCGAGGATCAGCTGGAACAGGTCAGGTCTGCGCTGAAAAAGACGCAGTACCGTGTTTCCGAGATATTCCTCTACGCGCCGGACCCCGAGACGCAGGAACAGGCGATGCAGGCGGCCAACTCGATCGCAGAACAATTGCGGCAGGGTGCCGATTTCCGCATCGCTGCACAGCGCGTGTCTTCCGCGCCGACAGCCGCGACCGGCGGTGACATGGGCTGGGTCTCGCCTGACTCGCTCGACCCGGTCTTGCGGGACGCTGTCATCAACTCGTCCGGCCCGGGAATCCTCGGACCGATCGTTACCGAAAACGGCATATACCTCCTCAACATTGCCAATAAACGCGAGCCAGCGAAGCTGACCACCAAGGTCGACCTGAAACGCCTGGTCGTGATCGATGGGGTGGAAGCTGACCTGATCGACGCGCTGGACCAGATCCAGAGCTGCGATGACGTACAGAGCGTCGCCAACTCCAAGTCGAACCTGCGCCATGCGGATCTTGACGATGTCAGCGTTGACGAACTGGGGCCTGAAGGCCGCGACATGGTACTTGCAACGGAGGTGGGACAGCCCACACAGATCTTCGCTGCAGGTGGCGGACTGGCCGTCATGTATGTCTGCCGCCGTGAAGACGGCGCAGAGGCCCTTCCCTCCCGCGACGATCTCAGGGACTCGCTCAAGGACCGCGAACTGAACATGATTTCAGAGCGGGAACTGCGTGACCTCCGCCGCGAGGCGACGATTATCTACCGCTAAGGCTTGCGCGAAGCGGCATTTGGGTGAACACCGCAGCCGTGAGCACAGAACCGCGTCTTCCTCTGGCCGTAACCATGGGCGACCCTGCCGGGGTTGGCCCGGCAATTACCATTGAAGCGTGGAAGCAGCTTCGCAGCGACGATACCAGCGCATTCTTTGTCGTCGGTCCGGCGGAAGTCTATGAACAGTTCTTCCCGGTACGCCGTATCAGCAAGCCATCAGACGCGCTCGACGTCTTCGCCGGCGATCTGCCCGTACTGGCCATGGATGCCATGCCGGTCCCCCGGCCGGGAAAGCCGGAAACTCAAACGGCCGCCGCTATTGTTGACTCAATCAGGCTTGCCACCAGCCTCTGTCTTGCGGGCAAAGCCGTAGGCATGGTGACCAATCCGATCAACAAGGCATTGCTGTACGGCACCGGTTTCGCATATCCGGGGCATACGGAATATGTCGCATCCCTTTGCGAGGCGCACACGGGCACACCATTGAAACCCGTCATGCTGCTGACCGGCGGCGGTCTGCGTGTCGCCCTCGCGACGATTCACATTCCCCTTCGCGAAGTCAGCGGCCGCCTGACCGCCGACAAGCTGATAGAGCTCGGCCGCATCGTGCATCAAGCCATGCAGACCGATTTCGGGATCCCCGCCCCGCGTATCGCCTTCACGGGTCTCAATCCGCATGCGGGCGAAGCCGGCACGATTGGCACGGAAGAAGCCGAAATCATCAATCCCGCAGCCGCGGCCCTGAGAGCGGCAGGCATCGACATGTCGGACGCACGCTCCGCCGATACGGTCTTCGCCGAAGCCCTGACCGGCCGGTTCGACGCGGTCATCGCCATGACGCACGATCAGGGGCTGATCCCCGTCAAGACACTGGATTTCTGGGGCGGCGTGAACTCTACACTGGGCCTTCCGATTGTCCGCACCAGTCCGGACCATGGCACCGGCTATGAGGCCGCCGCAGAAGGCTCGGCGCGCGCCGACAGCCTGATCGCCGCGATCCGCCTCGCACGCCTGATGGCGGACAACAGGAAAGCCGCAACGGCATGAATGACGAAACCCCTCCCGGCCTGACACAGGCCACGGCCCGCAAGGCGCTTGGCCAGCACTTCCTGTTCGATCCGGACATATTGAAGCGCGCCACGCTGGCGGCAGGCCCTGTCGCAGGCCGGACCGTCATTGAGGTCGGCCCCGGTCCCGGCGGCCTAACCCGCGCAATTCTGGACAATGGCGCCGCGAAACTGATCGCCGTCGAAGCCGATGAGCGCTTCGCCACCGCGCTCCAGACATGGCCGGAAGCTGCGGATGGCCGCCTGCATGTCCTTCAGTCCGATGCGCGCAAGGTGAAGTGGGAACGCCTGCTCCACGAGCTCGGCGCCGATACCCCGGCAATGATTGTTGCCAACCTTCCCTACAATGTGGGCACGCCCCTGCTCGTGAACTGGCTGAAGGCCGGAGACTGGCGCGGTGAAATGGCCCTGATGTTCCAGAAGGAAGTCGCCGAGCGCATCTGCGCGAAGCCGGGCACCGATCATTATGGCCGGCTGGCCGTCCTGGCCCATGCCGTCACGAAGCCGCATATCGCCTTCACCCTGCCGCCCGGCGCCTTCCGGCCGCCGCCCAAAGTGGACAGTGCCGTTGCCGTACTTCATCCGCTGGCGGAAGATGAGCGCTTCCCGCATCTCGACAAGCTTGAAGAAGTGGCAGGCGCCGCCTTTGGTCAGCGCCGCAAGATGCTGCGTGCCGCGCTGAAACCCCTCTCCAAACGCCATGGCCTGAAAGCCGAGGACTGGCTGAAATCCCTCGACATCGACCCGACTGCCCGCGCCGAAACGCTGACGCAGGACGAATTCCGCCGTATGGCCGCCTCCCTCGTCAAGTAATAGCCTCGCCAAATGGAAAACGGCGCCCCGGTTTCCCAGGGCGCCGTCTCTCTCCCGAGCCTTACAGCTCTCAGATGTCGAAGCGGTCGGCGTTCATCACCTTGGTCCAGGCGGCAACGAAGTCCTTCACGAACTTCTCCTTGTTGTCGTCCTGGGCGTAGACTTCGGAATAGGCCCGCAGGATCGAGTTCGATCCGAGCACCAGATCCATCCGGGTCGCCGTCCACTTGGTTGCACCGGATTTCCGGTCGCGGATCTCATAGATACCGCCCGAGACCGGCTGCCAGCTGTTCGCCATGTCCGTCAGGTTCACGAAGAAGTCGTTCGTCAGGGCGCCTTCCTTGTCGGTGAACACGCCGTGCTTGGTGCCGCCATGGTTCGTGCCCATGACACGCATGCCGCCGACCAGCACAACCATTTCCGGAGCCGTGAGGCCCATCAGCTGCGTACGGTCGAGCATCAGCTCTTCCGCGCTGACCGCATAGTCCTTCTTCATCCAGTTCCGGTAGCCATCGGCAACCGGCTCCAGCGGTTCGAACGAGGCGGCATCGGTCATCTCATCTGTCGCGTCGCCGCGGCCCGGTGCGAACGGCACCGTTACAGGGACACCGGCAGCCTTCGCGGCCTGCTCAACACCGACATTACCGGCCAGCACGATCACGTCCGCAATGGACGCACCCGTCTCGGCGGCAATCGGCTCAAGCACGCCTAGTACTTTCGCGAGACGGGCCGGCTCGTTGCCTTCCCAATCCTTTTGCGGGGCAAGGCGGATACGGGCACCATTGGCACCGCCGCGGCGGTCAGACCCGCGATAAGTCCGCGCGCTGTCCCATGCGGTCGAGACCATTTCGCTGATGGACAGGCCGCTGGCAGCAATCTTTGCCTTCACGGCATCGACGTCATAGCTCGTGGAGCCTGCCGGAACCGGATCCTGCCAGATCAGGTCTTCAGCCGGAACGTCCGGACCGAAATAGCAGGCCTTCGGGCCCATGTCGCGGTGGGTCAGCTTGAACCAGGCGCGGGCGAAGGTGTCGCGGAAATACTGCGGGTCAGCCATGAATTTCTGGCAGATCGCATTGTAGATCGGGTCGACTTTCATCGCCATGTCGGCGTCGGTCATGATCGGATTGTGGCGGATGGACGGGTCGGTGGCATCCACCGGCTTGTCTTCTTCCTTGATGTTGACCGGCTCCCACTGGTTCGCGCCCGCCGGACTCTTCTTCTTCTCCCATTCGTAGCCGAACAGCAGCTTCAGGAAGCCATCGTCGAACACGGTCGGGTTGGTGGTCCATGCGCCTTCGAGGCCGGACGTCACCGCATTCGCTGCCTTGCCGCCCATATTCGGGTTGGCCCAGCCAAAGCCCTGCTGGTCGACATCGGCGCCTTCCGGATCCGGACCCAGGACAGAGGCATCGCCATTACCGTGGCACTTGCCGACCGTATGGCCACCAACCGTCAGGGCGGCGGTCTCTTCGTCATTCATCGCCATCCGGGCGAAGGTTTCCCGGACTTCCAGCGCCGTCTTGGCCGGGTCCTGCACACCGTTCACGCCTTCCGGGTTCACATAGATCAGGCCCATCTGCACGGCTGCCAGCGGGTTCTCCAGCGAGTCCGGCTTGGCATTGTCTTCGTACCGGTCACGGCCGAGCCATTCCTTCTCAGAGCCCCAATAGATGTCGAGTTCCGGATGCCAGATGTCTTCGCGGCCAAAGCCGAAACCGAATGTTTTCAGGCCCATGGATTCGTAGGCGATCGTACCGGCATAGGCGATCAGGTCAGCCCAGCTGACCTTGTTGCCGTATTTCTTCTTGATCGGCCAAAGCAGGCGGCGGGCCTTATCGAGGCTGACATTGTCCGGCCAGGAGTTCAGGGGTGCAAAGCGCTGGTTGCCCGTAGCTGCGCCGCCACGGCCATCCGCGATGCGGTAGGACCCGGCCGCGTGCCAGGTCATACGGATCATCAGGCCGCCATAATGGCCCCAGTCTGCCGGCCACCATTCCTGGCTGTCGGTCATCAGGTCCATCAGGTCTTTTTTCAGGGCCGGAATGTCGAGCTTCTTCAGTTCTTCACGATAGTTGAAGTCCTTGCCCATCGGGTTGGTCTTCGTGTCGTGCTGGCTGAGGATTTCCAGGTTGAGAGCGTTCGGCCACCACGCCATGACGTTCTTGCCGACGGCCGTATTGCCCCCATGCATTACCGGGCATTTGCCCATATCACTTCCGTCCATGTTTTTCTCCCATCATGGTTATAGCTTCTGGAATTGCTGTGTTGGCGCCTCGAGGCGGGAATCTACCCGTGTAACGTAACATTACGCCAGTTAGGAGAATAGGACCAATTGATTGCATGAGAAGCTGGTATAGAGGAAAACTATACACATTACGCGCGTGCAAGAAAAAAGGCCCCGGAGCAGAACTCCGGGGCCTTTCCTGATTCCAGATCAGCTTGGCTTACATGCCGGCGAGAACCGCCAGCAGCAGAAGCGCCACGATGTTCGTGATCTTGATCATCGGGTTCACAGCCGGGCCTGCGGTGTCCTTGTAGGGGTCACCGACGGTGTCGCCCGTCACGGCTGCCTTGTGGGCTTCGGAGCCCTTGCCGCCATGATTGCCGTCTTCGATATACTTCTTGGCGTTGTCCCATGCGCCACCGCCCGAGGTCATCGAGATGGCGACAAACAGGCCCGTCACGATCACGCCCAGCAGCATTGCGCCGACCGCAGCGAGGGCAGCACCCTTGCCGGCTATCGCGAGGATGACCAGGAACAGAACCACCGGCGACAGAACCGGCAGAAGCGACGGCACGACCATTTCCTTGATCGCGGCCTGGGTCAGCAGGTCTACGGCGCGGCCATAATCCGGCTTCACTTCGCCTTTCATGATGCCCGGCATCTCGCGGAACTGGCGGCGGACTTCCTCCACCACGGCCTGAGCCGCACGGCCCACGGCCATCATCGACATGCCGCCGAACAGGAAAGGCAGAAGGCCACCGAACAGAAGGCCAACCACGACGTACGGGTTGGAGATCGAGAAGTCTGCCGTGACGTTGTAGAAGAAGTCCCCTTCCACGGCACGGGCCGAGAAGTATTTGAGATCTTCCGCATAGGCCGCGAACAGCACGAGCGCACCGAGACCGGCAGAGCCGATGGCATAGCCTTTCGTCACGGCCTTGGTCGTGTTGCCGACCGCGTCCAGCGCATCGGTCGTGTCGCGGACTTCGGACGGCAGCTCTGCCATTTCGGCAATACCGCCCGCATTGTCCGTGACCGGACCGAAGGCATCGAGGGCCACAATCATGCCAGCGAGGGCCAGCATCGTCGTCGTCGCGATGGCCACGCCGAACAGGCCGGCAAGGTTGAACGTCGCGATAATGCCCGCAATGATCACCAGCGCCGGGAGCGCCGTGGATTCAAGCGAGACAGCGAGGCCCTGGATCACGTTCGTGCCGTGGCCGGACTCGGAGGCCGCCGCGATGGAGCGCACCGGACGATACTTGGTTTCGGTATAGTAGGCCGTAATCACGACAATGAGACCGGTAATGAAAAGTCCCAGCACACCGCAGAGGAACAGGTCCATGCCGGTGATTGCGCCGGTCAGGTTGAGCGCGGCCGCCGCCCCATCCAGTACGCCGAAGCCATTCGGCAGAACCGTACCGATAGCGAGTGCAAGTCCGCCGATCGAAAGCACACCTGTCACGATCAGGCCCTTGTAGAGCGCGCCCATGACGTCCGTCTTGCCGGGGGCAAGGTTCACGAAGAACGTACCGGCGATCGACGTCACGATACACACCGCGGCAATCGCCAGCGGCAGCAGCATGATCTCTGCGATATAGGATGCGTCCGCGAAGTAGATCGCGCCGAGCACCATCGTGGCCACCAGGGTCACGGCATAGGTCTCGAACAGGTCGGCCGCCATGCCGGCACAGTCGCCGACATTGTCGCCCACATTATCTGCGATGGTCGCGGCGTTGCGCGGATCGTCTTCCGGAATACCGGCTTCGACCTTGCCCACCATGTCGCCGCCGACATCCGCACCCTTGGTGAAGATACCGCCGCCGAGACGGGCGAAGATGGAAATCAGCGACGCGCCGAACCCAAGCCCGACGAGGGCATCGATAATCTCGCGCTTCTCATGCTCAACACCGAGGCTGAGGCCCGCGACCATGGTCAGGAGGCCGTAGTAAAGCACGATCCCCAACAGCGCGAGGCCGACAACCAGCATGCCGGTGATCGCGCCTGACTTGAAGGCCATTTGCAGGCCTGGATTGAGGCCGCTGCGGGCCGCTTCCGTCGTGCGCACGTTTGCCTGCACCGACACTTTCATGCCGATGAAACCCGCCGCGCCGGACAGGACGGCACCAATCACGAAGCCGAGCGGCGCATGCCAGCTGCGGAATGCGATCGCAAGCGCAATGGCAACCACCACGCCGACAATTGCAATTGTACGGTACTGGCGGCCCAGATAGGCGTTCGCGCCTTCCTGAATGGCCTGAGCGATTTCGCGCATGCGCGCATCACCTGCGGGAGCCTTCATGATCGAATTGATCTGCAGCCAGCCAAAAAGGACCGACACGACCCCCGCTGCTAGAGCGAGATAATACCACATTGGATATGCTTCCTTCCCTTCAAACAGAGCTTTACTCGACCCGGATTCTATCCGCGACGATACGCCCCTTTCTATGTGGGTTCATGCCTGCCAGCCCTTCCCCGAATAGGCAATATGCCTCTCGTTAGGGGCGAGTCAGCCCGGACCCGATTCATCCATGCTCGAAGCCGAGGGTTTCAGGCAGGTTAATTTCGGTTCCATGCAGCGTCGCGAGAAGGCCTTCACCGGAGGTCATGGAGCCGATTCTCGTAATGGCGACGCCGGAAACAGCCGATTCCTCCTGTAAAATCAGTCTCTTGTCCGCGCCGGCCGCAAACAGGAGCTGGTAATCGTCTCCCCAGGTCGCGAGATCCAGCATCGCCGCCAAATCCGCGGCACCACCTGAAAAGGGCACGGATTCGAGCCCGACATGGGCGCGGACTCCGGAAGCGGCCGCCATTTTGGCCAGATCGCCCAGCAATCCGTCGGAAACGTCCATCGCCGCACTGGCATGGTGTGCCACCAGCATCGCCGCCTCGCGCCGGGGCAATTGAGGTTCCCTGTAGGCCAGCTTCGGCCGGTCATCCTCACCTGAGAGCGCCTCAAAGCCGCGCCGGGCCGCGCCGATCTCACCGGTCATCCAGATATCGTCGCCTGCTCGCGCCCCTGACCTGCGGACAGGGGCGTCCGCCAGGCACTTCCCCGTCAGAGTCAGCGAAAGGAACAGGCCGGCCGGGCTACGCACGGTGTCCCCGCCCAGCAAGGCAATATCCCAGGCCGACAATTCCTGACCGAGGGCATCTGCGAAAGCCTTCAGCTCCCCCTCGGGACGTCCCTCAGGCCAGCCAAGTGTCAGCAGCGCCTCGGCGGGCAATGCACCGGCAGACAGGATGTCAGACACGTTCACCCGCACCAGCTTCCGGGCGACACTTTCCAGCGGATCATCCGGCAGGAAATGCACGCCCTCGACCAGCGCGTCCACGGTCACAACCTGCGGCGCATCCGCAGTCTGAGTCAGCTCGGCTACATCGTCAGACAGCCCGGCAGCTCCCCCGGCAGAAGCCAGCGGCGCGAAATAGCGGGCGATCCAGTCATGCTCGGCCATTACTCGCTTTCGATTGGCCGCTTTTCGCCGGCCAGAACAGTGCCCCAGACCGGGATTTCATCCCAGTCCTCGCCCGCCGTCTCCAGCGGGTTGGCGCCGAGGATGGTGAAGTCAGCGACCTTGCCGGGCTCGATGGAGCCCATCTGGTCTTCCAGGCCCAGTACACGGGCCGCGTCCAGCGTGATCGCCTCCAGCGCCTCATAGGGGCTCAGCGCCATCCCGGCTTCATAGGTGGTCCCTTCCCGCGTCTCACGCGTAATGTGGACACCGGCCGCCAGCATGGGGACAGGCGGGGCGAGCGGCGCATCGGAATGCAGCGCGACGGGCACGCCAGCCTGCGTCAGCGCACCCAGCGGCGAGATCCATTGTCCCCGCGTTCCGCCGAGCGGCCCCTGATAGGCGCCTGCCATATAGTACACATAATGGCTGGCGGCGGAGAGTTGCGCGTTCAGCTCCCCGGCCTTCGCGACCTGATCCGGCGAGAACAGTCCGCCATGTTCGATCGTGAAACTGTTGTCTGGCCCATCCCCTTCGCGGAGCGCCTCCAGCGCGGCCAGCGTCGCCGACTGTGCCGCATCGCCATTGGAGTGGATATTCACGCCGAGGCCGGCGTCCCAATAAGGCTGGAGCGTCGGCACGATCTGGTCTGGCGCGATCACCCACAGGCCCTCTGACCCGCGCGACTGGCCGGTCAGGTATCCGGGCGGCGACAGGCGCATCGTCTGGCTGTAATAGGCCGCATCGGTGAAGAATTTCACGCGCGGCAGGGCGGGCGCAGGCGTCGCCATCTTGCCCTCCGCCATGTCCAGCACGGCCTGCACGCGGCCCTCGCCGAACTCCCGCTGCATCGCGCGGAATTCCGGAACGAGATACAGACGGAACCCGGCTGCCGTCTCGTTCTGCCATGTACTTCTGATGACCCCATCTTCCATCGGACGCCCGAAAATGCCGTAGGCCAGTTCAGCCGTTGTCGTGACGCCCGACTTCCGCAGGATGGTCGCGTAGGCTTCGAAGCCATCCCGCAGATGTGCGGGGGACATAAACGTCTCGTGATAGGCTGCCAGCACAGTGAAGGCCGCATCCTCATAGATACGGCCGGTCAGCTCACCCTGCCGGTCGAGATCCACGCCATGGTATTGCTCTGCCATGGCGGGCGTGAAGCCTGCTGTCTCGATGGCCTTGCTGTTGAGATAGAAATCGTGCCCGGAATAATGCCAGACAATCAGGGGACGGCCGGTCGTGATCCCGTCCAGCACCTGACGCGTCAGGTCTCCGTGCACGAGATTATGGTAGCCATAAACAACAACCGGCCCCTCGCCCGTATCCGCCGCGACGACATCCGCCACTGCCTGCAGGAAGGCCTCGGGCGAGCCATGGCCCGGCTGCATGCCGTCCGGCGTTGCCATGGGCCAGGGTGCAACCAGCGGGAAACTGTAAAGCATGGCGCCGAGTACGACGTGCGCATGCGGATCAATCAGCCCCGGAACGATTGTAAGATCCTTGAACGTCTCATCCGTCGCGGCGGCAGGATACTGCCCTTCGAGGGCATCGAGGTCGCCCACGGCGACAACCCGTCCACCAGATACCGCAACGGCCTCAGCGACATCTCCTTCATCCGTCATTGTGATGACAGATGCGGCCGGATAAAGCGTCACATCCCGGCCGGCAGGCGCTTCCTCTTGCCCGCCCGTACAGGCCGATACAATCAGGCCCAATGCGGCAATCTCGGATAATCTCATCAAACGTCCCTCCTGAGCGGGAGAGCGTTACGCCTCAGCCACGCAATGACAAGGCTTCGGTCTCAGAGCCCTTCGCGGCCAATCGCGTAGAAGCGCTCCTTGCGCTGGTTCCGCAGTTCCGCCGGGCTCAAACCTTCCAGCTCCTTCAGCGCGGCCTCGAGCGCCTTGGAGGCGTTTGCCATCGCCCGTTTCGGATCGCGGTGCGCGCCGCCAACAGGCTCCTTCACGACATCGTCGATGACTTTCGTCTTCAAAAGGTCCGGCGCGGTGATCTTCATCGCCTCCGCCGCTTCCTTGGCCTTCGTGGCGTCGCGGTAAAGAATGGACGCACAGCCTTCCGGTGAGATCACGGAATAGATCGCGTGTTCCATCATCAGCACCTTGTTCGCTGCAGCAATCCCGATGGCGCCGCCCGACATGCCCTCACCGATGATCAGGGTGACGAAAGGCACGCCCAGCGACAGGCCGCGCTGTGTGCCGCGCGCAATGGCTTCCGCCTGCCCGCGCTCTTCACCGCCCTTGCCGGGATATGCGCCCTGCGTGTCCGGGAAGCTTAGAACCGGGAGATCGAACTTCTCGGCCAGGTCCATCAGGCGCACGGCTTTCCGGTAGCCTTCAGGATGGGCCATGCCGAAATTGTGCTTCAGGCGCTTCTCGATCGTGCGGCCCTTCTCATGGCCCATGATGACGACCGACCGGCCCTTGAACCGTGCCAGCCCGCCCACAACGGCCTCGTCATTGCCATAGACGCGGTCACCGGCCAGTTCTTCGAAATCCTCGAAGACATTCTCGATGAAATCGGAAAAGTGGGGCCGGTCCGGATGGCGGGCGACCTGGGTCTTCCGCCAGGCGCTGAGGTCCGAATAGAGGTCCTTCAGCTGCTTGGTCGACTTCGCCTTCAGCTTCTTCAGCTCGTCCGAAATGGAGGGGCCATCCTTGCCGGCGGCCAGTGTCTCCAGTTCGGTAATCTTCGCATCAAGCTCCGCAATGGGCTTCTCGAAATCAAGATATGTCGTGGTCATGGCGGGCAAATTAGCAATGCGAGGCTGACTCGCCTAGCAATGATTTCATTAAAGTACGCCCTGCATCTTCACGATCGCCGGAAGGATCAGAACACCCAACAGCACGGGAAACACGAAAAAAATCAACGGCAAGGTCAGTTTTGCCGGCAGAGCCATGGCCTTTTCCTCGGCCATCAGGATCCGCCGCTGGCGCATGTCTGCCGAGAAAATCCGCAGGGTCTGGCCAAGGCTGGTGCCCATCTCCTCGGCCTGACGCAGCATGGTGGCGAGGGAACCCGCCTCCTCAATGCTCAGCCTGTCGGCAAATCCGCGCCAGGCATGCTTGCGCTCCTTGCCGGCCCGCAGCTCCAGCGAGAGCGTCTTCATATGGCCTGCGATGATCGGGTGACGGGTTTCCAGCTCCTCGCCGACCCGGGCGACGGACGCATCAAGGCTGAGCCCCGCTTCCACACAGGCAACCATCAGGTCCATCATGTCCGGGAACCCGGCAGAACACTGATCCCTCCGCTTGCCGATGCGGCTATCGAGATAAAATCCCGGCGCAATCAGGCCGATAATGACCAGCGCCACGCTGATCAAGAGCGGCATCATGTTCGGCAGATTGCCGAGATAGGGCAATGCCAGCAACAACAGGACCTGCGGCACGACCACGGCCAGGAAGCGTACGAAATAGTAACGCCCGACGGCGTTCGGATTGGTGAAGCCCGCCTGGATCAGCTGCGCCCGCGCGGCGCTGACCGCTTCCTCATTGGTCGGCGCAGCGCGATCTGCGAGGCCGGTGACGGCCCGGCCGATCCGGCTTTCATTCCGTTTGCCGGCTTCACGCGGCTGGCTGCCGCGCCGTTCGAGGCGGCGCTCAAGGTCTTCCTTGGCCTGCCAGCTGCGGAAGAAGCCGAGAATGGCGGGCGCGGCCAGCAGGGCTGCCGCCACGAACATGGCGACCGGCACGAGCGTCGATGCGGAGAAAGGCATGGTCATCTGTCTCCCTACATCTTGAAATTGATCATCTTGCGCATGACGATATTTCCAATCGCCATCCACACAAACAGACCGGCAAAACTGTACTTGATCAGCGGTTCATTGATCACGCCGCCGTAGAAGTCCGGGCGCAGCAGGTGGATCGCGCTCATGACCATGAAAGGTGCGGCCGTCAGGATCATGGCCGAGACCCGCCCCTCGGAGGAGGCAGCCTTCACTTTCAGGCGCATCGTCTGGCGCTCACGTATGGTCGTCGTATTGGCCTTCAGCAACTCGCAGAGATTGCCGCCGGTCTTTTCCTGAAGCCGCACCGTTGCCGAAAACAGCTCGACATCCGGATCGCCTGCCCGTTCCGCCATGCGGTGCACCGCGTTCGTCAGCGACATGCCATAGGAGACCTCATCCGCCGCCATGCCGAATTCCGTGCCGATCGGATCCGGCATTTCCCGGGCAACGAGCGCAACGGCTGTCGCTACCGGATGACCGGCCTCAAGACTCCTGCAGACAATCTGAAGCGCGTCCGGCAGCTGGACGGACATCTTCTTCATCCGCCGCCCGGCCACCATCTTGAGAAAGACAATCGGGCCAAGACCGAAGATCAGCAGCCCGATAACAATCCCGACGGCAATGCCGCCCGTGAAGTGCATATAGGCAAGTGCCGCAACAAGCCCGCCCCCGAAAGACGACCCGAACCAGCGCAGGGGCTGGAATGGCAGGCCCGACCGGACCACCAGCTGGTTGAACCGCTGCAGCGGCATGGACAGATTGCCATCCTTGTCCATCCCCCGGCTCTTGCGCAGTTCAATCATCGCCTCGCTGGTCGACTCGAAGCGCTCCTTGAACTGAAGACGGCGGTTCACAATGCGCTGGGTCTGCGCCTCGGTCACCAGCCCCATCACAGACTGAATCGCCAGGAAGATCGCCCCGATCACCATGATGACGGGGATCAGAACGAACAGGCTGATATCGGAGAGGTCTGGCAGGCCGAACACGGACGCAGGACTCCTAGAAACGTGTGGACGGATCGAACAGGCCGGCCGGCATGTGCACGCCGCGGCGCTCCATCTCGTCGAGGAATTTCGGACGGAGGCCCGTCGCCGCAAAATGGCCAAGCACCTTGCCCTCATCGGTCGTGCCGGTCCGCTCGAAGCGGAAGATTTCCTGCAACTGGACGACCGAGCCCTCCATGCCGGTCACCTCTGCAATGGAGACAACCTTGCGGGAGCCATCCGACAGGCGCGTTGCCTGAACGATGAAGTTCACTGCAGAGGCGATCTGTCCACGGATGGCCTCTTCCGAGATCTTCATGCCGCCCATCATCACCATCTGCTCAAGACGCGTCAGCGCATCGCGCGGATTGTTGGCGTGAATCGTCGCCATCGAGCCTTCGTGGCCGGTATTCATGGCCTGCAGCATGTCGAACGCTTCTTCCGAACGCACCTCGCCCAGGATCACCCGGTCCGGACGCATACGCAGGGCGTTCTTCACCAGTTCCCGCTGGCGGATCTCGCCCTTGCCTTCGATATTCGGCGGACGGGTTTCCATACGTGCGACGTGCGGCTGCTGCAGCTGGAGTTCAGCCGCATCCTCAATCGTGATGAGGCGTTCGTCCGGGCTGATGGCGGAGGACAAGGCGTTCAGCAAGGTCGTCTTGCCGGAGCCCGTACCGCCCGATATCACGGTCGAAGCCCGGCATTTGACGGCCCCGAGGATGAAGTCCGCCACGGGCCGCGGGATGGCGTTGAAGCCAACCAGCTTTTCCATGGTCAGTGGGGACTTCGAGAATTTCCGGATGGATACAAGCGGCCCGTCAATCGCGATGGGAGAAACGGCTGCGTTGACGCGGCTACCATCAAGGAGGCGTGCGTCAACAAGGGGCTGGCTTTCATCCACCCGGCGGCCAACGGCCGAAACGATACGCTGCACGATGCGCAGCAAATGGTCATTATCGGCAAACCGCACCGGGGCGACCTGCAGTTTGCCGTGACGTTCAACATAAACCTGGTTGCATCCATTGATCAGGATGTCCGCAATGGAGTCGTCCTTCAGGAGCGGTTCGATCGGCCCGAGGCCGGTCATCTC
>MDSW01053182.1_pt1 | contig 27605 bp, 6 predicted proteins | sample 811171 | NCBI WGS metagenome assembly MDSW01 (sample SAMN05326641, study PRJNA326480) | marine metagenome | isolation source: seawater | place: Atlantic Ocean: North West | collected 2012 | reverse complement strand
GGGGGATGGATGGGGGGGGCGCGGGGCGTGAGATCGCGCGGGTCGTCGCGGGGCGGCGGGGAGGGCAAAAGATGGGCCGCGCGTCGTGGTCGGCGCGCGGGGCTTTTTTTACGCGCGCGCACGCATGCGCGCGGAGGCGGCGGGCGGCGCGCGCGCGCACCTTGCGCGATGAGCGCCTCCACCTTGTCGATGTGCCCCCCGGCGCACGCCGCCGCGAGGGCCTCCGCCGCGTCGTTCGATACCGCCGACGACATGCCGGCCGTCCGTCGCGGTGTCGCGCGCAATGACCCCGGCGGAGCCCTCGGCCTCGGGAACCACGGACGGACGGACACGACGACTACTGCGGCGAGCGGTGTGCTGGAAATCAAGGAGGGCCGACGGTGCGGGAAATTTTTGGTTTTGGTTTTGGCGGCGGGGCCCCGGAGAGGAAAGACGCGCGGACGCGACGCGCAAATCGATCGCGTCTCGCCGCACGCCGCGCGACGATCGATGCGTGTTGTTTGTTAATAAAACGAATCACGAGCGAGCGAGCGCGTCGTCCGCCGCCGCCGGGACCCCTCTCCTTCCCTCCCGCCGCGACCCTCCGTAGCGTCGTCGCCGTCGTCGTCGTCGTCGTCGTCACGGCGAATCGTTCTCCGACAGTCTCCTCGCGACGGACGACGACGGCCGAGCGGTCGCCCCCATCTTGACGCCGCCCGGGTTCGAGATCCTGCTCGCGCGCGTCGCCTCCACCTCCTCGATCGAGACCGGGCGCAGCTGCGCGCGGGAGACCCGCACCGCCCCCGCGCCCGCGGGGGTCGCGGGCAGAGATCCACGCCCGCCGCCGCCGCCGCCGCCGCCGCCGCCGCCGCGGAACATGCTCGATAACTTGTCCGTGCGCACCGGCAACGGCGGAGACGCCATCGCCGGGAGCGCGTCGTCGTCGTGCACGTCCACGTTCGGCGGCGCGTTCCTCTGCGACCGCCGGTTCTCGCTCGAGAGCCGGTGGACTTGCTCCTGGAGCGACTGCGCCGCGCGGCCGCTGCTCTCCAGACGTTCCTCGAGCTTCGCCGCGGCTTCCTCCATCTCTTCCCTCTCCGCGAGGAGCGCCTTCACGCGTCGCTTCAGCTCTTTGTTCTGCGTCTTCATCGCGCCGTGCTCTTTCGTGAGCACCGCGACTTGCGTCTCGCGGAACTCCATCTGCGACCGGAGATCCGCGGCGGCGGCGGAGACGGGATCTGGATCCGACGGCGGCGTCGAAGCGTCCCCCGCGCTCCGCGGCGACGGCGCGGTGCCCGCCGCCGCGGTCGCGCCCGACCGCATCTCCGCAGCCTCTTTCATCGCCGCCGCGTTCGAGAGCTTCAACAGGTACGCCTCCTTCCGGCTGTGCTCGCGCTGCAGCTCCGTGACCCTGCGATCGTACTCCATCTCTTTCATCCGGAGACCAGACTCCATCTCTTCGATCGCGCTCTGCGCGTCAGACAACTGCATCTCGAGCTCCGCGGCTCTGGACTGACCGTCCCTCTCGTGAAGCTGTAGCGATACAACCTTATCGAGCGCGACGGATAACGCCGCGCGCGCTTCCGCGCTCCCCAGCTCGGCGACGGCGTCGCCGAACCGCGAGAGATCCGCCGCGCCGCCGCCGCCGCCGGGGGACCCCTTCTTCCGCGCCGCGCCCGGCCGCGCCGCCGCGTCGCGGTCTCGCAGCGCGTCCGCGAGCGACGCGGCGACGTACTCCGCCTCCGCGTCGAGGCCGTCGATGCGATCCTCGAGCTCGCGGAGCGCGCGCTCGTCCTCCTCGGGCAAAACCCGTCCGGATGCGATTTTCGATTCCAGCGACGCCGTCCGCGACGCCGCCGCTCGCCTGCGATCTCTCAATTCCTCCGCCCTGGCGAGTTCCGCGGGCGAGGCGGCGTCCCCGAGGCGCTCGATCGCGCCGAGGGCGTCGTCCAGCCCGTCGAGCACCGCGACGAGCTCGTCGTGGTCGCGCTCGAGCGACGCGGCGACGCGCTCTTTGCGCAGCTCCAACGCGTCGCGCTCTTTGATCGCGGCGTCTCGCTCGGCGGCGACGGCGACGCGCTTCGCCTCCGCGCGCTTCAACTCTTCCTCGCCCTCGCGCTGTTTTAGCGCGCGCGCGGTCTCGCGCTCGATGATCTCCGCGAGCTGCTTCACGTCGACCGCGACCGGCGCGGTGGGCGGGCGATCGCCAAAGCCGCCGACGCGCGACCCGCCGACGCCGACGCCGCGCGACTTGACGTGCTCGCCGTACGCGTGCGCGCGCTCGCGCGTGCTGAGCTTCCTCCCGCTCGCGGGGCGAGGGCTCGGCGACGGATCGTGTCCGTCGTCGTGCGCGTCGTCGCCGCCGCCGAGCAGCTGCAGCTTTCGCTGCGCGGCGGCGAGTTCGTCGGTTTTTTTCCGCAGCGCCATTCGGTGCCTCTCCTTGTCTCCCTCGAGTTCTTTGATGCGCTTCATCTGCGTCTCCGCGTTCCTCTTCAGCGCGCCAATCTCGCGCGTCTGCTCCTCCTGCGCCGCGTTGTTCGCCGCCTCGCGCTCTCTGAGCTTACGCTTCAGCGTCTCTTGCATCGATCGCATGCGTCCCACCTCGGTCTCGAGCTCTCTCACCTTGGCGACCGATTTCGTCTTCTCCTTTTCCGTCCTCAGCGCGTCCGACTCGGACTTTTGCACTTGAAGCTTCCTCAGCTGGCCTTGCACCCTGCGAACTTTCTCTTCGTACTGCTCGCGCATGCGGCGCTTCTCTTCCGCACCCTTCGCGACGTTGCCGTCGATCTCCTCGAGCTCGACCCTGAGGCGTTCGATCTCGGCTTCTTTGCCAGCCTTTTCCTCCTCGAGCGCCCTCATGCGTTGCTCGTACCGGTGCGTCAAGCGCTTCGCCTCTTGCTCGTTCTTCTCCAGGTCTTTGATGAGCTCCTCTTTGTTCTCGATGTTCACGTTCAACTCGCGAAGTTGTCGCTCTAACGTCTTCTTTTCCGCCATGTACAGACGCGCGCGGTGGTTCGCTTCTCGTTCGACTTTCTTCTTCTCGCGTTCGATGACCGTCTTCTCGTCCAACAGCGCTTCGCGTTTCTCCGCGCGTTCGGTGTCGTTCACGTGCGCGTCGTCGTCGAGCTCGAAGACCGCCGCCGCCGCCGCCGCCGCGTTCGCGTTCGCGTTCGCGCCCGCGAGCAACGGCGTCGCGGGGAGGCTGCCGGTCGCGGGCGCGGGGGGCAGCCCCGGCGGCGGCGTCTTCGCGCCGCCGCCGCCGCCCGCCGCGAGCGCCGCCGCGAGCTCCTCCTTGTGCCTGCGCTCCTGCTCCGCGCGCTCCGCGGACGCCTCCCTCGCCGCGCGTCGAAGCTGCTTGATCTCTTTCATCTTCTCCGCGAAGATCGCCTCGTCTCTTTCCAAGTCTTCTCTCGCTTCGGTCAACTTGGCGTCCTTCTCGTTGACTTCGCCCTCCTTGGTCGCGAGCTGTTCTTTCAAGTCTCGCAACTGTCGGAGGTACCCCTCGATGACGCCCTTCCCCGGTGAACTCGGCGTATTCGCCGCGCCGCCGTCCAAACTGTCGTTCAAGTGGTCCGTCTCCGGGGCCTCGCCGCCGGTGATGAGGTGACGCGCGGACGGCGACGCGAGCGCGGCGGCGGCGGCGGCGGCGTCCGCGTCGCTCGGCGACGGCAGCGCGCGTCCGCGTCTCCTCGCCACCGCCTCCGCGCGCGAGGACTCCGGCGCGGCGGCGACGAACCTCGCGAACGCAGCCTGGCTCACCTCGCCGACGTTCGCGAGCTCGCCCGCGAGTACGAGCGTTCCCGCGATCGCGCCCTCGAGCTGCTCGACTTTGATGCACGCGACGTCTCTTTCCGCGCGCGCGCGCATCGCGTCCTCTTCCGCGGCTTCCACCGCGGCGGTGACCTTCGCGAGGACGGATTTCGTGCGCGCGAGCTCCTTCTCCGCGCCCTCCGCGGCGTCCCTCAGCGCGTTCACGCCGTGCTCGTCCAGGCCGGCGATGACGACGCCCGCGCCGGGGCCGAGGCCGCTCGCGCCCGTCGCGCCGCCGCCGCCGCCCGCGCCGTCCGCGCGCGTCGCCGCCAGCTGCGCCGTCGCGGGGTCCCTGTTCACGATCACCTTGTTCCGAATGTTCCTCGCGCGCGCGGCGTACTTCAGCGTGTTTAACGTCTCCTCCAAGTTTTGATCCGCGGTCGACACGCACGCGATCATGCACGTCCGCGAGTTTCCCCCCAACGAGTCTTGAAGCAATCGCGTGAGTTTACTCTCTCGGTACGGCACGTGCACGTGCGTCTTCGGCGGCGGCGCCTCCCCTCGCGCGGTCGCCAACGTCCTCTGCTCCTCCCCCGCGAGCGCGCTGATGACGTTCCCGAGCGCGAGCAGCCCGCTGTTGATGTTTATGCTCTCCTTGAACCGCGCGCCGATGGCGCGCGTGCGCTTGTTTCTCTCCGAACCCGCCAAGTCGACGAGGTGGAACTTCGCGCTGCTGTACGCGCCTCGGTTCGCGCGCATGCGCTCTCGCGTCAGGTGCCGCTGCTCCAGGATGATCGTGAATATCGCGTGCGAGCGCGACGATCCGGCGTTCATGCTCGTCGCGCCCGTCGTCCGCGCGACGGAGCCGTTCTCCAGCAGACGCAGCATGTCGTCGTACGATCGCGTCCGCTCTTCGCGAATGCCGCTCACGACGATGGCGCCGTCCGCGCGCTCTCGTATCGAGATCCCCTTCGTCGGCGTGTCCGGATGCAGCAAGTCTCGCACTTCTTCGTTGTGGACCTCTAAGAAGGCGCATCGCACGACGCACTCCGATTGGCCTCTGAGTTTCTCCGCGCCCGCGAAGACGTCGGAGATGACGCGAGGGATGATGCCCACCTCGTCCTCCGTGAGCGCGTTGGACGCGGAGGAGCCCATGGTGTACGTCTTCCCGCTGCCCGTTTGTCCGTACGCGAAAACGGTCGCGTTGTAGCCGTTAAAGCACGACTCCACGAGCGGCGACACGAGGTTTTCGTACACCGAGCACTGCTCCGCGTCCGGGTGGTACACCTCGTCGAAGTGGAACCGTCGGTTCTTCCCGAGGACGACCGTCTTGCCGTCGGGCGGGTACGAGAGGCACTCCCTCGCGCGCTCGAGGCGCTCTTTCGCGACGAGCGGGCGCGCGCGCACGGCGACGCGCACGGCGAGGTCCTCCCCGGGGTCCGCGTCGGCGGACGGCGTCTCCGTCGTGGTCGTGGTCGTGGTCGTCGTCGTCGTCGTGGTCGTCGTCGCGTCGGAGGGCGCGGACGACGCGCGGATCTGGATCTCGCGCTCGCGCCGCGCGGCGTGCCCGTCGCCTCCCGCGTGCGCGTCCGGCGCGACGGGGAGGCCGCCGTCGACGGCGTCCAACCCGCGCGGATCCGCCCACGACGCGTCCGCGCCCATGCCGCCCGTCGTGTTCGGGCCGCGCGCGCGTGGATGCGACGCGCGGGTATCGTTGACCCTGGGCCTGGTTTTTGAACTTTTTGGTCGCGGCGGCGAGCGCACTACGGAAGTACGCCGCGAAAACGTACTCTGACTGTTTGCATGTGCGTCCGTACGCGCCCGCGGTCGTCGCGACGAGGTGCCGAAATTCCTCCTTCGCGTCTCTTCCCCGCCCCGTCGACACTTCGCGCGTCGCGACGACCACGGCGCCGACCATGGAGTCGTTCGACGTGCACGACATCGACGATCTCGCGTCGTACGTCCCAGCCGGCGCGGACGCCAACGTCGGCGCCGCCGCCGCGGGCGCGGGCGCGGACGCGACGCACGCGTCCAGGCTGTCGCCGTCGTTCCTGCGCGCGGTCCACGACGCCATCGCGAGCGAGCTCGCGGAGGAGGGCGTCCCGATCGCGCTCTTCTACGCGCTCTTCACGTGTTTGCTCGCGCTCCTCGTGACGATCGCCGTCAACGCGCTGTTCGGGCGGTTCCTCTTCGGGAAGACCGCCGGCGAGACCGCCGCCGCGTCCGCGGCGACGTCCAAGCCCGGGAGCGGCGACGCGGTCCTCCTCGCCGGCGCGTGCGGCGCGGGGAAGACGTCGCTGCTCATGGCGCTGAGAGGGAGCGCCTCGACGCTCGGCACCGTGACGTCGATGGACGTCAACGACGCGAGCGTGACCGTGGAGGACGCGCGCGGGAAGAAGACAAAGAGCGGGAGCGCGGCGACGACGACGAAGCGCGCGCGCGTGGTCGACCTCCCGGGGCACCCGCGGCTGCGCGCGAAGATCGACGCGCACGCGAGTCGCGCGCGCGGCGTCGTCTTCGTCCTGGACGCGGTGGACTTCGCGGCGAACCGCGGCGAAGTCGCGGAGCGCCTGCACGCGCTGCTCGCGGACCCCGCGATTCGCAAGAGGCGCGTCCCGTTCCTCGTCGCGTGCAACAAGTCGGAGAAGATCGCCGCGCACCCGGTGGACTTCGTGCGGAAGCGGCTGGAGAAGGAGATCGAGACGCTGGTGCGTTCTATCTTACACTGGTTCCCATACGATCGCGTCGGCGTGGTGAACGCCGTTTCTTAAGGACTTTTCCCTGCGCATCTCTCCGCTCATCCCTCGCTTTCAATACCCGCCCTCGACGCCTTTCAACTCCATCTGACGCCTTTGAACTCCACCCCGACAGCGAGGCGCGAGCGACGGGCTGGAGGACACCGGCGACGCCTCCGGGGGGGGGCCTAAGCGCGCGGCGCCCATAGGGATCGAGGGAAAGGCGTTCGAGTTCGAGCACCTGAGGAAGAGCACCGCGGTGGACGTCGTCGCGATCAGCGTGCACGACGGGGACGTAGAGGCGGTCAAGGACTTCATCGCGCGAGTGGCGTGATGAGCGAGACGACGAGCGTGATTCTAAGTTGTGGTTTTTTTTTTCAATCGAAAAACGCGCCCCGTCGCCGAGCCGTCGCCCGCGGACCGGACGCGTCCTCCGTTTTCTATCGTACTAGTACAGACGACACGTCTCCTCCTCTCCTCCTCGCGTCGCGTCGTGTCCTCGCTCAGATGAGGTACACTATTTAATGTATCCTTCTCCACTCTTCTCTTCGCGTCCATCGCGTCACGCGCCCGTCGCTCTCAGGTAATACACGAACGGCGTCGAAACCTTGTCGCACGATATGAGAAGCTTCGCCGTCTTCGGCGCGTCGTCTCCCGGCGTAAACTTCACCGCGATCTCCTTTTCCGTCTTGGCCGCGATCGTCTCCGTCCGCGCCACCTCGAACGCGGGGTTATCCGACGTGATCGTGAACTCGCACTCGGTCGCGAAGACGTTTTTAAACGTAACCGCCCCCGCGCCGCCCCGCACGTCGATCGGCCCGCGCGGCTTCGGCGGCGTGCACCGTCCCACCACCGGGCAGACGTACTCTCCCGCGTCCGCGGACACGACGCGCATCGTCGCCTTGACGCCGTCGCCGACGCGCTCGGGCTCGAACGTCACCTCCACCTCCGCCTCCATGCCGTCGTCCCCGGCGGGGTGCGCGGCGACGGCGGCTGGGCAGGAGAACTCCGTCGCCGTGTCGGGCGTCGTGAACGAGACGTCGTAGTCCGCCTTTTCGTGGTGAAAGTGCGTAAACTTGAACGCCTTGGTCTCTCTCTCGCCGAGCGGGACGCTGAACGTCAGCCCGCGCTCCGGCGGCGGCGGCGACGACGACAGCACGAGCGTGTACGCGAACGTCCCGAGCTCGTCGCACGTCAACGTGAGCGGAACCTCCAAATTCTTCTCTACGACGAGCGGTCGGTAGTTGACGTTGAACGTCGCCTTGCTCCTCGGCTCGATCGTGATCGACGGATCTGTCGTCGCCGTGCGGGACTCGCACGACGCCGCGAGCGTGACCGCGACGTCGAGCGGGTTGTGCAGCGTGATCCCCGCGCTCGCGCGCATTCGGACCGTGCTGTTGATGTCCACGACGCGAACGACGTCCGCGGGCGTCGACGTCACCGACACGTCGTAAAACGCGTACTCCGTCGTCTCATCGTTCGTGAACGTCACCTTCGCCCTCGTCGTGCCCTCCTTGTGCGAGTAAAACCCGAGCTTGTACTCGCGCGTCGCGCCGCCGGGAACGTCGAGGTAGTCCGGCCCTCTGAGCGTCGTGGACGGGTCCGGCGCGCCGTCGATCTCCACCGTCGCCCTGAACCGCTGCCGCCGAGGGAGCCAGTTGCGCACCGAGAGCGACACCGCGCCGGGCGACTTCGCCTTCACCTCCGCGCTCGCGCTGCCGCTCGGCTCCGGCGCGTCCGCGACTCCCTCGAGCGCGTGCGCCTGAACGGTGCCGTCCGGCAGCGCGATCGACAGCGTCGCGTGGTGCGCGGCGTCCTCCGTGGACATCGCCAGCGGCGCGTAGACGACGTCGTACGTCGCGTCGCCGCCGGCGGGGACGACGATCACCTCCGACCCTCGCCAGTGCTCGCACGCGCCGCCGGTTCGATCCCCGCCGCCCTCCGTCTCCGTCGTCGCCGTCGTGAACGTCGGAGAGAGGGTCCACGGCGTGTCCGTCGGGTTCGTCACCGAGATGGATTGCGTCGCCTCGCTTCGGACGTTGACGCGGAAGGAGAGTTTATTCTCATCCGACGTCTCCGCCTCGGCGCACGCGCCGGTGAGCGTCATCGACAGGTCTTCGCCGCCGTCGACGACGCACGGGATCTTCTCCGCTCGGATATCGTCCGAGAGTTCCGCGGGGTGGAACGTGATCTCGATCTTCGCGTTCGTGTCCGGCGCGACGACGCCCGTGTGCGGGAAGATCGTGAAGTCTCTCGTGAACCTCGACCGGTCGAACGTAAACTTCGTCGGGACGTCGCCGGTGTTTTGCAGCTGCACGCGCCTCGTGGACGCGGCGCCGAGCGTGCACGTGCCGAACGCGACCGTCTCCGTCGTGAGCTTGAGCTCCGTGCCGAGGCACGCGCCGGAGAGCGAGCACACGACCCTGGGGACGCCCTCGACGATCACCTTGACCTCCTCCGTAAACTCGCGCTGACGCCTCGCGGGCGCGTACGTCAAGGACACCCCGCCGACGCCCCCGCGAGGGATCACGATCGCCCCCGCGTCCTTCTTCGTCGCCGGCGTCACGCCGTGCTGCTCGAGCGCCTCGACGCACGCGTCGTCCAAACGAATCGTCGCGGGGAGGCGCGATCGGTTGACAAACTTGAACTCGCGCGTCGCCGACTGCGTCGCGCGCAGGCGCCCAAACGGGACGTCCCCGGAGACGGGGCGATCGATCATCTCCACCCTGAGCGGGACGCCCTCGCCCTTGACGGACACGTTCACGACGTACAGGCCGTTCACCTGGAACGGCACGACGGTCGAGTACCGCTCGGCCGCGTCGGGGGTGAACGTCAGCGGCACCTTGGCCTCCGCGCCGGGCTGCAAGCTCGCGGGGGAGTCGCCCACCGCGAGCCACGGCGAGGAGGCGTGGTCGAACAAGCAGTCAATCTCGTACGGCTCCTTGTCGTTGTTCTTCACGACGAGGTCGTGCACGAGCGGGGTCATTCCCGGCTTGTGCACGAACGCGGCGCCAAAGTCGTGCGCGTGGCACGAAAACTGCAGCTTCGGTCGATGTCCGACGGCGTTCAAGGCGAGCGCGTACCTTCTGCCGTTCACGATGGCGCACGTCACGGGATAGTCCACCAACGACGCGACGCCGTTCGACGCGTACTCCAGCTGGCACGTCAGCCGCTCGCCCTTGCCGACGGTCGCCGTGGGCGGGGTGATCGTCACCCTCGGGTTCGGGCCCGCGTCCCAGGCGAAATCGTACGAAATCTCCCCTCTGTTCACGAACGTGATCTCCCGCAGCACCCTCTCGTTCACGAGCACTTGCCCCAAGTCGAGCGCGTTCTTCCCGGGCGCGGGCGCGAGCGTCGTCGTGTTCACGCCGCCGACCGCGGGGACGTCGAGCTCCACGATCTCGTGGATCGCGTAGCCCTCGCCCTTGACGTTCAACGTCAGCCGCGTCGGCTTTTTGTGCACGACGGCGGCGACGTTGAAATTCAGCGCCTTCTCCAGCCCGGGTTGGAACGTGATCGAGACGGGCACGGACGTGTGCGGCGCGATGACCCCGGTGTCGGGTTCAAACCTCAGCGCGGGTCGTTTCGGCCTCTCCCCGACGAACCCGGGGAGAGGTATCTCGTACGTGGACTTATCCAGCGTGAACCCGAACGGGATGTGCTCGTTGTTGTGCAGATACACCGTCTCGACAACCTTGGACCCCACGAGCGTCTTTCCAAAGTTGATCGTGGAGACGTCGAACGCGACGGACGGCTCGACGACGTTCCCGACGAGGCAGAACGGCACCTTGATCCCTCTCGTCTCGATCGTAAAGTCGAAGAAGCTCTCCGCGAGGTCCTCCGTCGTCGGCGTGTACTCAAAGACCATCTCGTATTTTTTCCCGGGCGCGGTGGTCCCGCCCGACGTGAGGCATCGAAACGCCGACTTGGGCGCCGCGGGGCCGGAGGACACCGCGTCCCACTTGAACTCGTACGCGACGGACGTCGGGTTCAGAACCATGAACCGACGCGTGTTCTTGACCCTCGTCCCGAGCGATTCAAACTCGAGGACTTTCGTCATCGGGTCTAACGGCCCGGTGTCGCCGCCGGGGCCGGGAAGGCCTACGGCGCGTCGACCGGACGACAGGTACGAGCTCTCCGCGAGCTCAAAGTGGCACCACGGCCGCAACACCTTCCCGTTCAGAGGCACGGAGAGCGGCGTCATCCCTTCGCCGAGGTTCGTGTTCGGGAACGCGCAGACGAGCTGACGCGCGCACGGCATGACCTCGGTCGGGGAGAACCGCACGGTGATCGTCGCCGTCTCGCCGGCGTCGACGTACCCGCTCGCCGGTCGAATCTCAAACGGGCCGTCGTCGATCTCGCCGCCGCCGGGCTCTTGCACCTGGAAGTCGTAATCCAGGCGCGCGGTGGACGCGTTCTTCAGCGGGAACGAGAACGTCCGCGTCTGGAACATCATCGTCGGCCGGAACGCGATCGGTTTCACGTCGCACTCGAACCGCGCGTCGTCCGCGATCGCGAAGGTTCGCAACGTCGTCGTCTTCGGCGTCTCGCCCTCCGCGAGGGTCGAGACGTGGTGCGGCTCCGGCGCGGGCTGCGCGACGGTTCGCGTCTGAACCGGCGCCGGCGCCGGCGCGCCATCTTCGCCGCCCTCGACGGGCGGCGCCAGCGGCGGCGCGTCCTCCGCGCCCTCCTCCGATTCGACCGGGACCTCGACGTCGACCGTCTTCGAGTCGTCCCAATCGATCGCGGGCGCGGGCGTCGTCGGCGGCGGCGCCTCGCCCTCCGCCGCCTCCGGCGCGGGCTCGACGTACTCGATCGGCGTGAGCGTCAACCCCAGGTCTAGCGCGTCGTGCTTGACCGCCTCCTTCGGGGTGAACGTCACCTCGATCGCTTTCGAAGCGCCGACGTGCAGGTGCCCGACGCGAGGTTTAAACGTGAAATCCGGCGGGTTCTCCGCGTCCTCCTCCGGCCACTCGAATCGGACGTGCTTCTTCGCGACGTTCTTGATATAAAACGTCACCGACCGCGCGTCGCCGATCGGACCGTCGTCGAACCTGAGCACGTCGTCTAAACCCTCGGGCAGGCCGACGAAGACGATCTCTTCTTCGTACCCGACGCCGGCGACGGAGATGGTCTGCGACGCGAAGTCGTTGTCCTTGACGTTTAATCGCAGCGAACACTCGCGCTCCCCCGCGGCGTCCCCGGCGCTGAACGTGACCCTCACGACGTGCGCCTTGCCCGGCGCGAGCGTGACCGTCTGCCCAACCCCGAGCGCTTTGAAGTGCTCGGAGAACGGCATGTCAAGCCGGCACGTCGCGGGGACGACGCCGTTGTTTCGAACGATGATCGGCTTCGTGATCGACTTGCCGAGCAAAAGACGCGGGAACGCCAGCCGCGGCTTGCCGTCATCGGACAACGCGCTCGGCTCCTCCACGGAGACGTGCGGGAGCGTGCCGTCGCCTCTGACTTCGCAGCTGAACTGCTTCGTCTTCGGGTCGCCGCCCTCGCGCACGATCGCGTCGAACGTCGCGGCGTACGTGGTCATCTCCTGAGGGAGGAAACGCGCGCGGATGTACCGGTGCTCGTGCGGGGGGATTTCCAACGTCTCGGGGGAGATCGTGATCGGAAACGTCGACCCCTCCGGGGTCGCGTCGTCGCCTCTCGGCTTGACCGTGAAGTCGACCGTGCACTGTACCTTGTTCGGGTTGGACATCTTGAAGCTCGCGACGACGCCGCCGCGTTTGGTGAACTCGGCGTCCGTCTCCGGCGGCCTCTCCGGGTCATCGCCGCCCTCGGGGGGTTCCGCCGCGGCGCGCGCGATGACCGTGCCGAAGGAGAACACCTTGTCCCTCTTCGCGAACACGCACCCCTCCGGCGAGAACGGATCGAGCGCGGAGACGATCTTATGCTCCTCGAAGATGTTCCCGACGTCCTCGCAGTCGATGCCCGGGATGCAGCTCTCGCCCGCGATCTCGTACGGAATCCCGAGCGGCTGATCGGAGGGGTCTCTGTCCGTGACGTCGATCCCCGCGAGCTCGGTGAACTTCCGGTCGTTCTCCGCGGCGAACACGACGGTGATCGTGACGTTCTCCCCGGGATCGATCGTCCCCGTCGGCGGCGTCACCGTGAACGCGCCGAGCTCGAGGCTCTCGCCCTCCGTCTTCGGCGGCGGGCCCGGTTTCTTCGGGTTGCCGTCCTCGTCCAACTCGGGCTCCTCGCCCTCCGCGAGCGTGCCCGCGGCGCCGTAGTTGAACAGGTTAAAGTCAAAGGGGAACTCGCCGACGTTGGCCACCTCGAACGTCTTGGGCTCCGACGTCGTGTTGTACAGCAGCGGGCCAAAGTTCACGCCCTTGAGCGGGGTGATCTGGTACTTGGTAAACGCCGCGCGCAGCGACACGCGAATCGGGACGCGGTCGCGCTTCGCCCCCGTCACCGGCTCGGAGATCATCAGCCCGACGTCCGCGTTGTTCACGAGCGTCACCTCGCGGTCCAGGAGTTTGTTCGCGTTGAACTTGACGATAATCTCCGCGGACTCCCCGGGCTCGACGTCGCCTTCGCCGGGTTCGAGCGTCAGCATCGCCGCGGTCTTCGCGTTTCGAACGTCAAAGGCGTAACGCACCGCGTACTTGCCCGCGTTTGCAAACGAAAACGTCCTCTCCGCCTCCTCCGTCGCCTTCACCAGCCCAAAGTCGATCCCGGACGCGTCCTCCTCCTCGCCCGGGTACTTGACGTCGATGTCGATCGTGAACGCCTCCGCGGTGAGCTTCATCGGGTGCGACCTCGCCGCGGGGAGGAGCGACTCCTCGTCGAACACGTCCAGCGTGAACGCGAGCTCCGCCTCCTTCGGTTCCTCCGAGCTGAACGACATCTTCACGAGCGTCTCGCCGAGCGCCGGCAGCACGCCCTCCGTCTCGGAGATGACAAAGTCCGGCCTCGGCGGCGGGGGGGGCTCCGGCGCCGCGGCCGCGTCCGCCGCGGGCGCCTCGCCCTCCGCGGGCGGCTCCGCGGGCGGCTCCGGCTCCGCGGGCGGCTCCGGCTCCTCCGGGGTTTCAACCTCGGGAAGGTTGAGCTTCCACCGCACGGGGAGCAACGTCGGGTTCTTAATCACGAGCGTCTTCGTCTCCTTCGTGCCGCACAGCAAGCGCTCGAACTCGACGAGGAGCTCCTCCGGCTCCGCGTCGAGGTCCTCTTCGGGCGCCGGCTCGGGCGCCGGCTCGGGCTCGGGCTCCGCGGGCGGCGCGCCCTCCTCTCCCTCCGCCGCGTCGGCGGCGGGTTCGCGCGTCTTCTCTGGCGGCGCGGCGGGCGCGGCGTCCTCCTCGTCCGCCTTGATCGCCAGCTTCACGCGGGGCTTCACGCCGACGCACGACACCGGGAACTCGAACGGCGTCGGGTTGTCCACCACGGTGGCGACGACGCGCGCTTCGCGGAGGCCAACCTCGCGCGCGGTGGCGACGACGACGAGCTCGCGCGTCTCGTCCACCGCCAGCGTCGCGCGCTTCGGGGACACCGTAAAGGTGGGCTTCTTCTCGTCCTCCGCGCCCGTCTCTTCGCCGGGCGCGGGGACGCCCTCTTCGTCCACGGTGAAGTCCACGGTGAGGTCGAAGAGGCCGTTGTTCGTGATGCGAAACTTCTCGACGTTTTGCTCCGGGTCTCGCTCCTCCGCCGGCGGCTCCGCGGGAGGCGCGTCGTCGCCCTCCGCGGGCGGCGCGTCGTCGCCCTCCTCGGCCACCGGCGCCGGCGACGCCCCCGCGGGCGCGGGTACGACCACCTTCGGGCGGTCGCACAGCAGCGGGCCGAACTCGTACTTCCCCGGGACTGTCGGGTCTTTGGAGATGACGAACGTCTTGCGCACGTCCGGCGAGGACGGTCGGACTTTCGTCTTTTTGTAGTAGACGTTGCGGTAGTTGTCCGAAATTTTCGGGTAGTCGCACGCGCCGCTGGCGCCGAGCTCGACGCCCCGCTTCCCGCCGACAACCTCGAACCCGATCTCCTCGAAGAAGTTCCCGCAGTCCTCGGACGTGAACCGGATCACGACCTGCACCGCGTTCCCCGCGGGGATGATCCATCGCGACTTTTTTTCCATCACGACCTCCGGCTCCTCCTCCTCCGCCGCCGCCGCGTCCGTCTCGGTCGCGTCTCCGTCGGCGGCGGGCTCCGCGTCCGTCTCGGCCGGCGCGTCCGCGGGCGGCGCGCCCTCGCCGTCCGCCTCTCCGGCGTCGGCGTCGGCGTCGGCGTCGGCGGCGTCTTCCTCCTCCTCGGGCCCGAGACCCGGCCAGCGCGGCTGAATCGCCGGCGTGAGAATCTCAAAGTGCGTCACCGCCCTTCTCGGGAACCGATCCGCCGGACGCTCCACCACCTCGTACAACTCCGGCGGCGGGACCCACTCGGGCGGGTGCGGCGGCATCGGCAGCGCGCACGATTCCATCCCGAGCTCCACGACCGCGTCGAGCGTGAACTCCGCGAGGTCGTTCGTGTCCACGACGCACACGATCGCGTGGTTATCCGGCGCGCCGGGCTTGCCGAACAGCGGAAGAATTTCCGTCATCAGGACGCGGTGCGCCTCCGCCTCCGCGGCTTTCGCGTACTCGTACGGCTCCTCCGGTGACTCGGCGGGTTCCGCCTCGGCGTCCGCCTCGGCGTCGGCGTTGGCGTCGGCATCTCCCTCCGCGGGCGGTTCGGCCTCGGCGGGAGGCGCCTCGGCCTCGGGCGCGGGCGCTTCGTCCGCGTCGGCGGCGGGCGCTTCGTCCGCGTCGGCGGCTGCGTCCGCGTCGGCGGCTTCCGCGTCCGCGGCCGCCTTCTCGCGCTTCCCCGCCACCTCGTCACTCACGTCGAGGGAGATGACCGTCAGTCGCTTGAGTCCGTCGCCCTTGAGCACGAACACGCCCTCCTCCATCTCCGGAGGCGTCCAGTCCTCTGGCGCGTCCTCCGGCTTCTCCGGCGGCGCGGCGTCCACCATGGCGAAGCCGAAGGCGGCGGCGAGCGCGGCGGCGACCGTCGCGGGCGCCGCCTTGCTGGACGCGACGCCGTCGACGAGGAAGCCTGACTCGGAGTACCGCGCCGCGATCTCAGCCTGGAGGACGGCCGTCAGCGTCGCCGACTTGAGTAAGCCGTCGCTCGGTTCCTCCTTCTCCTCCTCCTCCTCCTCCGCCGTCGTCGTCTCCGCCGCGTCGCCGTCGCCGTTCTCCGCGGGCGCGGGCGGCGTCGTCGTCGTCTCCTCGACGACGACGTCGCCCTCGAGGACGAGCGGCGCGAGACCGAGTTCTTTCCTCACCGCGTCGCCGACGGCGCCGAACGCCTCGGCCGCGGCGTCGACGCACTCGTCGACGTTCAAGACGGGCACGAAATATTTCGCGGCGAACGCCTCCGCCGCGCACGGCGACGCGAAGGGCGCGGACGTCAGGAGGATGTTGTGCGTCCCGTCCGCGTCGAGAAGCGGCGGGGCGGCGTCCTCGGGGGAGCCCTCGCCCTCCTCGGGGGATTCGAGCTCGCCGACTTCGCCGCCTACCTCTTCCGTCGCGGGAGGCGGCGCGTCCTCGCCGGCTTCCGCGGCGGCTTCCTCCGCCTCGCGTCGCTTCGCGTCCGCCTCGAGAATGTGCGGCCAGAGGCCCTCGCCAGCCTCGCGCGTGGGCAGCAACAACCGCGCGCCCTCTTTGCCTTCCTCGAGCCCCTCCGCGTGTCTCAGCGCGTCCTCGTCCGCGAGATGCCGCGCGTCGAAATCCGGACAAAACACCTCCACGTCCTCCTCGCCTTCGTTGACGAGCCACACCGTCTTCTCCCGCACCGCGGGCGCGGACAGCTGCGGCTCCTCGTCCTCGGGCATGTCCTCCGGCCTCGGTCGCGCCGCGAGCGCCGCGATGGCAGCCTGCGGGAGCACGGACCCCAGGTCGAGCTCGGGCGGGTCGCACCGCACGCCGAGCGCGTGGCCGGCGCCGACGCACCGCACGATTACGTTTTTCGGGTTGTGCGAAACCTTAATCGCCGCGTGATAGTTCCACCCTCTCGGGGGGACCCAGTCCGGGGCGAACTTGCACTTGATCGTGACGCGCTCCCCGGGCTCGAGCCGCCCGCGCGCGGGCGCGAACTTGAACGGCGGCGGCGGGGCTCGAACTTGCCCGTACGCCACCTGCTGCCGCGGCGGGCGCTTCACCCCCCAATCGCACGCGACGATCTTCTCGTTCACGAGCTGAAAGTACATAACCTTGGCGTGCCCGACCCTCACGTCGCCGAAATCGAGCGTCTCCTCGGACGGCGTCACGTCCGGGACGGTCACGGTCGCCTTCAGCGTCACCATCGCTCGCGGCGCGCCCTTGACGTAGACGGGCACCTCCACCTTCAGCTCCCCCTCGACGACGTGCTCGAGGTTCGTGTCGAGCGTCAGCGAAACGTCGGTGAAACTGTACCACGGACCGCCCGTGAGTTTTGGCATCTTCCGCGGCGCGACGGAGAACCCGCCGGCGTCGAGCTCGTTTTGGTCCCACCCGAAGCTCATGCTCTGCTCGCTGACGTTCTGCACGCGCACGCGCTTGTGCAGCACCGCTCCCTTGGTGACGTCGCCGAAATCCCAGACGTATCGCGCCGCGACGACGGGGACACGCGCGCCGTAGTTCCACGTCTTGGACGATATACCAACCGGCGGCGCGGTGATGGCGACCATCGCCGCATCCGCTCTGCGCTGCGACGCGAGCGTGCTGGGCCCCGCGCTCGCGCTCGGCGCGCGCGACCGCGGCGGGAGCGAGCTCGGGCGCGACCCTCTCGGCGGGCCGGGGCTGAGGCCCAGGCCCGGCGACCGAGGCGGCTGGGGCGGAGAAGACGTCGACTCCGCGGGAATCTCGCCGCGTTCGATCGCCGCGGCGCGCTCCGCGTCGGCGTCTCTGCGATCCTTCTCTCGGCGCAGAAGCTCCGCTTTCAGACGCAGTCGGTCCGCCTCGTACGCGATCTCCGCGTCCGTGGGGTGGTACTTCCCGTCGTCCGCGATCTCGCGCTCGTCGACGGAACCCGCGGCGAAGCCGTCGCCGCCATCCCCGACGCTCGACGCCCCGTCCTCGCCCCGTCCTCGCGCCGTCGCGCCGTCGTACAGCATCCGCGTGTTCCACGTCTCTCGCATCATGTCCGGGGTGAGGCCGCGGTTCGTCGGCAGCGTGATCGGCCGCCAGTTCGACGGCCGCCAGTGTTTCGGCTTCTTCGGCCGGTCGCCGCGCGTCTTTCGCAACATCTCGTGCTCGATGCTGCCGTAGCCAGTCTCGTACCCGTACCCGCCGTCCGCGACGTTCGCGCTCCCGGGGCGCCACTCGTTGTGCGTGTTCGATCGTAACGCGTGGAGGCCCGTCAGCGCGGTGGTTCGAAACGGGGTCGTCGTCGCCTTCGCTTCCGCGTCGGGTTTCTTCACGACGATCTCGGGGGGTTCCTCGACGCCGCCGCGCAAGTCGAGGTTTAAGAGGTCGGAAGGGCCGAGCTCTCGTAACCGCTCGGTCGCTTCCTCGATGAATTTCTCCGCCTCGTCGTCGACGTCCCTCGGCAGGCTCAGGGCGATCATCTGAAAGACGCCCTCGCCCCTGATGGCGATCTCGATCGGCTCGAAGTGCGCGACGTCGACGGTGAACGTCTCGAATATTTTCTCCGGAATGCCCGGGGAAAACGCGAGCGTAAACGTCATCGACTCCCCGGACGCGAGCGACCCCTCGGAAGGGAACACCTGAAGGACGTCTCGTTCCATCTCCTTCACGTTCACCTTGAACGGAAACGTCACGCGTCCGGTGTTCAGGAGCGTCACCCCTCGCTCTTCCTTCTCGTTGAAATTCACGCGGCCGAAATCGACGGAGGTGACGTCGAGCTTGTACTTGATCTCCATGCCCTCGGCTTTCAGCGCGACTTCGTACGCGGGGCCGCCTTCGACCTCGCACACGGCGACCGCGCGAATCTTGCTGTGCGCCTGCGCAAAGTACGAAATCTCAACCTCTTCCTCCTCGCCCGGCGCGAGCTCGCCTCTGATTGGCAGGACGTCGAACACCTCCTCCGGCGCGGCCACCTTCGCGGGCGACCCTTCGATGTTCACGCGTCGTTTCGCCCCGGTTTCCCCGACTAAAACGCGCGAGATTCGAACGTTTTCTTTCACGAACAGCGCCGCGTGCGGGTCCTCGTCCTCCACCTCGAACACCCACTCGTACCGCGCCGGGCAGTGCGCGCTGCTGTTCCGAATCGTCACGTGCTCGCGCTTCGTCGTGTCGTTCAACACGGAACCGAAATCGATCTCCTCTCGCGAAAACTTCAAGTTCGGAAACGCGATCGACGCCTCCATCGCGACGCGGTCCAAGTGCGGGTTATCGTCGTACACGATCGTGATGTCGTTCGTCACCGAGTGACTCTTCCGGTCGCCGCGGTAGTCCGGGTCGAACGTCACGTTCACCGTCGCGCTCTCCTCCGGGTCGAGCGTCCACGTCGGCGCGTCCACGAAGAACGGCGGGACCGCGTCCAACGCGAAGCTAATCGGCAGCGCGCTGACGTTCTTCATCGTCAACGGCCGAGTCTCGCGGTGCTCGTGCGGGTTCGGGTCGTGCACGTACGTCCACGACATCTGCGATTTGCTGAACTCCATCAGGGGTATCGATACGGACGCGGACGCGTGGACGATCATGACCTCCTTCTGTTCCTTCGGCAGCGCGGCTTTGTTCCGGCACACGAGCGTCTCCATCACGTCGCCCTCTCTGTCCGCCGCGCCCGTCAAGGTGAACACGTGCGTGGACTTGGGCAGAAGCGTCTTCACCGGCGGGTCGATGCGAAACACGATGTCGTCCTCCGCGTTGTAGTTGTCCTTGTTCGACATCGCCTTCACGAAGCTCTCCTGCGCGTCGAAGTGCGCCTTGCGGTACTCGTCCGCGGTGACGTTGGTCCACTCGAGCTTCTGCGCGCGTCTGCCGTTGTTCGTGACCACGAGCTCTCTCGTGAACGGTCGGTCTTTAAACTGCGCGCCCATGCGCACGCCGTTGTCGACGTCCACGTCGTCGCACGTCGTCAGCGACCCGGTGCCCACCGCGCGCAGCGGGATCGTGAAGTCCTTCCCTTCGATGACCATGACGTTTAAGACGTCTCGCGTCTCGACGACTTCGTCTTTGAAGACGCTCACGGTGACCGGATACGACTCGCCGGGCCCCAACGTCTTATCCCTGACGTCCACGCTGAAGTCCGAGTCCGCGCCGCCGATGAACGTCTTCACTTCCGCGGGTATCAACGAGTCGTTCACGACGTAGAACGTCCGGTCGATCTTCTTCAGGACTTTGACCTCCTCGAAGTCGATCGCCGCGCGCCACTTCCCGACGAGGTCGTCCGGCTCGTCGGATAGGACGAGCTTCGGGCCTCGCGACTTGGCCTCGATGTTCATCCGCATCGGCCGCGCTTTCGAGCCCAAGACTCGCACGTCCACGGGCAAGACGACGTTCCCGACCATGTCCGTGAACAGCGTGAACGTCAGCACGACGACGCCGCCGCCCGCGATCGGCCCGCTCTCGGGCGTGACCGTCCACAGCGCGAGGCTCTTGCTCCTCTCGTCTTGCGGCGCGATGACAAACTTCGCGGGGAAGTCCGTCGGGTTCGTCAGCTCCACTCTGCGGCTGTAGTGATACCGCAGGAAGCACGGCCCAAAGTCGAGCGACGGCGACGGCAGCGACAGCCGCGGGACGTTGCACTCGCCGAATATCGGCACCCTCCACAGGCGGTCGCCCACGCCCGGGACGTCGACGATCACGCTGTAGCCTTCGTAGGAGCGCGGCGTCGTCGACACGAGCTCGACGTTGACGACTTGCTTCCCGAACGGCAGGATCGTCCCGCTCTGCGGGAACAGCGCGAGCTCTCTCGCGCCGTCGCCGTTGTTCTCCGCGACGTCCTCGGGGACGCGCAGGTTGAACCGCATCGGGATCTCGCACGCGTTGTGCATCGTGAAGTCTTTCACGTACCGGTACCCGTACGCCGCGGCGCCAAAGTCAATCTTTTCCGCGTCCACGGAAAACTTCGGGCCGATGATTCGCCCGCGGAAGTCGATGGACACGGGCTCTAACGCGCCGACCATCGTCCACGTGAACGTCTCGTCGAAGTCACCCAACGTTTCGCTGCACAGCGTCACGGTGACCACCTGCGTTTGCCCGACGGATAAGACCCCCGCGCAGGGTTCAAACGCAAACTTCCGACCGCTCTCCGTCATCACCGGGTCTAACCGGTACTCCGCCTCGATCTCGCCGCGGTTCAGGAGCTCGACCTCGTACTGGTGCACCGCGCCGACGAAAATGTCCCCGATGTCTAAGACGTCGTACGTGAAGACGCAAAGCGGCCCGACGGCGACGCCGCACAGGGTCAACGGCAGCCGGTTTTCTCTTCCCTGGACGTCGACGTAACACGTCTTCGAAATATCCGCCGCGGAGGAAGGGTGAAACTTCACCGTGACCTCCGTCTCCCCGCCAGGGATGACCTCGCCCATGAGCGGGTATATCGTGAAGTCGTCGTCCTCGAACAGGAGACGATCCGCGGCGAGAGCTTTGTCTAAACCGCGCGCGCGCGTGGCAAACTCCACCGCTTTCGCGCCGTAAATGTCATCCTCGCCCTCGCTGTCGCCGTCGCTGCTTCCTCCCGCGCCGCCCAGGCCAGCGCTCGTCGTCGCGCCGCCTCGGCGCTCGTCGTACGAGTCCGCGAGCCCTCTCAGCGTGTCCCCGAACGTCCCGGTGCATCGCATCCTGGCTTCGTCTTCTTGATACGCGTCGACGAGTTTCTTGACTTCGAACCGAACGATCTGATCGCTGAGGTTCACAACCTTGAACGTCCGCTGCGACGTCTTGTGAATGAACGTCGGCAGGCACTCGCACTTCCCGGAGGACAGCCCAACCTCGAGCTCGACGCCATCGCCTTTCAGGGCGACGACGACGGGGTCGAGCCCTTCGCCCATCTCGATCTCCATCTCTCCCTCGTAGACGCCGCACGCGTCGGGCGCGAACCCAAAGGTGACCTGCGCGCACTCGCCAACCTCCAGCGAGCCCTCGCTGGGCGACACGCTGAACGGCTCGGGGGCGAACAGCGCGAACTTGGCGGCTTTCGCGCCGACGTTTCGAACCGTGCGCGTCAGCGCGGACGTCCCTTTCGCCGCCGTCGGTTCCATGGTGATCACGTCCGGAAAGTCCAACGCGGGCTTGTTCCCTATGCACCGCACGGGGACGATGAACCGCTCGCGCTCGGTGCTGACGACGAGATCCACGGCGTAGTCTTCCTGGTCGAGCGGCGAGAAGATCACCTTGTACGCCACCTCCATCCCGGGCGCGACTTTCCCGGTTCTCGCGTCGCCGGATTCCACGTCGCCTTTTTTGTTCACCCTCTTGACGCTAAAGTGCCGGCTCCGCGGGTCCTCGACTTTGATCCTCCTCGGGACGTAGTCGTTGTTCCGGAACCACAGCTGCTGCTCGTACGTCTTAAACGCGTCGTACTTGTGGTACGACACCTCCGGCGGGAACGGCTGGAACAGCGGCTCGTCGACGTCCACTTTGCTCTCGACTTGATGCGTGTAGTCGCACATGTTCAGGAACTCGATGATCTCCGGCGTCGGTCGGTGGCCCGCGGTGAGGTTCTTCGTCGGCCGCGTCAGCTCCTTCACGTGCTGCGTCGCGGTTTTCTGCGCGCGGAGGAGGGTGGAATCGAGGTGGAGGGGGCGAGGTGAGCGAGCGAGAAAAAGAGCCGTCCGTCATCTCGCGCGAGATGACGAGACTGACGAACGACGACGACGACGACCGCGCGGCTCCGCGACGCGCGTTCAGACGCGAACGACGCCGCGTCGCGTCGCGCGGGACCTCGCGCCGCTCGAACGCGCGACCGCGAGGGGCGACCGCGCGCGCGCGACGCGATCGGCGCGCGCGAGAGAGACACCGATTTGGGACGGTCGTTGTTGCGAGGTTCGACCGCGACGCGCCTTGAGGTCCGCGCCCAGGTCGTCACCCGTCGTGTACGCTCGGTACTTGATGTGCGTCGTGTTCCTCGGAATCGGCGGGGAGTTCATGTCGAGTCCCTTGCCGCCGCCTTTCCCGCCGCCCGCGCCGCCCCCCATCGCGCCTCGCCTCGCGCCTCCGCGGTCAACCGATCAAATCAATCTAGCCGTGGTGCCAAATCAAGCCGACGCCCCGCGGCGGGGCGGCCTCGATCTCGCGACGCGCGGGCGCCGGTCTAACACCAGTCGCGCCTCCTCGAAGTGCGCGCGTACCCCGGACGCCGCTCGCGACAGAGCCCCTCCGGTCGCCGCCCAAGCGCCCCGGAGTGCCGTTTGTGCCGCGCGCGACGACGCCCGCGACGGTCTCGTTCGCCTCGAAGGTGGGCGACGGTGGCGAACAGTCGAAAAAATCAGACCCGGGTTCAATTTCACCGCGCGGAGTGGGTGAACTTCCTTCTCTTGACCCATCGTGTTCACCGATCAACAGACGCGTTCGACCGCGCAAATTTTCTGCCGACACCGCGCCCGCTGCGCTGCGCGGGCGTTCCGGATAGAGAGCGACGAGGGCGTAAATCCCGTCGCGACGTCGCGCACTCTTCGTCACACGCGCGTCGAACGCACGCCGCGTCGAGAACGAAAATGGCGGGTCTTCTTTCCAGCATGGCGGGGCTCACTCTCACGGGTTCGTTCGCGGGCGCTAAGCTCCGGACCCCCACCGCGGCGCCGTCGCGCGTCTCCGGTGGCTTCCAAGTCGTCGCGGTGCGTGTGACGAATCTCCCTCGCCGCTCCGTCCGTGTCATTCCGCGCGTCTCGTCGCCGCGGGAACGCGCGCGCGAGGGCGACGCGAGGACACGGCGCGCGCGTATCGCGCGCGAACGCGTTCGCGATGCACGTCGCCGCGCGCTCGTCCGTCCTCGCGCCGTCCGAGCCGCTCGCGTCCGCCGCGCGTCGACGCAATTCACGCGCGCGTCCGTCGCGCGTCTCTTCAGGGTTAGGGTCTGGGTGCAGCGTGCGAAAAAGATGATAAGCGATAAGCCACCGGACCCGGACGCGTCCTCGCCTCGATGTTCCTCCATCCGCGACTGACTGACGCGCTCTCTCCCCGCCCCTCGCGCCTCGCCCCTCGTGATTCCTAAACCCTAACAGAAGAAGAAGTGGGAGAAGCAGGAGCTGAATAAGAACGGCAACCCGGTGCGGGTGTCGATGCACGTAAAGACCAACGACAAGGTGGTCGTCGTCTCCGGCGCGGATAAGGGCAAGGTGACGGAGGTTGTCGAGCTCTTCACAAAGTCCGGGGAGATTCTCTGCAAGGACGTGAACGTGAAGACGAAGCACGTGAAGCCCAAGGGCGAGGGGGAGACGGGTCAGATCATCCAGCGGGAGTTTCCGATTCATCACTCCAACGTGATGCACTGGTCGGAGGCGCAGAAGACGCGATCGCGGATCGGTCACAAGGTTGAAAACGGGAAGAAGGTGAGGTTCCTGAAGAAGACCGGGGAAGTGCTCGCGAACTGAGTCCGAGTGGGTGGAATATTGGGTGACGCGGTGGACGCGACGAGCGATAGGCACCGCGGCGGGGTTAGACCCCGCCCGCGCGCACTGTGTGTAAATTTCGACTGAGACGCGGTTTCGAAAACGTACGTCTGCGTCGCGACGCGACCGACGGCTCCGCGAGAAGAGCGCAACGCGCTACGTCATCATGTGAAGCGAACGAACACGTGCTTATTAAACAGTCCTCGCTCGCTCGTACCTAAGCGCGCTCGGCGCGGTCGGAGCGCGCGTCGCGTCGTGTCGTGTCGCGCGCGACACGAACGCGGCGGTCGTCGCGCCCCGTTACCTCGCCTTTTTTTCCACCCGCGGCCTCTGTCGCCGCGGGCGCTCTCCAACCGGAACCTCCCCCACCCTCTCAACTCTCCCTATTCCCAATGAATCCCTTCCCAATCTGTGTGTTGTTAAAAAAATTGTGCTGTGCTGTGCGCGCGTGCGGCGCGCGAACGATAACGATATCGATACCGCGGGCAGCACGCGAGCGAGCGGCGCTGCGCGGCGCGTCCGTCACGAGATGGCTTTCGCCTGCACCGTCGCGAGCTTGAACCCGTGCTTCATCGCCGCCTCCCACGTGCTGTCGATTCTCGTGTGATCGATCGCGCCGACTTCATTGTACGTCCACCCCTCGAGCGCGTGCACGAGCGCGCCGGCGTGGCACGCGTGCACGTGCCCGCGTTCCATCGTCATCTCGCACGACCTAAAGTCCTTCGCATCCTTCGGGAGCGCGAACGCGGGGAGGTTGGTGTACACGCAGTCTCGTCTCGTCTCCGGGATCGGAGGGACGACGAACTGGTGAAACGTCGCGTGCTTGGGCGCCTTCTCCTGGTCCTTCGGCGAGCAGTGCTTGCCGACGACCCAGTCTTTAATCCCTCTCCCTTCCTCCAACGTCGTCGCCTGAACGATGTTCTTCTGGTCTTGTCTCCTCGCCTCCCCGCGGATCTTCTCGAAGCGCTCTTTGGACGTCGTGTACATCACGACTCGCACGCCCTTCGCGGAGAGGTACAACGCGATCGCGCGGCCGAGTTTCGACGTCGCGCCGGTGAGAAAAATCTCTCTCACGTCATCGGGGATCTTCTGAAGGATCGCCGCCGCGGTGAGCGTGTTCCCGTGCACGACGCGTACGTTCAAGTTCGGGTGCTTGTCCACGAAGAGCTGCCCGCCGCCGTTGAGCGCCTCGTTCTTGTTCAGAGCGCCCAACCCGAGCACCTTCACGCCGCTCTCGTTCGCTTGCAGGATAGCCTTTTCGATCTTGCGGTTGATGTGCGAGAACTCGCGCTTGATGAAGAACTGAAACCCCCACGCGGGCGTGACCCACGTCGCGCAGTTTAAGTGCTTCAGCCGGTGCTTGTCGCTCACGAAGGGCTGCCCGAAGAGCCGCAAGAGCGCGACGACGGGGAGGCAAAGCGGCAAGAACGGCTGCAGCCACCACGCGCTCTTAAACGGCCGCGACGAGAAGCTCCGCAGCGCGAACGGCAGGTGAAACAGCGACAGGAGCTCCGTCCCGTGCGCGACGAAGACGACGTCCGGCGCTTTGTTCGGCGCCGCCTCGCCTTTCATCGCGCGTTCGTACAGCTGGTGCGAGCCCGGGTCGGCGGTGCCGTACGCGTAGTCGTACAGCGGCATGAACAGACAAAAGTTGGTGTGCACCTTGCTGTGATGCAACGAGTGGTACGACGGCGTGTAGATGAGGTACTTCATCAGCGGCAGGTTCATGAACCACCGCGGGATGAACTCGAAGTTGCAGTGCCCGATGTTATTCAGGACGTCGAAGCCGATGAGGTACGCGTAAAACATCGCGATCGACGCGCCGCCCATCGCCCACGTCCCCAGCAGCGGGATCGCGAAGTTCGCCGTGTACATGAGGTGCTCCATGAACGGGTGCACGGACCCGGTGATCGGCTCCGTGACGAAGCTCGCGTGGTGGTGCGAGTGGTACGCGCTGTACAGCGTGTGGTGGTGCAACAGCCGATGCAGCCAGTAGTACGCGAACTCCGTCGGCCCCGCGTGTAACAAGAGGAGCTGCGCGAGACCGGCGCCGCACGTCTTCGGAAACCCGGAGAACCCTAACCCCGGGCACTTGTGCACGAGCGTCATGACGATGAGCTGCAGGATGATGTAGTCGTCCCAGTGATCTTCGCGATCGATCTGTTTGTAGTCGATTCCTTTCGCTTGTATCTTCGTGTGTTGCGTCACCGCGTGCACCCTCGACAGGGATATCCAAAACTGCGAGTGCACGTATCGCACGGCGGCGATCGCCAGCATGTGCCAGCACCAGTCGTCCGCGTCGTCCCTCCCGAGCGCGACGGTCGCGACGAACGGCACGAACAGGAGGTACTTGAACGTGCCCATGTCCTCCCACGGGAACTTGTACCCGAATCCCGGCTTGAGCGCCATGACGTCCGCGATCGACGTTCGCGCCGCGACCGACAACCGTCGACGTGTCTTTCGCGAGACCGACGTTTCACGGTCCGGTCGAGACGCGCGGCGAGGACGACGCGCGCGGTCGACGCGCGAGGGAGAGCGTCCGAGAGCGCGGTCGCGAGCGTTGTCGAGCTCGCACGAACGCGCGTTCGCGTTTCGCGGCGCGGGCGATTCGCGACTCGCGCGCGCGCGGTGCGTTTCTCGCGCGTCGACGGTCGCCCCCTCTCGCGTGTGAGCCGCTCGTCTCGGTTCGCGATGCGATGCGAACGATCGACGACGATCCGGAAACGCGCGCGCGTCGGATGTGTGCGCGCGTGATTTACCTGCGCGCGATCGAAGTCTGACGCGTGACGACGCGAAGAAGAAGTCTTCTCCTTGCGACGTGCCGCGTCGCGTCGCGCTTGTGGCGATACGCGCGCGCGTTCGCGGCGTTAAACGGCGAAACAATCGCGAGAGCAGCCACGCGCGTCGCTTTTTTTTATCTTCACGCCTCCAGCGCCTCGACCAGTAAACGTGTCGCACGCAGAGCGCATCTGCGAAGTTTGAGGCCGAGGTGAGTTTCGCGCGAACCGCGCACGTTGGCGTACGTTCGCGGCTGGGTTTTCAGTCAGGCGTACGTAAATGTCGCGTACTCGAAGGTGGGGCGCGTACGCGATACGTACGTTGCAAACAGTCAGGATCGCGTACTACGCCCGACCGACCAGCGAATTTCCTCAAAACGCCGGTGGCAACGCTGCACCCTCGCGATTTCTCAAGAGATTTTCCACTCGATACTTCAGAAACCGCGTCGAAATCGACCGATTTCGAACGCGTTTCGAGCAAACTTCGAGGAAGTTTTCTGTTCAAAGACGCCGAGACACCGCGGGATCTCGTCATTCTTAACGAACAACTAACACAATGGGTGCGTCATCTTTCCTCGTTCATCCCTCAGATTCCCGCGCCAACGCCTCGGAGACCCCACGCTCCGAGACGCTGTGCGACGCGGACGTTCGTTTCGCGAATTCGCGCGCGCGTGGGGTCGATCCCCGCGCGGGCGAATTCAAACGAAAACCCGTTTTTTCTTCGATCCCCTCGACGACGCCTCTCCCTCTCGCGTCCTCTCACTGACATTCGACGCCCCTTCCCTCCCCATTCTTCTCCTCCAGCCCGTACGAAGCAAACTGCCCGCAAGTCTACCGGTGGCAAGGCGCCCCGCAAGCAGCTCGCCACCAAGGCGGCGC
>MDSW01121211.1_pt1 | contig 27606 bp, 20 predicted proteins | sample 811171 | NCBI WGS metagenome assembly MDSW01 (sample SAMN05326641, study PRJNA326480) | marine metagenome | isolation source: seawater | place: Atlantic Ocean: North West | collected 2012 | reverse complement strand
TTTTGGCGCGCCTGCTAGGAGTTGAACCCAGAACCTCCTGGTCCGTAGCCAAGCGCTCTATCCAATTGAGCTACAGGCGCTACACTGGTAATAATATACCACATTCATTTTTTAATGTAATTTTGTAATTTAGCAACTATTGTATTTATATGACAAAAAATTCTAAAGATGTAGTTTTTACAACTGCTCTACGTACAGCAATCGGAAGATACAAGGGTATGTGGAGCAAACTTCAAGCTCATGATTTAGGAGAAAAAGTAATAAAAAATATTTTAACTAAATCAAAAATTGAGCCAAAGTTTATTGATGAAGTTATTATTGGGCAAGTTTTAACTGGTGATACAGGGCAAAATCCAGCACGACAAGCAGCAATTAGGGCTGGAATACCTAAAGAAAAAACTGGGTATTTAATCAACCAAGTTTGTGGTTCTGGCTTAAGAGCAATCGTTTCAGGATATCAATCAATTTTATTAGGTGATGCTAAAATTATTATTGCTGGAGGGCAAGAAAGCATGACTAATTGTAAACAGAGCGTTATGTTAAAAGATGGTTTAATTGATGCTTATAATAATTATCATATGGGTATTACAGCAGAAAACGTTGCTGAAAAATGGAATATTACAAAAAAAGAACAAGATATATTTGCAGCTTTTTCTCAAACTAAAGCTCAAGAAGCAATAAAAAATAATAAGTTTAAGGAAGAAATTATTGATGACGAAAATTCTAAAGATGAGCATCCAAGATCTGGAGTAACAGTTGAATCTCTTTCAAAACTCAAACCTGCCTTCAAGGAAAATGGAACAGTAACTGCAGGAAACTCATCTGGAATCAACGATGGAGCTGCCGCAGTGTTGCTAATGAGCAGAGAGGAGTCTGAAAAAAGAGAACTTAATTCACTTGCTAAAATTGTATCTTGGGCAACATGCGGAGTAGACCCAGCTTTGATGGGATCCGGACCTATTCCTGCAACAAAAAAAGCATTAGAAAAAGCTAAATGGGATATAAATGATTTGGATTTAGTCGAGTCCAATGAAGCTTTCGCCGCACAAAGTATTGCTATTATTAAAGAATTAAAAATACCTAATGAAAAAGTTAATGTTAATGGTGGGGCAATAGCATTAGGCCATCCAATAGGCGCTTCGGGAACACGAATTATAGTTACTTTAATTCATGAAATGATTAAAAGAGATGCTAAAAAAGGCCTAGCCACTTTATGCATAGGCGGTGGCATGGGCATCTCAATGTGTATAAAGAGAGATTAATATTTCAAGGAATTTAAACTTTTTTTTAACAATAATTTTTGTACCCAAAATCTAGCTTCTAAATCTTGTTTATTGTTAAAGAATTTAATTCTTTTTAAAAAATTTATTAACATAGTAAAAAATTTGCATTTAACGATGACTAAAAATAGATATAATTGTGTCAGAAATAATACTGCTATGAATTTCAAAATAAGTAGCTAAAATCAAGATTATTTAATGGAAAATAAATTATTAGTTCCTGATATAGGTGATTTTGAGCAAGTAGAAATAATAGAGATTTTAGTAAAAATTGGTGACAAAATTAATAAGAACGATCCTATAGTTACTTTAGAGAGTGATAAATCTAGCGTTGAAGTTCCTTCAACATTAGAGGGCACTGTAGAGAATATTAATGTAAAAATTGGAGATAAGGTTTCAAAGGGTGATTTACTTATAACTATAAAAAGTTCAGTTTCTTCAAAAGAAAAAACGAAAAAAACTACTGAAGAACAGATACCCCCGATAACTGAGCAAATTATTAAAGATGCAGAAAGTACTCTAGTATTAAATAAAGAAGTAGAGGATAAAAAAATTATTCATAAAAAAAAGGATAATAATGAAAAAATTGAAGTTTTAAGTAACGGAGATATTGATCCAATAGAAACGAAAGAATGGATTGAGTCTCTTTCAGCAGTTCTTCAAAACGATGGTAAAGATAGAGCGCAATTCTTAATTAAACAATTAATAGAACATTCGTATAAAGAAGGATCTGATTTAGTTTTATCTAGAAATACACCGTACATAAATACAATTTCACCCGAAGAAGAAATTAAGTCTCCTGGAGATCAAAATATAGAAAGAAAAATAAGGTCTTTAATTAGATGGAATGCTGCAGCAATGGTTGTAAGAGCAAATAAAAAAAATCCTGAACTTGGAGGCCATATAGGAACTTTTGCATCAGCAGCTACACTTTATGATGTAGGCATGAATCATTTTTGGAGAGCAAAAAATAATAGATTTGGAGGAGATTTAATTTATTTTCAAGGTCATAGCGCTCCAGGAATGTATGCTAGAGCCTTTTTAGAAGGAAGATTAAACCAAAGACAGTTAGATAGATTTAGGCAAGAAGTTAATCCAGGAGGCTTATCATCTTACCCACACCCTTGGTTAATGCCAAAATTTTGGCAGTTTCCAACTGTTTCAATGGGACTTGGTCCCATAATGTCAATCTATCAAGCAAGGTTTAACAAATATTTGATAAATAGAGGTTTGTTAAAAGATGAAGATAGAAAAATCTGGTGTTTTTTAGGAGATGGAGAAACTGATGAACCAGAATCATTAGGAGCAATAGGCTTAGCAGCTAGAGAAAAATTAGATAACTTAATTTTTGTAGTTAATTGCAATCTTCAAAGGTTAGATGGTCCAGTTAGAGGAAACGGAAAGATAATTCAAGAATTAGAAGGAATATTTAGAGGTGCTGGATGGAATGTAATTAAAGTAATCTGGGGGTCTTACTGGGATTCATTATTAGCAAAAGATAAAACAGGATTATTAATTAAAAGAATGGGAGAAGCGCTTGACGGAGAATATCAAGCTTTTAAAGCAAAAGGAGGAAAATATGTGAGAGAAAATTTTTTTGGCAAATATCCTGAATTATTAGATTTAGTTTCTCAGATGACCGATAGGGATATTTGGAAATTAAATAGAGGAGGTCACGATCCCCATAAAGTTTACGCCGCTTATCACTCTGCTATGAAAAATAAAGGAAGTCCCACTGTTATTTTGGCAAAAACAATTAAAGGATATGGAATGGGTAAGTCAGGTGAAAGCATGAATACTACACATCAACAAAAAAAATTAGGAGAAGATGATTTGTTATATTATAGAGATAGATTCGATGTACCGCTGACCGATGAACAGGTAAAAAATGTTGAGTATTACAGACCTCCAGAAAATTCTCCTGAAATAAAATATTTAAAAGAAAGAAGGATAAAACTAGGTGGTAATTTACCTGAAAGATCATCATTTGCAAAAGCAATCAAAACTCCATCTCCAGATATTTTTAGTTCAATGAAAGAATCTACAGGAAAAAAAGAAATGTCCACCACAATGATTTTGGTAAGAATGTTAACAAATTTGTTGAGAGATAATAATGTAGCTCCTCGTTTAGTTCCTATTATTCCAGATGAAGCTCGCACTTTTGGTATGGAAGGATTTTTTCAAAAAATTGGAATTTATGCACCTGAAGGTCAAAAATATGAGCCAGTAGATTCTGAACAATTAAGTTCTTACAGAGAAGATATTAAAGGTCAAGTATTAGAAGAAGGTATAACGGAAGCTGGAGCAATGTCTTCATGGATAGCCGCAGGAACGGCTTACACAAATCATGATATTTCAATGATTCCAATTTATTTATTTTATTCAATGTTTGGATTTCAAAGAACAGGAGATTTTGTTTGGGCAGCAGGAGACAACCAAACTAGAGGTTTTTTAATTGGAGCCACAGCAGGCAGAACAACTCTTTCAGGTGAAGGACTGCAACATGCAGATGGACATAGTCATATAATGTCATCAGTTATTCCAAACTGTAAATCATATGATCCAACTTTTGGATATGAATTAGCAACAATTTTTAGAGAAGGATTAAGAAGAATGTATGAAAAACGAGAGAATATATTTTATTACATAACTACTATGAATGAAAATTACCCCCACCCAGCAATGCCCAAAAACAAAAACATAGAAACTGGAATTTTGAAAGGAATGTATTTATTTAAAGAATTTAAAAAATATAAAAAAACCACAATACAATTGCTGGGTTCAGGAGCAATATTAAGAGAAATGATAGCTGCAGCAGAAATTTTACAAAATGAATATCAAATAGATAGCAATGTATGGAGCGTTACTAGTTTTAGCGAATTAAGAAATGAAGCCATAGAAATAGAAAGATATAATCTTTTAAATCCGGACAAAAAAACAAAAAAAAGCCATATAGAAGAATGTTTATCTTCCACTGAAGGACCAGTAATTTCTGCATCTGATTACATGCGTTTAAATTCAGATCAGATTAGACCATTTTTAAGAAAAAGTTTTTACTCTTTTGGTACTGATGGATATGGAAGAAGTGATACGAGGAAAAATTTAAGAAAATTTTTTGAAGTAGACAAAGAACATTTAGTTACTTATTCGTTAAGTGTACTGGCCAAAGAGCAATTAATACCATCAAAACATGCAAAAGATGCAATAAAAAAATATAATATTGATCCTGAAAAACCAATTCCTACAAAATTATAAAATGACAGAAAATAAAAAAATATTTACAACCCCTAAAGTAAGAAAGTTTGCTAGAGAGTTAGGTGCAAATATAAGTGAAATTCAAGGAACAGAAAGAAAAGGCAGAATATCACAAGATGATGTAAAAAATTTTGTAAATATTGAATTAAGCGGGTCTAAAGAAACTAAACAATTTAAAAGTGAGTTTAACCATTCTGATTTTGGTAAAGTTGAAATTAAAGAAATACCTCGAGTAAAAAAAATAGCAGCCCCACAACTTGCTAATTCATGGCGTACTATTCCACATGTAACACATCATGATGAAGCAGATATCAGCGAACTTGAGGAATTTAGATCATCCCTTACTGATATTAATACAGGAGAAAAGAAAAAAATGTCACCATTAGTTTTTATAACCAAATCTTTAGTGGCAGCTTTAAAAAAATATCAAAATTTTAATTCATCTATAGATGATATAGATAATGGAAAAATGATTTTAAAAAAATATTTTCATATTGGTATAGCAGTCGATACTGAACATGGTCTTATGGTGCCAAAAATTAGAGATGTAGACAAAAAAAATCTTAATGAAATATCCAAAGAACTTAAAGATATTAGTGAAAAATGTAGAAAACTCAAAATTGACAAAAAAGTATTTTTTGGAGGATCAATGACAATAACTAGCCTAGGTGGTATTGGAGGATCATTTTTTACACCCATTATAAATTATCCAGAGGTAGCAATTTTAGGTGTAGGAAAGTCTTATTATAAACAAGTTTTTAATAAAGATAAATTTCAAAAAAGAACTATGTTACCTTTATCATTATCTTATGATCATAGAATAATAGATGGTGCTGAGGCTGCAAGATTTTGTAATGAATTAAAAGAAAATTTAGGACAAAATTTTGCTTATAAATTGGCGTTATAATTATGTCTAAGCCAGTTTCTATTATTAGCGCTTTACTTTGTACTTTCATTTGGGGAACAACTTTTATTGCACAAGAAACCGGCATGGAAAAAATAGGTCCATATACTTTTAATGCAGTAAGATTTTTTGTTGGTTTTATAGCGCTAATTCCTTTTTATTTAATATTAGAAAAATCAAATACAAAAATAATTATTTCAAAAAATAAAAAGAAATTTTTTTATCTATCATTTTTAATTGGAATTTTTTTATTTTTGGCTTCTGTCTTTCAACAAGTGGCTTTAATTTACACAGATGTTGCAAATGCTGCATTTTTTACAATATTTTATGTGCCAATGGTGCCTATAATTGTTTTTTTTCTTTTTAAAAAAAATATTCATTGGAGTGTTTGGCCTTCAGCAATATTTTGCGTAATTGGTGGATATTTGCTAACTAACTTTCAAGACGCAACAATTAGACTTGGAGATTCTCTTGTTGTTATATGTGCTATTTTTTGGGCATTACATATTATATATATTGGTAAAATTATAGAGGAATTTAATGCACCTATTTTAATTGGTTTAATACAAACTTTAGTTGTTTCTTTTTTTTCAATAATATTAAGTTTGATTTTTGAAGAATTTATAATAGAGAATATTTTAATTCACAAGTTTCAGATTCTTTATGCTGGAATTTTATCTGGGGGTTTTGCTTTTGTATTACAAATTTACGCTCAAAAAAATATTACACCTGCTCCTGCAGCAATAATTTTTTCATTAGAAGGTGTTTTTGCTACCATTGCAGCATGGATTATATTAAGCCAAGTATTAAATTTTAATAATATTCTTGGATGTACCTTTATTTTATTTGGAGTTTTATTTTCTCAACTATTACCTACGTTTGAAAATAAGACTAAGAATATATAATTACAAATATTATTCCCGCTAAAAAAATTCTATAATATACAAATGCCTTTAGAGAAAATTTTTTAACGTAAGCTAAAAAATATTTAATTGTTATATAAGAAAATAAAAATGAGCAGATTGCGCTGAAGACAATTAAGGAATTAAATTCAAAGTTTTGATTAACGATATCTTTTAATCCTAATACACTCGCCCCTCCAAGAGCCGGTATTGATAGGTAGAAAGAAATTTTTGCCGAGTCATATCTATCAAAATTCAAAAATCTTCCAGCTGTAATTACGATACCCGATCTACTAACCCCAGGTATTAAAGCAAGAATTTGAAATATACCTATTATACATATATTTTTAATATTTATATCTTCATCAAATTTCTTATTTATTTTTACATTGTCAGAAAAATACATAAGTATTCCAAAAATTAAAGTGGTCCATGCTATTATTTCAATACTTCTTAAGTAGTAAATTAAATTGGTATTATATAATATAAATCCAATTACTATTAATGGAATTGATCCTAGAATTATAAGCAATGCCAGACTTTTATTTGTAAAAAAATTTATTAAGTCTTTTCTAAAGTAAAAAATTATTGCAAGTAGAGATCCCAAATGTAAACTTACATCGATAGGTAAAGAGCTTGATGAAAAATTATTTAATTTAGATAATAATAATAAGTGAGCTGACGAACTTACAGGTATAAATTCTGAAATTCCTTGAACTAAAGACAAAATAAATATTTCAATATAATTAGAAGTCATTAGGATTTTTATTAAATAAAGAAATTAATGCTAAAATAAAGCAATAACTTTAGTGCATATTAGTCATGCGATTAGTTCAAAAAAGTATTATAACATGGCTTTTTTAAATTTATTAGTCATAAAACATGACCTAAATTAGGTTTAAGCATTGATTTATTTGATATAAATTAGCCATCAAATGTCAGAAAAAATGCTTAAATTTGTAAAAATAGGTAAACAAACACCACCAAAAAGAAATTCAAATGAGAGAAAAAAGGATTTTTTTGAAATTTATAATGAATTTATTAATGAAAAGGCAAAAGAGCAATCTAGCAGGTGTTCGCAATGTGGTGTTCCTTTTTGTCAAGTTCATTGCCCGTTAAGTAATAATATTCCAGATTGGTTAAAACTTACTGCAGAAGGAAGATTAGAAGAGGCTTTTCACTTATCTCAGAGCACAAATAATATGCCAGAAGTTTGTGGAAGAATTTGTCCCCAAGATAGGCTTTGTGAAGGAAATTGTGTAATTGAAAAATCTGGACACGGAACTGTAACAATTGGTTCGATTGAAAAATTTATCACAGAAAATGCTTGGGAAAAAGGATGGATAAAACCTTTAAAAATACTAAATGAGAAAAAACAAAGTGTAGGAATTATCGGAGCAGGACCCGCTGGATTAGCTTGCGCAGAAGAATTAAGAAAAAAGGGATATCAAGTTAATATTTATGATAAGTATGACAGGCCTGGTGGATTACTTATATATGGAATACCTAATTTTAAACTTGAAAAATTTGTAGTCGAAAGAAGAACCAAGCTGCTCGAGAAAAGTGGTATTAAGTTTTTTCAAAATTTTGAAGTAGGAAGAAAAATAAAATTAGAACAACTTCGTGAAAAGCATGATGCAATTTTAATTGCAACAGGAGTTTATAAAGCAAAAGAAATTTCTTTACCAGGAAACAAGTTAGAAAATATTTTTCCAGCAATGGAATTTTTGACTGCCTCAAATAAAAAGGGCCTAGGCGACCGTGTTGAAATGTTTGATAATGGAACCTTAAATTCTGAAGGCAAGAACGTAATTGTAATAGGAGGTGGTGACACCGCTATGGACTGTGTAAGAACATCAATAAGGCAAAATGCTAAATCAGTAAAATGTTTGTACAGAAGAGATAGGGAAAATATGCCAGGCTCAATAAGAGAAGTATTTAATGCTGAAGATGAAGGAGTTGAATTTTTGTGGTTATCAGACCCAAAAGAATTTAAAGGTGAAAATAAATTACAAAGCTTAATAGTAAATAAAATGCAATTGGGTGAACCAGATGCAAGTGGGAGAAGAAAACCATTTATTCAAAAGGGTTCTGAATTTGAATTAGAAGTCGATATGGTTATTAAAGCTCTTGGTTTTGATCCAGAAGAAATACCAGAATTATTCGGTGAGAAAGAATTAAAAGTTACTAAATCAGGAACAGTAAAAGTAGATTTTGATACTCTAGAAACAAGTATTGAAGGTGTATTTGCTGCAGGCGATATAGTCCGTGGAGCTTCTTTAGTTGTATGGGCCATAAAGGATGGAAGAGATGCTGCTTTTTCAATAAATAGATTTTTAGAAAAAAAGATAGAAAAAGAAAAGATAGTAGCATGAAAAACTTAAGATTAAAAAATTTAAAACTTTTAAAAGATAATCATGTTTATTTTGAAAACCAAGAGCATGACGCTTGCGGCGTGGGTTTAGTAGCTTCAACTGAAGGAAAAAAATCTAGAAAAGTTATTGAATATGCAATCCAGGCCTTAAAAGCTGTCTGGCATAGAGGAGCAGTCGATATAGACGGGAAAACAGGTGATGGTGCTGGAATTCATTTAGAAATTTCAAAAAACTTTTTTAAAGAAAAAATTGAAAATTATGGTCGTAAATATGATGACTCAGAAATTTGTGTTGGAATGATATTTTTACCCAGAAATGACTATAAAGCTCAAGAAAAGTGTAAAACACTAATTGAAACTGGACTTTTAAAAAATAATTTTAATATATATAGATGGAGACAGGTTCCAATAAATCCTAGTGTACTTGGAGATAAAGCAGAACTAACTAGACCAGAGATAGCTCAGATTATATTTAAATCAAATAACAAATTACTAAGAGGCAAGTTACTAGAAAGAAAGCTATACGAAACAAGGAGAATAATTGAAAAAACAATAACTAACAATCAGTTGAATAGTTTTTATATTTGTTCATTTAGTTCAAAATCAATTATTTACAAAGGTATGTTTCTTGCTGAATGTTTATCAGATTTTTATCCTGATTTAAAAGATGAAAGATTTGTTTCTAGATATGCTATTTTTCATCAAAGATTTTCAACAAATACAGCTCCAAGTTGGGATTTGGCCCAACCTTTTAGAGCATTAGCTCATAATGGTGAAATTAATACACTTAAAGGGAATATTAATTGGATGAAAGTTCATGAGCAAGAAATGTCAAGTCAATTATTTGATAATATAGACAATCTTAAACCAGTAATTCCTGCTGGGAATTCGGACTCAGCTTCTTTAGACAATGTATTTGAATTATTAAATATTTCAGGACAACCCGCACCCTTAGCTAAACTAATGTTAATACCTGACGCATGGTCTAAAAAAAATAAAATTTTACCAAAAAGTCATCAGCAGTTATTTAATTTTTTAAATAGCACTATGGAACCATGGGATGGTCCAGCAGCTATAGCCGCTACCGATAATGAATGGGCGATCGTTTCAACAGACAGAAACGGACTTAGACCATTAAGATATACAGTTAGTAGTGATAAAATGTTATTTGCTGGTTCTGAGACAGGAATGATTAACATAAAAGAAGAAAAGATTGTATCAAAAGGGAGATTAGGTCCTGGGGATATTTTAGGAGTTATGATAAAAAATGGAAAAGTTTATAAAAACAATGAAATTAAAAACTATTTAGCAAAAGAGTATAAGCATTTTGATAATCAGATAATTGATTTAGATAAAAAATTTAAAATTAAAAATGAAAAAAATATTTATGAAGGTAATGAGCTTAGAAAGAAGCAACACTGTTTTGGTTATAGTCTAGAAGATCTAGAGCTTATATTACATCCGATGGTCGAAGAAGCTAAAGAAGCGATTGGATCAATGGGTGATGATACGCCACTAGCAGTCCTTTCTGACAAATATAGACCTCTATACCATTTTTTTAGACAAAATTTTAGTCAAGTAACTAATCCTCCTATAGATTCTTTAAGAGAAAATAAAGTTATGAGTTTAAAGACTAGATTTGGAAATTTGGGAAATATTTTAAATTTTAATAATCTAGTAGAAAAAAAAATTTATGTTTTAGAAAGTCCAATACTTTCAAATTCACAATTTGAAAAATTTTTAGAGTTTTTTAAATCTAATTTTAGATTTATCGACTGCACATTTTCAGAAAATGAAACTTTAGAAGATTCTATAAACAGGGTTAAAAAAGAAGCTGAGATAGCTACCAGACAGGGCATAACTCAATTAGTTTTAAGTGATAAAAATCTATCATATGAAAAATTTGCAATTCCTATGCTTCTTTGTGTAGGAGCAATCAATACTCATCTTATAAAACTAAAGTTAAGAGGATATATATCAATTAATGTTCAAACAGGCGAAGCACTAGACACTCACTCATATGCAACATTAATTGGCGTTGGTACTACTACGATAAATCCGTATTTAGCATTCGACAGCGTATATCAAAGATTTAGTAAAAAACTTTTTGGAAATTTTACTTTTGATGATTGTATAAAAAGATACGTAAAAGCAATAAATTTAGGTCTATTAAAAATTATGTCTAAAATGGGAATATCAGTTATTAGCTCTTACAGAGGGGGATGTAATTTTGAAACCGTAGGTCTTAGCAGAACTTTAGTTAATGAATTTTTTCCGGGAGTATTATCCAAAATTTCTGGTATCGGTTTGATAGGTATTGAAAAAAAAATAAAACAAATTCATAAAGAAGCATATGCCGCTGGTCCGAATATATTGCCAATAGGTGGATTATATAAATACAGAAAAAACGGTGAAACTCATCGATACCAGGGAAGTCTTATTCATTTATTGCAGACTGCAGTAACTAGTAAATCATACGAAATTTATAAAAAATATTCCAAAGGAATTTATGATTTACCTCCAATTAATTTAAGAGACTTAATAGATTTTAAAAAGAACAAGCGAATAAACATAGCAGAGGTTGAACCTATAAATAATATTCTTAAAAGATTCGGAAGTGGAAGTATGTCGCATGGAGCTTTATCTAAGGAAGCACATGAAACTTTAGCAATTGGAATGAATAAAATTAAAGGCGCATCATGCAGCGGAGAAGGTGGCGAGGATGAAAAAAGATATAAAATTTTGCCTAATGGTGACAGCGCAAGTTCTAAGGTTAAGCAAATTGCATCCGCAAGATTTGGAGTCACTATTAATTATTTAAATAATTGTGACGAAATAGAGATTAAAATTGCTCAAGGGGCTAAACCGGGAGAAGGTGGACAACTTCCAGGTTTTAAAGTTTCAAAAGAGATTGCAAAACTTAGGCATTCAACTCCTGGTGTATCACTAATTTCACCTCCTCCTCATCATGACATTTACTCAATAGAAGATTTGGCACAGTTAATTTATGATTTAAAGCAAATCAATCCAAATGCCAGAATAGGTGTAAAACTAGTAGCCTCATCAGGAGTAGGCACAATTGCTGCTGGAGTGGCTAAGGCTAAAGCGGATATTATCTTAATTTCGGGACATAGTGGAGGAACTGGAGCGACACCACAAACAAGCGTTAAGTACGTAGGCATTCCTTGGGAGATGGGTTTGTCTGAAGCAAATCAAGTATTAACACTTAATAATTTAAGACATACAGTAACTTTAAGAACTGATGGAGGAATTAAAACTGGGAGAGATGTTGTCATAGCAGCAATGATGGGAGCTGAAGAATTTGGAGTGGCGACAACAGCTTTAGTAGCTATGGGATGTATTATGGTAAGACAGTGTCATTCAAACACATGTCCAGTTGGAGTATGTACTCAAGACGAAAAATTAAGAAAAAAGTTTACAGGAACGCCTGAAAAAATAGTCAACCTTTTTACATTCATAGCAGAAGAAGTTAGAGAAATATTATCTGAGCTGGGATTTAAATCTTTAAATGAAATAATAGGAAGAACAGACTTATTAAGACAAGTTGGAAAAGGTTCTTCAAATTTAGATGATTTAGATTTAAATCCACTTTTTGTTCAAGCAGACCCAGGTAAAAATAAACGTTATTGTGAAAATAAATCAATTAATCATGTTCCAGATACCTTGGATCAAATAGTCTGGCCTGATCTAAAAAAAAATATAGATGAAAAAATCGATACAAAATTAGAATACAAAATAGAAAATACTCACAGGGCTGTAGGGACAAGAATATCTTACAATCTTTATAAAAAATTTAATAAAAATGAGCTTAAAGAAAACTCATTTACTTTAAATTTTATAGGTTCAGCTGGCCAGTCATTTGGCGCATTTGGAATTAAAGGTTTAAAATTGAACTTAAAAGGTGATGCTAATGATTATGTTGGAAAAGGTCTGTCAGGAGCGACTATTTCTATTAAATTACAGGATAATAGTAATTTAATTTCAAATAAAAATACAATAGTTGGAAATACAGTTTTATATGGTGCAACATCAGGTTATTTATTTGCATCTGGTCAAGCAGGAGAAAGATTTGCTGTTAGGAATTCCGGAGCAACTGCAGTAGTGGAAGGTTGTGATTCTAATGGGTGTGAGTATATGACTGGAGGAAATGTAGTAATTCTTGGAAATATTGGTGATAATTTTGCAGCTGGAATGACAGGAGGAATGGCGTTTGTTTATGATGAAAAAAATGAATTTGATAAAAGAGTAAACTCAGAATCAGTAGTTTGGCAAAGATTAGAAACAGATCATTGGAAAAAATTTTTACAGGGATTAATATTTAGGCACTATGAAGAGACAAATTCAAATATATCAAAAAAAATTTTAGATAATTTTGAAATTGAAATAAATTATTTTTATCAAATCTGTCCGAAAGAAATGCTTGATAAGATCGATAATCCTTTATCAAAAATTAAAATTATTGGCGCAGCTAGTTAATAATTTTACTAACAATTAAATTTAATTCTTTAATTATTATATTCAGATTTTTTTTTGAAGACAAGCTATGATCTCCATTTTTTATGATTTTAATTTTTTTTTTGGCATTAGTAAAAAGTTTTAAAATTTTTTTTGAGTAAACTACAGGAACTACTTCGTCTTTTTCTCCATGAACCATAGTCACATGTACTTTTGATTTAATATTTTTATTCAATACTTTATTTTTATTTTTTTTTCCGTCTTTAATTAATTGATTAGTTATTAAGTATTCATAATTCCCTTTTTTAATTTTTGTAATACCCTTTTTAATAATTTCGTTTTTTATTTTTTTTGAAAATTTACTCCACATCAACAGTGTTATAAATTCAGGAGCTGATCCAATACCAATAAACCCTTTAATTTGTTTTTTAAAATACTTGAACAAAATTAGGGATAACCAAGCTCCCATACTTGATCCTATTAAAATAAAATCATTTTTTTTTACTATTTTTTTTATAGAAATTTTTACATCATTGCTCCAAATACTTATATTGCTGTTGGTAAATAGCCCTGATGATTTTCCATGGCCAGTGTATTCCATAGCCAAAAAACCAAGTTTGTTTTTTACTGCATATTTTTTTAATGATTGTGGTTTCTTACCTTTAATATCTGATGCAAAACCGTGAAGAAAAATTATATATAGGTTTTTTTTGAAATAATTGCCTATATATCTTAGCTTTTTAGTTTTTGATATTTTGAGAAATTTATATTTTTTCATGTAAGTTTTGTAGAACTATTCTGATATTATATTATTTTACCATATGTCATCAAAATTAAAAGTTTTACAAGTAATTCCTAGCCTTGACTATGGAGGAGCCGAAACTGGTTGTTACGATCTAGCACATTACTTAGCAGAAAATAAAGTTGGATCATATATTGCAACAAGTGGTGGCAAGCTAATAAAATTTGTTAATAAAAAAAAAGTAAAAGTCATTAGAATCCCAGTTCACAGTAAAAATCCACTTTTAATGTTAATAAATTCATTAATATTAACTTTTGTTATTTTAATTTTTAATATTGATATTATTCATGCAAGAAGTAGAGCGCCAGCTTGGTCATGCTTTCTTGCAACTAAGTTAACTCGAAAAAAATTTGTTACAACCTTCCATGGTACATATAATTTCAACAATAATCTAAAAAAAAAAATATAATTCAGTAATGCTAAAATCAGATTTAGTTATTGCAGGGTCAAATTTTATATTCTCACATATTAATGAAAAGTATCCTGACTACGTAAAAAAAATTAAAAAATTTTTAGTAATATTTAGAGGTATCAATACTGAATACTTTAATTCTAAAAAGATTCACCATTCAGATGAAATAAAACTTCTAAAAAAATGGGGAATTAAAAATGATAGACCAATAATTTTATTGCCAGGTAGATTGACATCTTGGAAAGGACAAGAGTTGTTTATTGAGTCATTAAATAGAATAAATGAACATTATAAGTTTCCATTTTATGCAATAATATTAGGAAGTGACCAGGGTAGAAAAATATATAGAAAAAAATTAGAAAGTTTGGTTGATAGATTTAGACTTCATGATCATTTAAAATTTATTGAAAGCTGTGATTTAATGCCTTTAGCATACAAAGTTTCAAGAATCATAATATCAGCATCGATTGAACCCGAAGCTTTTGGAAGGGTTTCAGTAGAAGCTCAGTCAATGGAGAAACCAGTTATTGCAAGTAACATTGGAGGATCCACCGAAACAGTCATTGACAATAAAACAGGTTTTTTATTCGAAAGTGGAAATGTTGAAAAATTAGCTGATAAAATAGTCCATGTATTAAATTTAGATCGCCAAACAATAGAGTCAATGGGTGTTGAAGCGAGAAAAAATGTAATAAAAAAGTTTGAAATTGAAAAAATGTGTTTTTCTACGTACACAGAGTATAAGAAATTAATAAAAAAATAAACAAATGCCAAAAATAACACTACAGGACGGAAAAAAAATTGATTTTAATAAAACAATTACAGGTATAGATATTGCTAACAAAATAAGTAAATCTTTATTAAAGCAAGCATTAGTAATAAGTGTTGATGGCAATTTAAAGGACTTAAACTTTGAAATAAAAAATGATTGTTCAGTAAAAATTCATACTTCTAAAGATAAAGAAGGTATTGAAACAATAAGACATGATACAGCACATGTTCTTGCAATGTCAGTACAAGAACTTTTTCCAGGAACTCAAGTGACTATAGGGCCAGTGATTGACAATGGTTTTTATTATGATTTTGCTAGGAAGGAACCTTTTACTCAGGAAGATCTTCAAAAAATAGAAAAAAAAATGAAAGAAATTGTTGAAAGGGATGAACCAACTCATAAAGAAGTATGGGAAAGAGATAAAGCTATAGAACATTTTAAAAAATCTGGTGAAATTTATAAAGCAGAAATAATTAAAAGTATTCCAAAAGGAGAGGAAGTATCTATTTATTTTCATGGAAAATGGCATGATTTATGTAGAGGTCCACATTTACTTTCAACAGGCAGAATCGGAAAATATTTTAAGTTAACAAAAGTTGCAGGAGCGTATTGGCGAGGAGACTCAAAGAATGAGATGTTACAAAGAATTTACGGAACATCATGGCCATCTCAAAAAGAACTTGATGAATATCTAAAAAGGATTGAAGAAGCTGAAAAAAGAGATCATAGGAAGTTAGGAAAAGAAATGGACCTATATCATTTTAGAGAGGAGAGTCCAGGATCTGTTTTTTGGCACGAAAAAGGATGGACTCTATTTCAAAAATTAGTTGATTATATGAGATTTAAACAAAAGAACGCTGGTTATAAAGAGATAAATACCCCAGAAATATTAGATAGATCTCTTTGGGAAAAGTCAGGACATTGGGATAAATTTGGACAACACATGTATACCTCAACTACACCAGATGAAAAAATTTTTGCAATTAAACCTATGAATTGTCCAGGCTGTGTTCAAGTTTTTAATCAAGGTTTGAAAAGTTATAGAGATTTGCCTCTTAAAATGTCTGAATTTGGTAAAGTTCATCGATATGAACCATCAGGAGCACTTCATGGATTAATGAGAGTTAGAGCATTTACCCAAGATGATGCGCATATATTTTGTACCGAAGATCAAATAACTCAGGAGTCTTTATCAGTAACTAATTTGATTTTAGATATTTATAAAGATTTAGGTTTTACAAATGTAATCTTAAAATATTCAGATCGTCCAAAAGTAAGAGTTGGAGATGATAAGGTTTGGGATAAATCTGAAGCTGCTTTACTTGAGGCAGTGAAAGCATCAAAATTGAAATATACTATTAATAAAGGTGAAGGTGCATTTTATGGGCCAAAAATAGAATTTGTATTAAGAGATGCAATAGGTAGGGATTGGCAGTGTGGAACATTACAAGTTGATTTAAATTTACCAGAAAGATTAGGCGCATCATTTGTAGATAAAGATGGATCAAAAAAAGTTCCTGTTATGCTGCATAGAGCTTTATTTGGATCTCTTGAAAGGTTTATTGGCATTTTAATTGAAAATTATGCAGGAAAACTTCCTTTTTGGATAAATCCAATGCAGGTAATTGTAATTCCGGTTTCAGCAGAATTTGATGATTATGCAAAAAAAATATACAATAAAATCAACAGCATAGGTTTAAATTGTGAAGTTGATTTAAAAAATCATAATCTAAATTATAAGATAAGAGAACATTCTTTAAGTAAAGTTCCAATATTATTAATTTGTGGTAAAAAAGAAGTTGACAGTAATACGGTAACTATTAGAAAATTAGATTCTACAAAACAAGAAAATATGGAAGTAAAAAAATTTTTAGAAACTTATTCAGCTTTAAATAAAGCTCCGTCAAATTAAGTGCCATCACATAACCAAAAATACTTTCAACGAAGAAATAAACCCAAAGGTCCAAAAATAAATAATAGAATTACTTCATCAGAAGTACAAGTCATAGCAAGTTCTGGAGAAAATCTTGGAGTTTTAAATACAAATCAGGCGATTAGCATCGCTAAAAATGAAGAACTAGATCTAATAGAAATTGCACCTAAAGCTAATCCTCCAGTTTGTAAAATAATGGACATAGGAAAATATAAATATGATCAACAAAAAAAAGCAAATAAGGCGAAAAAAAAACAAAAAAGAATTGAGCTAAAAGAAATTAAATTGCGACCAGTAACAGGCATTCATGATTATTCATTTAAAATTAAAAATGCTCAAAAATTTATTGCCAAAGGTGATAAAGTTAAATTTACAATTAAATTTAAAGGAAGAGAATTGCAGCATCCGCAGCTAGGAGATGAACTAATGATAAAAATTCAACAAGATATGAAAGAAATTGGAAAAGTAGAATTACACCCAAAATTTGATGGAAAACAAATGATAATGGTAATCCAACCAATATAAATATCTTGTTGTAAATTATTTTTTAATCTATATAAACCCCGTCATGCCCAAATTAAAAACAAAAAGTTCAGCAAAAAAAAGATTTAAAATAACTTCTAAGGGCAAGGTTATCATGCCACAAGCTGGAAAAAGACATGGTATGATTAAAAGAACAAATAATCAAATAAGAAAACAAAGAGGCACAACAGTAATGTCCAAACAGGATGGAAAAATTGTTAAATCTTATATGCCTTATAGTTTAAGAGGATAATATGGCTAGAGTAAAAAGAGGAGTTACAAGTAAAGCTAAACATAAAAAAATTTTCAAAGCTGTTAAAGGACAATGGGGAAGAAGAAAAAATACTATTAGAGTCGCGCGTCAAGCAATGGAAAAAGCGATGCAGTACTCCTACAGGGATAGAAAAACAAAAAAAAGAAATTTTAGATCTTTGTGGATACAGAGAATCAACGCTGGTGTAAGATCAGAAGGTTTAACATATTCAAAATTTATAAATGCTCTTAACAAATCAGGTATTAAATTAGACAGGAAAGTTTTGGCTGAAATTGCTTATGATAATCCAGAAGCCTTTAAAACTATAGTTAAAAAAGCTCAAGCAGCGTTGAATTAATCTTACCTATTGTTTTTCTTAGTTTAAGAAATAATCTGTAAAAATGTCCGAAATTGAAAAAATAAAAAATGAATATTTTTCTAAACTAGATCAAGCCAATGAATTGGAAAAAATTAATCAAATAAAATCTGAGCTATTTGGAAAAAATGGCATCATATCAAATCAATTCAAAACCATGGCAGCTAAAAGCGATGTAGATAAGAAAAATTTTGCATCCGAATTAAATATTTTAAAAAATGATTTACAATCTATTATCAATCGAAAATTAGAAAATATAAAAATTGAAGAAGTAAACAAAAAATTGAAAAATGAAAAAATTGACGTAACTTTACCAGAAAGATCTTTTAGTATTGGACGAATTCATCCTGTATCACAAGTGATAGATGAAATTTCATCAATATTTTCTGAAATAGGTTTTAGTGTTGAAGAAGGTCCTGATGTAGAAAACGAATATAATAACTTTACAGCATTAAACACTCCTGAACATCATCCAGCGAGAGACATGCATGATACTTTTTATTTAGATGAAAACAAAAAAATTTTATTAAGAACACATACTTCGCCAGTACAAATAAGAACAATGATAAATGGAAAACCACCATTTAAAATTATAGCACCAGGAAGAACTTATAGATGTGATAGCGACCAGACCCATTCACCAATGTTTCATCAATTAGAGGGTCTTCACATTGATAAAAATATAACCATGGGTCATTTAAAAGGATGTTTAAATTATTTTATAAAAGAATTTTTTGAGGTCGATAAAATTAAAATGAGATTTCGTCCAAGTCATTTTCCTTTTACAGAACCTTCGGCTGAAGTTGATATTGGATATGAAATTAAAAATGGAAAAATTCTTGTTGGAGAAGGAAATAAGTGGTTAGAGATACTAGGATGTGGAATGGTACATCCAAATGTTTTAAAAAACGCGAAAGTAGATCCAAAAAAATTTCAGGGTTATGCTTTCGGTATAGGAATCGATCGTTTAGCGATGTTAAAATATGGAATTAATGATTTAAGATCCTTTTTTGAATGTGATTATAGATGGCTAAACTATTATGGTTTTGATCCTTTGGATGTTCCAACAAATTACAGAGGCTTAAGCAAATGAAATTAACAATTGATTGGCTTAAAGATCACATAAACACTAATAAGACCGAAGCACAAATTGTTGAAAAATTAAATAGCACGGGTATTGAAGTTGAAAATGTGGAGCCATGCAAAAATGAATTTAGCGATTTTATAATTGCTAAAATCATCAAATCAGAAAAGCATCCTAATGCTGATAGACTAAAATTATGTATTGTAGATATTGGAAAAAATGATCCAGTTAAAGTAGTTTGCGGTGCAACTAATGCAAAAAATGATTTATTAACAATTTATGCTCCGCCAGGAGCAACAATTCCAAAAAATAAAATGAAATTAGAAGTCACAAAGATAAGAGGAGAAGTTTCTCATGGAATGCTTTGTTCTGAATCAGAACTTAATTTATCTGATGAAAGCGAGGGTATCATTGAATTAAAAGAAAGTTTCAAAAAAAAAATAGGTAAAAGTTATTTTGGTTCAAATAAAACAAATGTTATTGAATTATCTATTACACCTAATAGACCTGATTGTTTAGGAATTAGAGGAATAGCAAGAGATCTTTCGGCTAGTGGATTTGGAAAATTGAAAGATTATAAAATCAATAAGATAAAACAAACAAACAAACAATCTTTAAAAGTTAAAATAGAAAAAAGCAACAATCAGGCTTGCAAAATTTTTGGTAGCTGCTTAATTAAAAATATAAAAAATAAAGAAAGCCCTGACTGGTTAAAAAATAGAATTTTATCATTAGGCTTGAGACCCATTTCAGCAGTTGTTGATGTTACAAATTATGTCATGTTCGACTTAAACAGACCTTTACATGCTTATGATACAGATAAAATCAAAACGGGAATTATAGTTAGAAATTCAAAAAAAGGAGAAAAGTTTAAAGCATTAGATAACAAGGAATATGTTTTAGATAAAGATATGTGTGTTATTTCTGATTATGAAGGTGTTTTAGGATTAGGAGGTATTATCGGTGGAAAAAGATCTGGAACTGAAATAGAAACTAAAAATATATTACTAGAGTCTGCATATTTTGATCCAGGCATTACAAGAAAAACATCAAAAAAATTAAATTTAGATACAGATGCTAAATTTAGATTTGAAAGAGGAATCGATCCAAACTCAATCAGTTTAGGATTAAAAAAAGCTTCAGAATTAATAGTTAAAATATGTGGTGGAAATGTAAGCAAAATAGATATTCAAAAAACAAAGAAAATAGATGATAAAAAATTATTGTTTGATTCAAATTTAGTATCAAAAACTATAGGAATAAAAATTAAAATACATGAAATTATTAAAATCTTAGAAGACTTAGGATTTAAAACTAAAAGAAAAGCAAAATTTTTAGAAGTTATAGTTCCTAGTTGGAGACCAGACATATATGGTCAAATTGATTTGGTAGAAGAAGTAATACGAATAAAAGGATTTGAAAATATTAATTCAATTACCCCGGAAAAAGAAAGATTAAAACCAACTTTGAATTTTTCACAAAGAATATTCCATTTGGCTCAAAGATCTGTCGCATCGAAAGGATATTTAGAGGTAATAACATGGTCTTTTACAGATGAAAAAATAAATAAATATTTTCTGACAAGTGACAATCTAATAAGGTTAGCTAATCCAATAAGTTCAGATCTTAATGTTTTAAGAAACTCAATATATCCAAATTTGGTTTTTAACTTAAAAAAAAATATTGATAGAGGTTTTGAGAACTTTTCTTTATTTGAAATCGGACCTTCTTTTAAAGGCAGAGAACCCGGACAACAGCAAACTGTTGTTTGTGGAATTAAATCTGGAAATATCAACGAAAAAAATTGGAATGAACAAAATAGGTCCTTTGATGTTTTTGATATTAAAAAAGATGTAATGCAAACTTTAATTGAACTTGGTTTAGATAGAAATGAAATTTCTATAAATGATAAAACTCCACAATACTATCATCCAGGTAAATCTGGTGCAATTTTTACAAAAAAAGACCAAAAGGATATATTAGCATATTTTGGCGAACTACATCCAAGTATTATAAAAGAATTAGATGTAAAAACAAATGCTTTACACGGATTTGAAATATACTTAGACACTTTAGTAAATTACAGAGCTAAAAATAAAAAAATAAAATTGCAAATGAAAATTTCAGATTTTCAAAAATCTGAGAGAGACTTTGCTTTTGTGATTGATAAATCATTCAAATCTCAAAATCTTATAGAAATTATCTTAGATGTAGATAAAACATTAATACAAAATGTAAGGATTTTCGACGTATATGAGGGAGAAAATATTCCTAAAGATAAAAAATCAGTTGCTTTAAATGTCGTTATTCAATCTTCAGTTAAGACATTAAAAGAAGAAGACTTAAACCAAATTACAAAAAAAATAATTTCAACGGTTGAAAATAAGACTGGCGCAAAAATAAGATCGTAATGGCAACTATCGATCACATTAGAAATTTTGCAATAATTGCACACATAGACCATGGAAAATCAACTATTGCAGATAGAATAATTCAAAAGTGTGGAGGCTTAACTGAGCGTGAAATGAAAGAACAGGTTTTAGACTCCATGGAAATTGAAAGAGAAAGAGGGATAACGATAAAAGCCCAGACTGTTAAGCTTAATTATAATTCAAAAGATGGAAAAAAATATACATTAAATATAATTGATACTCCTGGTCATGTAGACTTTAGTTATGAAGTTAGTAGATCTTTATATGCATGCGAAGGATCTATATTAATAGTTGATAGTTCACAAGGAGTCGAAGCTCAGACTTTAGCAAATGTTTATCAGGCACTGGAAACTGAACACGAAATTGTACCAATATTAAACAAAATAGATCTTCCAGCATCTGATATAGACAAAACAAAAAAACAGATAGAGGAAGTAATAGGAATAGATACGAGTGAGGCAATAAACTGCTCAGGAAAGACAGGAGAAGGTATTGAAGAAATCTTAGAAAAAATAATTTTAAAATTACCACCACCTACTGGAAATATAAATGATCCTTTAAAAGCATTACTTATTGATAGTTGGTATGACTCATATTTAGGAGTTGTGATTTTAGTTAGGATTCTTGACGGCAAGTTATCAAAAAATATGAAGATTAAAATGATGTCCTCAAACAAATCTTATACAATAGAAAAAGTTGGAATATTTACCCCAAAAATAAAAGATATTGACCAACTTAGTTCAGGAGAAATTGGTTTTATAATTACAGGTATAAAAAATTTATCAGACACAAAAGTTGGCGATACGATTTGTGATGAAAATAATCCTATAAATAAAGCCTTACCAGGATTCAAACCAAGCAAACCAGTAGTCTTCTGTGGATTATTTCCTGTTGATAATTCAGAATATCAAAAACTTAAAGATGGTTTAGCAAAGTTAAAGTTAAATGACTCAAGTTTTTCTTTTGAACCAGAATCATCAACTGCTCTAGGTTTAGGTTTTAGATGTGGTTTTCTTGGACTTTTACACTTAGAAATTACAACGCAGAGATTAGAGAGAGAATTTGATCTCAACCTTATCACAACTACTCCGGGAGTAGTTTATAAGATTCACTTAAATGATAAAAAAATTATTGAATTGCAAAATCCAACCAATTTACCTGATCCAACTTTCATAGAATTTATTGAGGAGCCGTGGATTAAAGCAACAATTATAACACCTGACCAATATTTAGGAAGTATAATAAAAATTTGTCAAAATAAAAGAGGAATTCAAAAAAATCTTACTTACTCGGGTAGCAGAGCTGTTTTAAACTACGAACTACCTCTTAATGAGGTAGTTTTTGATTTTTATGATAGACTAAAATCCATAACAAGCGGATATGCGAGTTTTGATTATGAAATAACAGATCACAGGGAAGGTAATCTAGTAAAATTAGGAATTTTAGTTAATCATGAACCAGTAGACGCACTTTCAATAATGATACACAAGGACTTCGCACAATCTCAAGGCAGAATAGTTTGTGAGAAATTGAAAGATTTAATTCCTCGACATAATTTTATGATTCCAATACAAGCTGCAATAGGAGGAAAAATTATAGCCAGAGAGACTATCAAAGGATTTAAAAAAGATGTTTTAACTAAAATTCACGGAGGAGGAGCATTAGATAGAAAAAGAAAACTGCTTGAAAAACAAAAGAAAGGCAAAGCTAAAGCAAAGCAATTTGGTAGAGTGGAAATTCCTCAAGAAGCATTTATCGGAGTTTTAAAAATAAAAAAAGAATAATAATGAAAATATTTGACTGTTTTATATATAACGATGAAGATTTAATTTTAGAACTAAGATTTAATATTCTAGACAAATTTGTAGACAAATTTGTAGTAGTTGAAGCGAAGTTTGATCATCAAAATAATCCAAAAAAAACCAACTTTAAAGTAGAAAAATTTGAAAAATTTAGAAAGAAAATTAAATATGTTGTATTAGATATTTTTCCAGAAAATTTATCTAACTGGGGTCGTGAAAACTATCAAAGAAATTTTATCTCACAAGGTTTGGAAGATGCAAATGATGAGGATTATATAATCATTTCAGATGCTGATGAAATACCAAATTTAGAGGAAATGTTAACCAAAAAATTAGGAAAATATACAGCTTTTAAACAAAAACTTTTTTATTACAAAATTAATTTATTAAATAAAACAGAGCCATTTTGGTATGGAAGTAAAATTTGTAAAAAGAAATATTTAAAATCTCCTCAATGGCTAAGAGATCAAAAAGTTAAAAATTACTCATTTTGGAAATTCTACAAAATTAAATGGAATATAGTAGAAAATGGAGGATGGCATTTTTCTTTTTTAAAAACTCCAGAAGAAATTCAAAAAAAAATAAAACAATATGCTCATGCAGAGTTTAATATGGAAAAGTATACAGATTTAGAAAGAATTAAAAACTCTATAAAAAACAAAATTGATTTATTTGATAGACACCTTAATTTCCAAAGAATTGAAATTAATAATAATTTTCCGAGATTTATAGTTGAAAATAAAGAATTATATAAAGATTGGATAATATAAGTGGATTTTCCAGATCAAATAATAGATGAAATAAATAAAATAGAATTTAAATATATAAAACCAAATAATTCTAGAGTTTTTAAATATAAAATTTATAAAAAAATAAGAAAATTATTTTTTAAAAATGATATATTTAATCTAAAAAAAAATAAAATTTCAAAACTTGATTTAGATTATCTAAAAAAAATTAGTCTATTAAAAGATTATGGCCACATGTCTACTCCAGGAGTGGGCATTATAATTAATAAAATTTGTAGGAATTTAAAATCTAACCAAATATTTTTAAATATAGGTGCGTATAAAGGTTTTAGTACAGTTAGTGGAATGATAAATACAAACTGCGAGGTTCATTCAGTAGATAATTTTAGTGAATTTAATGCACCGAAAAAAATATTTTTTGAAAATTTTCAACTTTTTAAAAATTCAAAACATTTTTTTTATCAAGAAGATTATGAATTATTTTTTAAAAAATGGAAAAAAAAAATTAATTTTTATATCTATGACGCCCATCATTCTTATAAAAACCAATATAATAATTTAGAAATTGCTAAAGATTTCTTTGAAAAAGATACATTAATTTATATTGATGATTTTAATATCGCTGAGGTTGAAAATGCAACAAGAGACTTTTTGACAAAATATTCAAATCAATTCAAAATTATAAAAGAAATAAAAACTGCGTTTAATATGCATCCTACATTTTGGAATGGATTTATTTTATTTAAAAAAAAATGAGGAGAGGTGGCCGAGTGGTTTAAGGCGCACGCTTGGAAAGTGTGTGTACCCTCACAGGTACCGTGGGTTCGAATCCCACTCTCTCCGCCATAAAATAAATGAATTTTACAATTTTAAAAAAAAAAATTTTTTTGCTTAAATAACTTAACAATATCAATGTTTTTTTTACTATCAGATCATAACTAAATTTTATTAGTTCTGAAAAAAATGCTATAGTTATTTTTTTCCAAAAAAAAAAAATGCAAGCTAAAAATACATATAAGGCAGATTCTATCAAAGTACTAAAAGGTCTTGAGGCTGTTAAAAAAAGGCCAGGAATGTATATTGGGGATACCGATGATGGCACTGGTTTACATCATATGGTCTACGAAGTAGTTGATAACTCTATTGATGAAGCTCTCGCAGGTTACTGCAAAAATATTGAAATTTTTTTAAATAACAATGGATCGGTTACTGTTCAGGATGATGGCAGAGGAATTCCCATTGATATACATAAAGGAGAAAAAAAATCTGCTGCTGAAGTAATAATGACACAACTTCATGCAGGTGGTAAATTTGATCATGATTCTTACAAAGTTTCAGGAGGTTTGCATGGAGTAGGTGTTTCAGTAGTTAATGCTCTTTCTGAAAAATTAGAGCTTGAAATAAATCGAGATAATAAAAAATATTTTATTGAATTTAGTGACGGAAAATCTAAATTTCCATTAAAAATTACAGGAAAATCCAAACAAACTGGAACAAAAATTACCTTCGTTCCCTCAAAAGAAATATTTTCTTCTATAAAATTTAGTTCGCAAATTATTGAGAAAAGGATGAAAGAACTTGCTTTTTTAAATAAAGGTTTAAAAATATCTGTAGAAGATTCAACTCAAAAAAAAATAAAAAAAAAAGAATTTAAATACGAGGGTGGAATAATAGAATTTGTTGAACATTTAGATGAAAAAAGAGAAAAACTTCAAAATAAAAATGGGAACGATTTGTTCAAAAAACCAATATATATACAAGGGAAAAAAGAAAAAGTAGATATAGAATGTTCTTTAAAATGGAATGCTGGATATGGTGAAGATGTTTTGCCATTTACTAACAATATATACCAAAAAGATGGAGGAACTCATCTTTTAGGTTTTAGAAGTGCGCTCACAAGAGTAATTAATAAATACGCAAATGAAAATAATTTATTAAAAAAAAACAAATTATCAATTTCTGGAGACGATATTAAAGAAGGCTTGACATGTGTTTTGTCAATTAAAATTCCTGATCCAAAATTTTCTTCACAAACTAAAGATAAACTTGTTTCCTCCGAAGTAAGAAATATTGTTGAAAGTTTGCTTAATGAAAAAATTTCGATTTGGTTTGATCAAAACCCTTCATTAGCAAAAACAATTTTAACTAAAATTATTCAAGCTGCTTTAGCCAGAGATGTTGCAAGAAAAGCCAGAGAGAATGTAAGAAGAAAAGGTGCTCTAGAATTAACGGGTTTACCTGGCAAACTTGCTGATTGTCAAATATCAAAACAAGAAGGTACTGAATTATTTATTGTAGAAGGGGACTCTGCAGGTGGATCAGCCAAACAAGCTAGAAATAGAGAAAATCAAGCTGTACTTCCGCTTAGAGGAAAAATTTTAAATACTTATGTTGAAGAAAAAACAAAAAAAAATGGAAATGGAAATGATTATAAGACCAAAGCACTTTCTAAGATGATATCGTCTAATGAAATTGTAACACTAATAAATGCAATGGGACTAGATCCAAAATCAGATGAAATTGATGTTAAAGATGTCAGATATGGAAAAATAATTATAATGACCGATGCAGATGTTGATGGGTCACACATACGTGCTTTATTATTAACATTTTTTAATAATGTTCCTTTTAATAAATTGATTAAAGAAGGATATATATATTTAGCTCAACCACCATTGTTTAAAATAAATAAAGGTTCAAAAGCAATTTATATTAAAGATGAAAAGGAATTAGAAAAATACATCTTAAAAAATTCTAAAAATTCACTAAATTCAAAAAAAGGATCTAAGGAATATGAAAAAATGTTTGAGGAAGAAAAATCAAAACTTAGCATTCAAAGATTTAAAGGTTTAGGTGAGATGAATCCAGAAGAATTGTGGAGTACCACATTAAATCCTGAAACTAGAAACTTACTTAAAGTAGAATATTCAAAAGATATTAAAAAGGATCAAAATATTATTCATACTTTAATGGGAAGCGATGTTGCATCAAGAAAAGATTTCATCGTTTCAAATGCAATAAACGTCTCTAACCTTGATGTTTAATAATGAAGTTTTTAAAAACTTCAAATTTATACTCGTTAAATAAATTAACTTACGTTAAATTACGATGGATTGCATATGCAGGTCAATTGAGTGCAATTTTTTTTGTTCAATTCGTATTAAACTTTAATTTTAATTATTTATTATGTATTTTAATAATATGTACAAGCATATTATCAAATATTTATCTGCATATTAAAATTAAAAATAATCAACTTAATAATTCAATTTCAACTA
>MDSW01045583.1_pt1 | contig 27617 bp, 36 predicted proteins | sample 811171 | NCBI WGS metagenome assembly MDSW01 (sample SAMN05326641, study PRJNA326480) | marine metagenome | isolation source: seawater | place: Atlantic Ocean: North West | collected 2012 | reverse complement strand
TATATTTTTTAAAAAAAAATCATTATTTGGATTACTAATATAATATTTATTATAATAATAAAATTTTTTTAATAAATTACCATCGTTATAATTAATATTTTTAAGAATATTAGTTAAATTTTTTTGAGATATTAAATTAATAAACATATATTTTTCATAGTAATAACCATTATCTCTAAAATAATTTATATTTTTTATATCATTATATACTAAATCACTATCATTTACATAATTTGAATTTATTAAATAATTAATATTATGAAAACAATTATCAATTGAATTTATTTTTAACATAATACTGTTACTCTATAAATAATTAATATTTTATATAAAAAAAAAAATGATTATTAAAAAGTGCTTAAACGCATACCTAGTTATTTAAAACTAACCAATATATAAGAAACTATAAAAAATATGTCAATATATCCTGAACTAGCATATAGTAATCAAAAAATTGATATTCAAGATATTAAAGGAATTCAATTTAGTGTATTGGGTCCTGAAGAGATAATAAAAAGATCTGTAGTAGAAATAACAAAAACAGATACATATGCGGGAAGTGAACCGATTATTGGTGGTTTATTTGATTCTAGAATGGGTGTATTAGAGCATAACAAAATTTGTTCTACATGCGAACAAAAAAATATATTTTGTCCAGGACATTTTGGACATATTAAATTAGCAAAACCTGTATTTCATGCAATGTTTTTTGATATTACAAAAAAAATTTTGAAATGTGTGTGTTATAAATGTTCTAAATTATTAATATCACATAAATCAACTCAAGAAAATATTAAGAATGATATAAAAAAAATATTATTAATTAAAAATAATCAAAAAAGATGGGATGCATTTTTCAAATTAACAAATAAAATAATTAATAATGCGAAATTTAGATATTGTGGCGATGATGGTTCAATTGGATGTAATGCAAAGCAACCTACAAAATATACAAAAGAGGGATCAATGAAAATTATTGCCGAATGGAAATCAATAAAGAAAAAAACGGAGGAGATAAAAGATGGTATGCCAGTTTTAGAAGAGGAAGATATAACACAAGAATTTACAGCTGAAGATGTATTGCGTATTTTTCAAAGAATAAGCGAAGAAGAAATGGAATTAATGGGATTTAATCCTGAATGGAATAGACCAGAATGGATGATATGTAGTGTTTTACCAGTACCTCCACCATCAGTAAGACCAAGTATTATAGAAGAAAATGGTCAAAGAAGAGAAGATGATTTAACACATAAATTAAGTGAAATAATAAAAATTAATAATAATATAAATGATAAAATTGCAAAAGGAACTTCTGAAGAAACAATTAAATTAATTACAATGGTATTACAATATCATGTATTTACATTTATAGATAATCAGATACCTGGATTAGCACCTTCACAACAAAGAAATGGTAGAAAATTAAAATCAGTATCTGATCGTATGAAAAAAAAAGAAGGGCGTATTAGAGGAAATTTAAATGGTAAACGAGTAGATCAATCATCTAGATCTGTAATTACACCAGATCCATATATTAGTATAGATGAATTAGGTGTACCAATAAAAATTGCAATTAATATAACATTTCCAGAAATAGTGAATGAATATAATATAGAACATTTAAAAACTCTTATTTTAAATGGACCAGATAAATGGCCGGGTGCGAAATTAATTAAAAAAAATAAAGAGACTATTACTATAAATTTAAAAAGTGCTAATTTAAATAAATTAGCAGAAGAATTAAAATATGGAGATATAGTTCATAGACATTTATCAGATGGAGATCATATATTGTTTAATCGACAACCATCTTTACATAAGATGTCAATGATGTGTCATAAAGTTATTATTATGCCTTATCAAACATTTAGATTAAATGTATTAGATACACCACCGTATAATGCTGATTTTGATGGCGATGAAATGAATTTACATTGTCCTCAAAGTATTCAAACTATGTCAGAATTAAAAGATATAGCGGCGGTACCATATATGATAATAGCACCAAGAGATGGAAAACCAATAATAGAAATAGTTCAAGACACATTATTAGGTTCATTCAGATTAACAAAGAATAATGTAGAAATTAAAGATAAAACAATGGCAAATTTACAAATGATAAATAGTTACTTTCAAGGACAATTAAAAAATCCTGATAAAAATTATAATTATACAGGAAAAGAAGCATATACACAAATTTTACCACCGGGATTAAATATTGAAAGAAAAAATAAAGCAGATGATAAAATAATAATAAATGGTAGTAATTTACTTGAAGATTCAGGTTCTTTAGATAAAACTGTTTTTCATAGTAAATCATCTGGACTAATACCAGTTATTTATCATGATTATGGTCCATTTGAAACACAAAGATTTTTAGATAATACTCAAAGATTAATATGCAGATGGTTATTAACATCTGGTTTTAGTGTAGGCATTAGTGATTTAGTAACAGATATACAAACAGAAATTAGTCTAAAATCAAAAATTAAAGAAATGAAAGAGAAAGCATATTCTAAATTAGATGATATTAGAAGAGGTTTAATAGAAAATAATAGTATATTTTCAAATAAAGAATATATAGAGAGGGAATTAATTGGTATTTTAAATGAAACTACCAATCAAGTTGGTAAAATAGGATTAAGTCAAATTGATGAAAAAACTAATAGAATGATTAATATGGTTAAATCTGGTTCAAAAGGTAAAGAAACAAATGTAGCACAAATGATTGCATGTGTAGGACAACAAAATGTTGATGGTAAGCGCATTTCATATGGATTTACTGATAGAACATTACCGCATTATACTAAATATGATGATGGACCTGAAGCGCGAGGATTTGTAGAGAATAGTTTTATATCTGGATTAAGTCCACAAGAAGTATTCTTTCATGCAATGGGTGGTAGAGAAGGTCTTATAGATACTGCTGTAAAAACTTCTGAAACTGGTTATATTCAACGACGTTTAGTAAAAGCAATGGAAGATGCTAAAGTATATTATGATAATACTGTAAGAAATGCGAGTGGAACAATAATACAATATATATATGGTGAAGATGGGATGGATGGATGTAAAATAGAAAATCAATTTATTCCATATATTGATATGGATGTTATAGTAATGGAAAATATGTATCATTTAAGAAAAACAGATAAATTATCATCATATTTAGTAACAAAAGCAAATAAAGAAATAAATGCAGAAACATATAAAAGATGTACGGAACATTTTAATCAATTATTAGAAGATAAAGAATTCTTAATTAAGAAAACATTCAAATATACAAAAAATAAAATGATTAATTTTCCAATACCATTTGATAGAATTATTAATAATGCTTATAAAAATATATCAAATGTTGGTATTAAATCTATTAAAACAGATTTAACACCCAAATATATTTTGGATAATATTGATAAATTAATCGATACATTATATGTGAAAAAGGATCAAGGAACTAAGTTTTTCGAAATATTACTTCGATTAAATTTAACACCTAAAAAATTAATTATGGTATATAATTTTACGAAGGATATATTTGATAATATAATTTCATTAATTACACAATATTATAAAGAAGCAATCGCACAACCAGGTGAAATGGTTGGTATTGTTGCAGCACAAACAATTGGTGAAATGGGAACACAAATGACTTTAGATTCATTTCATGTATCAGGTACAGCAGCTGCAGTAAAAGCAACAAGTGGTGTACCACGTCTAAAAGAAATATTAAGTGCAACTAAAAAAACAAAAACACCAACATTATTAATTTATATGAAAGATGATATTGCAACTGTTACTAATCCAATATTAAATGATGAAGGATTAGATTCGGATGATATAAATGTAGAAAATGCAAAAAATAGAGCAATTAATATTAAAAATTCTATAGAAATTACAAAATTATATGATATATTAGAATATAGCGAAATTTATTGGGATAAAAATGACGATCAATATTCAACAAATATTCAAAATGATAAAGGTTTATTGGATATTTATAATGATTTCTCATTTACCAATTCATTAAATAGCACTTCTCCGTGGATTATTCGAATGAAGTTTAATAAAGAAAAAATGAAATCGTATGGTTTAAGAATGATTGATATCTATACAAAATTAAATACGACTTATGATAAATTTATCGAGTGTGTTTATAGTGATGATAATGCAGAAGAATGTATATTTAGAATTAAATTACAGGCAAATGTTATTAAAGATATAGATTTTAATGATCAAATAGCAGCAATTAAAGCATTAGAACATAATATAGTATATCAAGTATTATTAAAGGGTTATAAAGGTATTAAAAAAGTTTCATTAAATAAAAAGAAATATACAAAATATAATGATGAAACAAATTCATTTGATAATCTTGTAGAATGGGTATTAGATACAGATGGTACAAATTTAATTGAAGTATTATCAAATCCCAATATTGATAGTACAAGAACTATCTCTAATGACATTAGAGAAATTTATGAAACATTAGGTATAGAAGCGGCAAGAACAGCACTATATCACGAATTAATAAATGTTACTAGTGAAGATTCAATGAATTATAGACATTTATCATTATTAATTGATACAATGACTTATAAAGGACAATTAATGTCAATTGATAGACATGGAATTAATAGAGGAGATATTGGTCCTTTAGCCAAATCTTCATTTGAAGAGACAACTGATATGTTAATTAATGCAAGTATATTTGCTGAATATGATAATGTTAATGGTGTATCAGCAAATGTAATGTTGGGTCAACAAGCACCATGTGGTACAGGAGATAGTAGTATTTTATTAGATGAAGAACACATGATAGAATTAATTAAAGATGTAAAACATATTGATAGTAATGATAGTAATGATAATAATGATATTCATATTGATATTATAGAAAATAATAATATATGTACAACTGATGATATTGAATTTAATTATAAAATAGAAAAAAATAAAAATAAATGTGTTACATTTAAAGATACAAAAATAATTATTAAAGATTAACATGCTATTCTAGAATTATTATTATTATTTTGTTTGAAAATCATTTTTTCTTCTAATTCATATCTTATATTATTTATATTTTCTTCGTTGGAAGAATGATATATATTATCTAAAATTTTTTCTTTATTTAAATTATCGGGTATATTAGTAATAATACTTTTTTTATTGTTTTTTTTATTATCGCAGCAATTTTTTTTATTACAACAGTCTTTTAAATATGGTATATATCCTTCAAAACAATCATTTGAAGATGAATATATATTATTATTTTCTTTTTTACTTACATTACATGTAATTAATTTTTCAAAAAAATCAATAAAGAACATAATAAATTATTTATAATAAAATATAATAAAATATAATAAAATATAATAATCAATTTTTTAAGTCCAATTGCGTTTACCCAATTTATTGTTGCATCCATAACACATTGGTCTTAAATTATTAATAGATGTTTCGCCCCCATTATATTCTGAAATTACATGACCACAACTATAATCATGATAATATATTAAATTTTTACAATTTTTATAAGGACATTTGCCCTCCTTTTTATTACCAAATTCGCGATTCCATACCTCTTTTTTTAATTTTTTAGTAATTCTTTTTTTTTCTTTTTTAAATTTATGAACTGGTTTAACATTTCTATTAATTAAATAATCTGTAAAATTATTATTTTTAAGACTAAATACTACACCATTTTTAACAGAATCTTGTTCGTCTTTGTAAAAAATTTTTTCATTATTATTTATTAAATCTTTATATTTAATTAACCAATTATAAGTAAAATTTGCACTTTCAAAATCGGTTTTTAAATCATTAAATGAATTAAATTTCAAAAGATAATCTCTATCTCCTAATTCATTTAAAAATTCTGTTAATGTTTTTCTATATGCATCTTTTTTTTGTTTTTTTTCAAAATACATACTGTAATCTTTTTCTAAATATTCTACAAATTTTTTATGTAAATTTTTACTAAAATCATCTAAAAATACATAACTATGATTTTTATACGAATCTTTATTTAATTCTTCATATAATAATCTCATTTTATCTTCATCCTCAATAATATAGCAACATATATATATAATATCATTATAATTATTATTCACTAAATATTTTATTAATTCTATTCTATGTTGTCCATCCATTATATATATATTATTTTCAATAGAAGGTATATAACTTAGAACAATTTTATTCTTAAAATAAAAAAAATCTGGATTTTTTTTATATGAAAATATCATTTCTTTTACTTTATCTAAGTTTATGTTACCTTGATATTTTGGTTTTTTAAAATTTTCTTTATTCAACAAATTAATAAAATCACTAAATGTATATTGATATTCTCTATATATTTGAGTATTATTTTTTAATAAATTATTTTTAAATACTGTATCTAAATAATTATATGACATTATTATATAATTATTTTTTTTTTTAAATATTTTTTAAATACTACAATTTAAATCCCAACTAGCATTTTTTATACTACGCGTCTGAATATTTGTTATATTATTTTCATATTGTTTATAAAAATTACCATTATTAAATAAATATATATTGAGTAAATTATTTGTTGCTAAACATGATAATTTAAAATCTATTTGTTGATTTATTGGTAATATATTTTCTAATAGATAATTTATAATTTTAGTATTAATTACATAAGAATGCGTACATAAGAATCTATGAACTTTATATAAATCTGATATATTATTTATTTTATTCATTCTAATTCTATTTCTATTTAATAATAAAATGTGCCAATCATTTGGTAATTTTTTTATATATTCTTTTATTATATTACTTGTTATTTTATTATTAAATAATACATCATCTTCAAATACTATTGCATATTTTACATTATCATTTAATGATTTTAACCAAACTTTTATATGACTTAAATAACATGCTACTGCTCCCATAGTATTAAATTCATAATGATTATTTCTAATATTTAAACCTAAATTATTATATCCTATTTTACCTAATATATTATTAGTAAATAATATATTGGGAATTAAAAATTTTTTATCAATTGCATTAACTATTTCATAATTAATATCTTCTAAATTATAAGATTCGATAAATCTTTTTTTTCTATCTTTCCTATAATCTAAATTAATAACATATGCTTTAATTAATTTATTATTTTTTTTTTTATAAAAATATTTTTTATAATAAAATAATATTGTTATTATTATAAATATTGTAATATTTAACAATAAATAATATTCATATTTCATAATACCTTCTTAAATTATAAATAGATTAATTTTATGTAATTTCATTAATTAGCGAATTAATAATAGATTCCATTTTATCTAAATCTACTATATTTGAATGTTTATATTGTATATATAATATTTTATTATTATTTTCATTTCTAATTATTAATGATATTCTATTATTTAATTTATATTCATATAATATATATACAATTTCGTGATCTATATTATTAGTACATCCGAATATATATGGTGAATATTTTAAATCATTATATAACATGATTGCTGTTTTTTCATTAATTATATAATTCTCTAATTTTTTTTCATTTACATATTGACTATCATTTAGTAAATCATAAGTATATATTAAATTATTTCTATAATAACTTTTATATTTAAAAGTTTTAAATTTATATTTATTTAAAATTTTATCAATAATTTCCTTATTTTTACTTAATTCAATTTTATTATTATTAAATTCTTTTATTAAATATATTTCTATTAAATTTGTTTTATCAGTAATTATTTTATGAATATTCAACATATTTAATTAGAATAGTTATACATTAATAATAATCATTTTTTAAATATATTTTATAGATAGATAGATTATAAAAAAAATGTATACAGATTATATATTATTCATATACACTATACTAATTTTATGTATATTTACTTTTTTATTTATTAAAAATATAAAAACTTTAAACCAATTATTTGGTATTGATATTGAAAAAAATTTTTCTAATTTATCTAATATATTTTCCAATATATATATTTAATTTTTTTTATATAAGTATAAATAAATAATACAATACTTATTATATGTCTGAATTTAAGAAATGTTTTTTTTGTAAAAAAAAATTAAAAACCGTTGAACTTATTACTAATAAATGTAGATGTAATTATATATATTGTAATGAACATTTATTTTATAAAAATCATAATTGCTCTTTTAATTATATTAATGATTTTAAAATTACTAATTCTTCTAATTTAAAAAATACTTTAGAATTAGATAATAAGATAATAAAAATTTAAATATATATAAAAGCATCAAATATATTTAAATATAAATGACATCAAATCCTCTTATCGTCAAAAGTGATATTAAAACATTAAAAAATATATTTTCTTCAAAAAACTTTGTTGCTAAAATTTTTGATTGTGATAAAAATATGATCATCAATTCAAGTGAAGGTTTTTTGCATATTCAAAAAAATTATACAGTTAACGATTTGGAAAAGATGTTTACAATTACTGATTACATTAAGGAAAATATTATACCTAAAATTAAAAATATTAAAATTGAATTAAATATTTATCAAAAAATTATTTATCATACTGATGATTTATTAGTTATTAAATATATTTGTACTATTGATAAACCTACCTATGTAAAAACTATGTTAGCAGATCAAGCAACCGTTTTTTATATTAAAATTCATCCAACCCAAAATAATAATGAATTACTACTTATAAATTATTTTAGAAAATTTATACCTTCAGGTGATGATGAAATTAATAATGATGATGATATTATAAATGATGTTAATGTATTAAATATTAATACTAATTATGATTCTATTCAATTTAATCAAGGTTTGATTATGGCAGCAAGTGCTTTTATTGGAGAAGAAACTTTAAATGATATAGTAATACCATTTATATACAAAATTTTTGATGATTTTATTAATAATATATTAACCAGAAGAATAAAAAATTATTTTAAAAAAAAAGAGATTGAAGTTTATATTAAAAAAAAAAATTAAATATCCTGTTGTGCTAAACACAGTTTTATTTCTCCCAATGATGCAATTGTATATCTTAATATAATTGGATAAGAATTTTTTAAATATATTTCTACTGTAGGACATAAATTCGTACATTTTGTAAATATTAATAAATATTTTAAACTAAATATACCTTGTATTATTTCTTGATCTGACTCTGTTTCTGTTATATTATCTGTTTGTTTTGATATTATTATATTTTGTGATTTTTCACTTCCTAATACTGTTTCTTGACTACAAAAATCCCCTTTGCATTTTAAAATTAATGATTTTTCTATATTTCTTATTTCTATATATTCTGAAATATTATGCATATCACGAATTATTTTTTGCAAATATGATGATGGCATTGTTATTGTTGTATGAAAATTTACAGGTGGTATTGTAACATTTAATACATCAATATCAATTGTTGATAATTTATAATTTGTTTCTACATTCTTTTCATTATTTGTAATTTTTATTCCTAATTTATTTGGATCTTCTTTTTCTATATATAAAGTTAAAAGATCATTTGTTCCTATTGTTTTTATTAACATATGTAATTTAAGCATATTTACACCAATATACATTTTCTTTTCGCAAAAATATTCTTCAAACTTATCTGCTTCTAATTTTAAATGAATTAAAACAATATGTGTATTATCCATTGCCATTATTTTTAATCCTGTTTCATCTATTTCTAAATTTACATCCATTAATATATCTTTTAATGCATCAATTACTTGTTTAATTATTGATGCTTGTATTGTTTTTATATTTATAAAATATTTATCGTTATTTGTTACCATTATAAATAAATATTTTTGTATAGTCTTTATATAATTATTTGTATAAAGACTATACAAAATATATTAATATTTTACATATATTAGAAAGAAAGAAGAATGGCTACGCTAAGAAGAGAAGGTAGTTTTCAACAGTGTCAACAAGCAACACCACGACATCACAACCCAGAAATCAGGAATGTTTTAGAATCTGTTATATCATTACTTGGTGAATTTCAAGAAGCACATAATGCATGGCGTAGGGATAAAAAACAAATGTGGGATTGTATTAGTCCGTTTTTAACCCCAAAAGAACATTTTCTTAATGGGAATCAGATGAACTTTGATGACTATTTTACAATCAAGGTAACACGTCAGAACAACCGCGGAGAAATAAAATGGAAAAATATTGTTGAATTTAATTTTCAAAGACAGTCTATTATTCATATGACTTTATTTTATAATCCTCCTAGAACTACCCAACATGAATGGCAAGACGGAGTACATTTTACAAATGATATAACAGGGTACAGGACATTTTTACAACCAAACTCTATACGTGATGATGATTATGAAAGTACATATAGACTTGGAGATCAAATAGGTGATATTTGCATGGATTTGGCCAAATATTTTAAAGATGGCGTTGATACCCACGGTAATCCAATCAGTAGTGAAAATTTGTTTAATTTTCTACAGTTACCTCCTCGTGTTGCGGGCATTCCCGATACTGTTATACGGGGTCATATTGCAGAAGGTCTTATGATATTTGCAGTAGCATTGAAAGCAGTTGTAATTTTTGATAGATGGAAAAATGACGGGGGTATTACAAAAAAAATAGATGTTTTTGAGAAAACAGATGCATTAAGACTTCAAATTAATCTTCCTGAGCTCAGTGGAGAGAAAAAAGAAGAGTTTATGGGAGATGGGTTTAAAGGTACAGACAACTGGATAGGACAGGACTGGAGGTACAGACAAGGGGGGAGCGTTCAAAAAAAATTAATAGTTTATTCAAGAAAAATTCAAAAAATAAAAGAATTAACAAAAATATTAAATAAAAATAAAAGTAAAAACAAAATTAAAATACAAAAAAATAATAAACAAATTAAAGAATTAAAAGAAAAAATTAAAAATACAAAAGAAAAATTAAAGAAAGAAAAATTAAAGAAAGAAAAATTAAAGAAAGAAAAATTAAAGAAAGAAAAATTAAAAAAAGAAAAATTAAAGAAAGAAAAATTAAAGAAAGAAAAATTAAAGAAAGAAAAATTAAAGAAAGAAAAAGTTAAAGAAAAAAAATTAAAAAAAAACCAAAAAGTAATAAAAAAATAATTTTATATATATCATGAACTGTTAGAAATTATATCATTATCATCATTATCATCATTACAACTACATTCTGAATTATTATTTGATATAGAAGTATCACAGGTCATATTATCTGTTACATTATTGTTTTCAGATAAATTAGAAATAGAAACTGGTAAATTATTTGATTTTTTTCTTAGTTGTTTATACATTTCATTGTCATAATCATTACAAATTTCTCTAATTTCATTCCATTTACACTGTACTTCGCTTATATTTTTATTAACTTCTTTAACATCCCATAATTCTAATAAAGAAGTAGATACATTACTGTTATTTTTTAAATATATTTCTAAAATTTTTTCATCAGAAATATTGGTAGGTGCTTGTTCTTTAAGTTCATCCATTTAATAATTTAAATTATTAATATTTTTTTATATAGTATTTTTATATTTTTCTAATTGCAAATGATTATATTCATTTGCAATATTATAAGCTATTAATTCATATGGATGTTCGTATAGATTATTATTTTTAAAACAAATTACATCATTAATACTATCCGGTTTATTACTTTTATAAAGACAAGAAAGTTTATTATTATTATTATCAATATATATTGAATTATTTAAATCTGGATTAGATCTTTGTTTTTTATTTTTAAAAGATGTTTTTTTAAAACCCATTTTATTTATTATATTTTCTAGAATATCAGGATTATATCTTTGATAAATATGTATTTTTTCATGTATTAATGTATTTATAAAATTATGATTTATGGTATTTGGTATAATTTTATCAGATAAAAATATAATATTTTTTCTTGTATGTGGTAAACCATTTTCATATTCAAAATTATTATAATTTTTTGTTAATGCTAAATTCCATTTAATAATTGCAATATCACTACCTTTTAATAATTTATTATAATTATTTAAATATTTATCAGCTTCAATGCAAGATTTAGTTATAATATTTATTTGATTGTTATTAAAATCTGTAGCACATTCTATAGATTTATTTTTATAAATATTATAATTTTTTACTTTTCTAGCATATAAATCAGTATCTGTTAAATTTTTAAAATAATTATCAGAATCATTATTTAAAAAATTGATTGTTTCTTCTTTTTTTAAAAAATTGATTGTTTCTTCTTTTTTTAAAAAATTTATATTTTTTTCTTCAAATTTTTCTTTTTTAATATATCTTTTTCTGTAAATTTGATAAATAAAATAAATAATAGCAATTACTAATATTGATATTATTATTTCTAATAATAATAATAATTTCATTTGTTTTACTATAATTAAATATTTAAATAAAATAGAAATATGTATTCAAAATATATATATACGATTATATATATATTTATTGCAGAATTTATATGGATTTATTTAATAAATTCTAATAATTATGCATTAATTACTAAAAAGGTTCAAAAAGAAGAATTAATGTTAAATATTAAATATACTATAGTTGCTTATATGTTTGTTTTAGGAAGTATATTTATAATAGCAATACCATTTGTAAATTCAAAATTAATAAAAAAAGAAAAAATAAATAAATCTATATTTAAATCTTTATTTTATGGTGGAATAATAGGTTTTTTTATATATGGGATTTATAATTTTACATCATTATCAATATATAAAAATTATAGTTTGAAGATTGCAATTATGGATACATTATGGGGAACATTTTTATATGCTACATCAGTTAGTTTATATATATTTATTTAATCATATGTTGGACACTTACTAAATCTAAATCTCTAACGCGATATAATTCATATTTATTATTAGGTAGCGATCTTTTAATAATAAAAGGTAATTTACCTTCTATAAGTTCTTTTATTGCAATAGAACGCAATTCAAAATTACTTTTAATTTTATTTTCAATATTTACAAATGGAGGTGATCCATGAGCAATCATTGTAGCTCTTTGTGATATAATTTGATCGAATTCATATTTAGTCATAATAGGTTTTGAAATTTTAGTTTCATCTAATTTACTATATGTTTCATTTACAGATAAAATTTTATTTTTAATAGGTATTAAAGATTTCATTAATTATTCCTAATTCTTTATATTTATATCATTTTTTATTTTCAATAAAATTATTTAATTTACCACCCGTTATATTTTTAACTGCGTTATGTAAATTTATAACATCATATTTAGAATTATGAGCGTTTTTCATTTCGGATTTAAAAGCATGTTCATATAACTCTTTTAAACTAGGATCTTTAATTTTATTATATTTATTTTTAGCTTTAACTATATATTTAAATGTTTTCATAGTACAAATTTCTATTTTTTTATCTAATTCCATTATAATATGATATAATTTTCTTCTATATAACTCACTTTTAATAACATTTATATCAAAACCTATATTATGTGCGACAACATATTGACATTTTTGTAATTCTTTATAAAATATATCAGCTATTGTATTAAAATCATAACCATTTTCTTTTGATATTTCATTTGTTATACTATGAAATTCCGAATTTTTAATATTAAAATTTTCAGCATATATTATATAATCGTGGAGTTTTAATTCTTCTAAATTATTATCGCATATCATAAAAGTAAATTGTACTATTCGCGCAGAATCATATTTTTCTAAATCATTATATTGAGGATATTCACAATATTTTTTTGTAATAGGTAATCCATTTGTTTCAGTATCAATTATCATATACATTTTTATATAATATTAATTATTATTTAATTATTTTTAAATAATATCATCATTTTTTATTTAAAATATATTTCTTGATAATAGTATTATTTTAGTTAATGATAATAAAAAATATATATTATTTATTTTTTTAAATAATGGTATAAATAAAATTATAAAAAATATTAATATATATATAAATGTTATATAAAATAAATCTTTGTTATTATCAACTACATTAATATAATGTGTTATTAATTTATTATACTCTATTTCATATTCATATTGTTTTTTTAATAAATTATAATAATATGGTGCATTATAATCAACATATATATTGCTACTATAATTATATGGAATTTTATTATCCAAATCTATTATAAACATTTTAATAAATATATATATATTATTTTTATATTAATAAATGTGGTTATATATTAGAATATAATCAAAATAAATAAATCTATTTTAATATTAATATTATTAATATCTACTATATTATATTTTTTTGTAAAATTTAATAGATCATTATATAATGTTAGTTTTGATTTAGTAGAAGGGTTTGACTCAAGAAAAAAAATGGAGGCACAGAGGCACAGAGGCGCATAGCGAGACGCGCAAGACGCCAGAGTAAAAAGCGGCGGCAGGAGGCAAACAGGGTAAGGAGGAGGATGGGAGGAAGGAGGGCGACCGAGGCGGATCTGGAGTGGTCTAGAAGACAGTATGGAGCGGACTATGGGCTGGCGAAGGCGCTCACGCGGGAGGAGCTGCACGAGCGGACGCTAGAGGTCATGGGCTAACAGCAGACCGGGCTTGGACTACGATGAAGCGCTCGCTATTGCGAAGAAAATGTAGGGGACGTAAACTTTTATTATATGTTTTTCACTATTAATTAATTTTTACCATGATTCTTTTTTTCCACCATCATATTTTTTTGCATATTTATTATGTATCATTAAATCATTTATATTTATATTATTTTTATAAATAATACATAATGGACGACCATATTTATCAAAATCACCAAAAATAACTTTTATAATATGTGTATCATTATTAATTAATTTTCGAATATTATCGCGAGAATATTTAACAGTATCTTCAAATTTTATATCAGTTAATTTATTAATTAAAAAATTACGAGCCGATATTGCTTTATTTTTTTCATTGCCACGTAATTCTGGTGTATCTATTCCATTTAATCTAACATTAATTTTAACAAATCCAAATCCTTCTAAATTAATACATATTGTTATAGTATCACCGTCATATATATCTAATATTTTTGCATCATATGATTTATTTTTAAAACTATATATTGGTGTATTGTAATATGTTTGTTTTTCCATTTTATTTTAAATAATTAAAAATAAATCATTTTTTATTCATTTTTATCTCTCCATATATATCCACAATGATCGCATACATAAAAATATTTCATGTTTACATCATCATATTTAATTGATAAAATTTGTTGTTTATCAATATCAATATTACATTCTGATTTATTAGGACAAGTAATATTACTATCTCGAATTCTTCTTAATGTTGGGTCATATCTTAAATAATTATTTGTATTTTGTTTATATAATAAATCATCTTCCAAATATCTTGTTTCTGATATCTTAATACATTTAGAGTTAGTTTCTATTTTACTAAAGTCACAATGTTTACAATATTTTACTAAATTATCATTATCATCATTTCTAATATATAACATATTATCACAGTTATTGCAAAATTCCATTTTCTATATTTATATAATTTTACTTTTTATATATATGTTTCATTTTTTTTTTCTGAGTATATTTTATATAAATTTTTTTATAAATATTTATTATAGTGGAATATGTTAGATTTTTATTATTATTATAATAGTGAATATAGATATATATATATAATTACTGGTTTATTTATCTTATTATTAATATATATATTATACAAATTTTTTACAAATATTGATAATAAAAATGATGAAAAAAGTATAAAAAAGTATCTTGCTAATTTAAAAAAAGAAGAGTTGAGATTTCCTACAACATTTGGTAGTGGTAGAGATTATATAATAACTAAATATTATAATTTTTTAACTAGTAAACAATGTGATGCACTTATTAATATGGCAAAAAAAAAAGGTCTTCAAGATAGTCAAGTATATGAAAATGGTGGAAAGGGCGGGTATAATGATAATGGCGAATTTATTCATTCAAATACTAATAAAAGTCAAAGAATTAGTAAACAAGCATGGATGACTGATAATGATGAATATAATACAAATGAAAAATTTATTATTAATAGATTACGTTTATTATCACAATATCTTACTGGTATACCTAGTGAAAATCAGGAAGATATACAGGTTGTTAGTTATAATAAAGGCGGGTATTTCAAAACACATTTTGATGCATGTAGTGGATCATACAATGAATGTTTTGGCATGAATGGTAATGCCGGACAAAGGATTACTACAATTTTAATTTATTTAAATGACAATTTTAAAGGAGGTGAAACAAAATTTACAGATGAAAATGTAAATACAATAGTAAAACCTACAAAAGGTATGGCAATATTATTTTATAATGTTACTGAAATAGATTTACATACAATTCATCCATTTTCAGAACATACGGGAATGGAATTGAATGATGGTGTAAAATGGGTATGTAATATATGGAGTCATGAATCAGAAATAAAAACACCAGAACTAAGTGCCGAAGATCTAGCCGAAGAAAAAAGAATGAATGATATAATAAATGCCGTTGATGAAAAATGTAGATGCCCGAATTGTCCTAATCCAAATTGTGAAGCAAAAAAAGAGAAAATTTTAAAATGTAGAATGAAAAAATGTCCCAATGAAAATTGTCCCAATTATTATTTAAAACATATGAAATGTAAATGTCCGAATTGTGGAAATCCATATTGTCAAAGTAAAAAATTAACCGAATGTATGAATCCAAATTGTAAAAATAAAAATTGTCCGAAAGCTCAAAAAATATTTGGAGATAAGAAAAAAAATATAATTTATAATATGCCAAAATAATTAATTATATATAAGTTAATAATGTATTATGATATAAAATGGATACTAATAAATCAATAATTTTTAATTCAATATCATGTTATATATTATTTGGTACAATATTATCATTGCGATTTTATTCAAAAAAAATTAAAAAAATATATTATGATCCCCATATATGGTTAAAATGGAAAAATAAAAATCCATGGAAAATTAAGAATAATAATTGGTGGTATAATAAAAATCCATGGATAAATAAAAATCCATGGATAAATAAAAATCCATGGTCGAGTAAAAATAATAAAAAAAAATGATTATTTTTATAATTAGATATACATATATATTATTATGGGTACAGTAACGAATACACAAAATATTATTACAAATTTCGTTGATACAATTGATATTAATACAAAATATACAAATAAAGAATTAGTAACTATTTTAAATAAAATTTATAGTGAAGTATATAAACAAAAAAAAAATACAACTAGAGTACCTACAAAATATAATTTATTTGTTAAAGATAATATGTCAAAATTAAAAGAGGCAAATCCTGATTTATCTAGACAAGATTTGATGCGTAAAATAGGAGAGTTATGGAAAAGAAATAACACTTCTGAAGTCGCAGAAAAAAATTCAGATAATCATGCTGATAATAATTCAAATAATGTAGAAACGGTTTCTAAAAAGAAAAAATAATAATATATTTTTATAGATTATAAAATGATAGAACAAATTATATTGGTTTCAGTAGTAGGTGGATTATTAACATATTCATTATATGATTCATATATGTATAAATATAATAAAAAATATATTTGTATGAAAGAAATTGAAAAAAAAAAATCAATAAGTAGAGAAATATTATAATAATTTATATAATTAATTTATGATAAATTAATAATTAATTGATAATCTTCAAAATAAGGTACAATAGTAATATAGCAACATTTATTTAATATAAATTTTTTTACTTTAAAATTAGATAGATAATCATTAATATAATTATTAAATTCTTTAAATGATTTAATTGAAGATGATATATTTATTTTATTAAAAAATAATATAATAATATTAATATATTTAAAACAAGATAATTCTTGTATAGTATAATAACCATTATATATATAACTGTTTGTATTAATAAGTTTAGTACATAAATTATTAATAATAATATTATTAATAATTTCATTTGAATTACTAATATAATCTTTTAAATCGAAAAAAGGTTCTATTGAATTATATTTTAAGTCATTTATAACAGGAACTAATTTATCTCTTATTTTACCTCTAGCAGACCATTCGGGGGTGCTATCTTTAAGATACAATAAATTATTATTATTTGCAAATTGAATAATATCTTTTTTGAGAATATTAAGCATTGGTCTCCAAAATTTTATGCTATCAATTTTAGTTAAATTATTCATACCGGATAAATTATCATAATTTTTTTTATTTATAATATTTGTTATAATATTTTCAAAACAATCATCTTTATTATGACCTAATAATACATAAAATTCATTTGAATATATATATCCATATTTATACATATCTAATCTTATTTTTTTTGTAATATCTTCATATAAATCTCTTAAACCATTATCTAAACATTGAGAACGCTTAATTTCATAAATATTTCTATAAATTAATTTAATATTTAAAGATTCGCAAAAATACATAACATAATTTAGTTCTTCAAAAGATTCAGGTCTATTATTATAATTAATATGTAAAGCAAATATATTACTAATTTTTTTTATATTTGTTTTAGCTAATAAATTTAAAATAAATAATGAAACGATACTATCAACACCACCAGATAGTGAAACAATAATAGTTGAATTATCTTTCAATTTCAAAAGTTCATTATAAATGGTTAAATATATATTAGTTTCTTCATTTTTAATAGAAGAGTAATAATATTGTAAAGAATTATTATCAAAAATATTTTTATCAATATCATTTAAATTTATAGATTTTTTTTTATTAGAATAATTTAAAATATTAATATGTGCGTATATATTATTTAATGTATTATATAAATATTTTTTACATTTATTTTTGTCTAAATTATTGATAGAATTATTATGTAAATTTATAAATATATTTATAATATCATAAATTTTTTTTATATCCTTAATATGTCTATAAGGTAAATATATAAAGCATAATTCATCTGTAGTGAAATTATTAAATTTATCAATTAGTAATTCACTAAAAATAGTAGCTTTTTTTGAATAAAAATCTACTTGAATATTATTATTATAAATTCTTTTATAATGTCTAGGTATTTGATCTAAAATAATAATACAACTTATTAAAATTTTTTTATCATATTTTATATAATTATCATATATATTATCAACATCTATAATATATTTAAAATATTTATCTGATAAATATTTATCATTCTTTTCAATTTTACTAAACCAATACTTATCATTTTCAAACCATTCATTGTATAGTTCATAAAAAATATTTAAATTATTCATTAGATTTCAATGATATATATAATTATATTTTTATATATAGTATAGAAATGAAAATAATATATAAAAAAAAAATAATATTTTAAATTAATGAATAAAATTAATATTATTGTTATACATACTCCGAACTTAAAAAATAGAACACCTTATATAAATAGTACTTTAACATATTTAAAAAACACTTTAGAAAAAAATGGATTTATAAGTAATATACTTATTAGTAATAAACCAGAACAAGAAGATATATTAAAAGATATAAATGAATATAATAAACGAGTAAATTATGATAAGGAAAATAATAATATTTTTGATAATTTAATAACATCATTAAACGTAAATCAAATATCAAATATTGAAAAACATAGAAATGCATTAAAATTAGTAAAAGAAAATGAATTAAATTTAATAATAGAGGATGATTTAATAATAAGTAAAGATTATATAGATAATATAGATAATTTATTTAAAATTATATTAACAGATTATAATTCTGATATATTAATAACTAGTGATTTTGTTAGTGATGAAGATACTAATTTAAAATTAATTAATTTTAATAATTATAATAAAGTTTTAATAACTAAATCTTCATATTTTATTAATAAAAATACAGCAGATAAATTATATGATTTTTTAAATATTTTAAAATATGATATGAAAACAGCATTATCAAAATTTATATTAGATAATATTGATTTAAATGTTAAATTATTAAATAAATGTACCTTTTTAGAGGGATCTAAAGTTGGTATATTTTTATCATCAACAAAAAATAAAAATTTTTTATCACAAAATGGTAATTATATTGAATTAATTAAAATAATAAATAATAATACTATAGATGATAATATGTATAATAATGCTTTAGAATTATATAAAACACTAGAATATTTAGATAATGCGGAAATATTACATTTATATGGTATATTACAATATAAAAGGGGTAATATAAATGAAGCAAAAAAATATATGAAAGAAGCATTATTAAAATTAGATAAAAATTATGGATTTTTTTCAAAAACGAATGATATTTTAAATAATGCTATAAATATATGTCAATTTGATCAATCATTGTTAATTGAATGTAAAAATAATAAATCTAAATATTCTATTTAATTTATTTTTTTCCTTTAGTAGGAGTTTCATTAACACTTTCAACTTTTGTTGCTATTTCAACTTTCGCTAATCCATCTTGAAGAGTTTTTAAATTATTTGCAATATTTTTAGTATTTTCGTTAGTTATTTTAGAAAAATCATCAGCTTTTTTGCTAACTTCTTTAATTAAGACCTCTAAGGTACTAACTTTTTTTTTTAATTCTTCATTTTCACGAACTAAAGAATCTAATTTATCATTAGAAAGACTATTTCCTCCTCCTCCACCCGATGATAATTGCTTTTCTAAAGCACTTATTCTTGATAATAACATTGGACTAGCCATATTCTTCTTCTATTCTAATATAATATATATAAAAAAAAATTCATTATTACGCATAAAGTTTATTTTATTTAAAAAAAAATGATTATATTATATTAAATAGAATTTAATTAAATGATACAGCCTATTAGATGTTTTACATGTGGTAGAGTTGTTGCCGATCAAATTGATTTTTATAATACAGAAAAAAAAAAACAATTAAAAGAAAAAGAGAAAGAACAAAAAGAAGAAACTAAATTTAAACATTTTGAAAATAATCATACTGGTGAATTACTTAATAAATTAGGTGCATCTAGATATTGTTGTAGAAGAATGTTTATATCTGATGTAGATATGATGCAAATTATTTAGTTTAATATTTTCTTATTATTTTTTAAGAATGAATGAAAATATAAATAATATAAATACATACATTGAAACTACAGTCGAAAATAAAATAAATTCAATGATGGATACAATAATTGATAAAAATGATAAAAAAAACGAGAATAAAATGATATATGAATATACTATACACGAATTATATATTAATACATTACAATACTTAATAGATATTATAAATGATATAAGCGATTTTTTAAGTATTAATCATAAAAATGAAACAAATGAAGAATATAGAAAAAAATTATTTAATATTTTTTTTCAAGATGATAGAATATTATATACTGGTATAATATTAATATTTTTATCATTAATTTTATATTTTATTGATGGTATATCAACATAATAATAGCGTTATAATTAATTAGAAAAATATTATTAATTTATTAAGATGAATGAAATAAACACATATATATATATATCATTATTAATACTTGCATTTGTTTTTAATAGATTAAATTATGTTGATAAAAAAACATTATTATCAATTATTATTATTATAATTCTAAGTATTATATTATTTATTAATATAAAAAAAGAACAAGATAAAAAATTAAATAGTACTAAGGAATTAAATAATAAAGTTAATAATAATCTAAAATATATAAATTATTTAGATAATAATAATTATATAGTAACTAAACTTCCTAAAGAATTAAAATATTTATTGAAAGATAATATTTTAGTTAATATTTTAATTAATATTGAATTTATTAAAAAGTTCAATAAATCATTATATACAAGTATTTTAATTAATACTGATAAAATGATGAATATATATATATATATATTAAATGGTTTTTATAATCCAAAAACTCATATTTCATTATTTAATGATATGCGCATTAATATATTAGAACAATTACATTCTATTATTCTTATTATACCACTTAAATTTAGACATACATTTGGATTTGATCCAATTATTGAATTAAATAAAACCATAAAAAATTTCACTATGAGAACAAGAAAAATGATATCAATTATTGAAAAATATTCTAAATATGAAAAAAATATAGAATATTTAGAAGATACAATATATACACCATATAATAGAATTTCAAAATTAAAAAATATATTACCTTAATATAAAAAACTTGATTTTTTTAATTTTATATTTGAATTATATGGTATATATTTTATTTTAGTTGGTTTAACAGACCATGATGATTTTATAGGTTCTATATATACATTATATTTTTCTTTTTTTAAATTATCCCAATATAATTTAATTTCTGATTTACATTTATTTTTATATATACAATCATAACTAGTATCTGGATTTTTTTTTTGTATTGAAAAAAGTTCTATTTTTATTTTGAATAATAATTTTATTATTAGTAATAGTATTATTATAAAAGTAACTGGATTTAATATTTTATTAATCATCTGTTAATATTTTATTAGATTTTTATTTAATTAAATTTAATTTTTTTTTAATATCATTTGGAATTGCTGGTATAAAATTATCATATAATGCATATATTGATGCACTAATTAAACCCAAAAATATACCTTCTCTAATTCTATCATCTTGTTTTGGAATAAATATAACAATTAATGTTATTATAATAATAATTATTAAATATTTTATAATTCTTATAATTATTTCATCTGTATCAAAATTCATCTCTTTATTATTTATTATATAGATTTAAAAAGTATATAAGATTTTAAAATTTAATTAATATATACTATGGCCGAAACTGTATCTACAAAAGTTGTAGATTATTTAGACGAAGATCCTTCTATAAAAAATCAAAATTATTGTCTCTTATCATTTATATCACCCGATGAAATTTTAAAAAATAAAGAAAGTTATTATATTAAGTATTTTCTAAAATCATTTTCTACTGATATGGAAACATTATTTAATGGTTTATTAACTAAATATCCAGATGATAAAGAAATGATTGAAAATATTAAATCAGATCATTCTTATTTATTTGATGTTAATGCGTTAGATGAACAATATAAATTTAAAAAGACTTTAAATTCAGAAGAAGTTGAAAAAGAATTTCATAAAGATAATAATTTTCAAACTACTATTTCAGGTGTTAAAGTAAGAGGAGTTTTTGATACATATGAACAAGCAAAAAATAGAAGTGAATTTTTACATAAAAAAGATAAAAATCATAATATATTTATTGGTACCGTTGGTTGCTGGTGTCCTTTCTCGCCAAATCCCGATGATCTCCAAGATCAAGAATATTCAGAAACACAATTAAATACCTTAATGAAAGAATATAAAAAGAATCAAAATGAACGGGATGAAGTTTTCGAAAAAAGAAAACAAGATGCTATTACTAATAGTATTATAAAAGAAGAAGATGAAACTGATGATACAACTATTGAATTAGAAAAAGGTATTGAAAAAGTTTTTACAGAAACTGATGCATGGTCTCAAAAAAAAGAAGAAGAAATGAAAAAAATCGATTAATTAATGTATATTATTAATATAATTATTTTTCTATTATTATTATAATATGAAAGCTTTCGCTATATTTTTCCTATTTGTAGGTATAATATTAGTAATACAAGCATATTATAAAAATTTATCTGCATGTCCTAAACCAAAAACTATTATCAAATATGTACCAAGAAGTATTTATGAAGATCAATTATCTGATAATCAAAAATTAACCGAATTTTATAAAGTTATGTTTGATGGTTCAAATAAAACAAAAAATTTACAAGAAAATAATAATACACAAAATAAATTAGATGAAAATGAATTAGATGAAAATGAATTAGATGAATATGAAGAAGATTAAATAATTTTATTCTAAATTATTATAATTATTTTTATTAGATTAATGGCTAATATTGAAATACCTTCATTAAATAACATTTCAAATAAATTATATGAAATTATAAATAATCAAGATATTGAATCTAATCAAAATAAAGTTTTAAATGAAATGATTACTAAATATTACGAAAATATTAATAATAATAAAAAAATTTTACAAGAAAAAGAATTATATTATAATATTAATATTAATAATCCAAGAATACTTCAAGATGAGTTATATACAACATATGTTAATGAAAGACAAGAATTATATGATTCGTGGCTAATTAATAAAAATTTAGAATCTTTACGCAAAATATCTACATTTAATAAATTTGATTATAAAATCATTCCAGATATATATACTTATAATATTAATATTAATAAAAATTTCGGAAAAAAATTTAAACAACAAAATAATGAAGAAGAACAAATGGATGACGATATAGAAGAAGTTAAAGAAGAAGTTAAAGAAGAAGTTAAAGAAGAAGTTAAAGAAGAAGAAGTTAAAGAAAATCTTAAAAAATATAAACAAGAAGATGAACCTACTGTAAATAATTGTACTGATAAAAAAGAAAAAGAATGTAAAAAAAAGGGTAAAATATGTAATCCAAAAACAGGTAGATGCATTATTCCTAAAGTAAATGATAAACCTGATTATAAACCAGATGATAAACATGATAACAAACCAGATGATAAACCCGATGACAAACCCGATAATAATCCCAATCATAAACAGGATGATAATAAACAAGAAGATAAACAAGAAGATAAACAAGAAGATAAACCGGGTATAAATAATTGCACTGAAAAAAAAGAAAAAGAATGTGAAAAGAAGGGCAAAATATGTAATCCAAAAACAGGTAGATGTATAAAAAAATAAATTGCGTATAATATTAATTATTTAACATATATATTATATATAATAATGGCAAATAATAATTCAATGGTTACTTCATTAAATGAATTACCTATTAATACAAATAATAATGTTAATTTTGATGAGTTAAATGATCCAACTATTAAAGAACTGTTTAAAGATTATCAGAAAAAAGAAGGTAAAAAAAATAAAAAAAAAAATCAAACTCAAGATAATAATGATATGAATAATAACGATAATGAAATTTTATCAAGAGAAGAAGAATTAAATCAACGCGAAATGATGTTACAACAACAACATGATATGATGATGCAACATCAACAAGAACTTCAACAACAGGAACATGAACTAATGATGATGCAAAAAGAAAACAAAACAAATATAAATAATGATAATAATTATAATAATGATTTTGAAAAAGAAATGGACAATTTAATGGATAATAATACTTTTTCTAATTTAGACAATAATAGTTCATCTAACGAAAATGATTTATTTACAAAAAAAAATATAACAAAAATAGGTATTGTATTACTTGTATTTATAATAGTAACAAATTTAAATATAATAAAATTATTAGAAAAATATATACCAGTTAATATATTTAATATATTAACTCTATATGATAAATATTTATATTATATTATATCTATAATTATTATATATATCTTATATTATTTTAAATATTTATAACCAATTTAATATATATTCATTACTATTATATCCTGTTATATTTTCATCACCTATTTTTAATCCTTGAACACCATAATATATATCATTATCATTCTCTTTTTCTAATTCTTTATTATATATATCATCATTAATTACATTATTTTGTGCATTATTTAAATGCTCTTCTGTTATATAATCTAATTCAATGATATTTTTTTTAATTTTATCAGTTTCAGTAAAATTTTCATATATTTTATTTTTTAATAAAGGATTTAACATATATTTGTCATCACTTTTTTTAATTATTTTTCCCTTTTTAATATCTATTTTTTTATATATTTCAAAATATATTAACATTAATACCATAGATATTATAAAACCTAAAATAGGATCCATTAATAATAGAAACACTGTAAAAATTGCTAATATCAATTGTACATACGGTTCTTTCATCTTTTTATAAAAAGGAAAATCATCCATTATTAATATTAATATAAATAATAGTATTCCTGCACCTCTAAATATATTAATTACCATTTCTATTTTTAACTATATAAAAAAAATGAGATTATTATATATTATATAATGAATATAAAGAATTATCATTATTATTATAAGAGATGACTGACAATACTCTACTATCTATTTATGGTTATGGTATTTTAAAAGAAAATAATGATAAAATTATAAATGATTTAAAAAACGAATTAACTGTATCACCTAAAGGTAATTTCTCAATAAGTAACGAACCTATTAAATTTTGTATCTATACTGAAAATGAAAAAAGAATATATATTCCAAGATTTTATGGATTACAAAAATTTGGAGTACCTTTTAAAAAAACTTTAAAAGATGGTATAGATTGTCCTAATTTAATATTTGAAGGTTCTCTTAGAGAACAACAAAAAGAACCGGTTAATAATTTTATTAAAGCAGCTCAAGATCCCACTAAAAGAGGAGGTATTATATCCGTACCATGTGGTTTTGGTAAAACAATTATGGCAGTATATATTGCTTGTTATTTTAAGAAAAAAACTATGTTTGTTTCACATAAAGATTTTTTAAATCAACAATTTTTAGAATCTGTTAAAACATTTGTACCAAATGCTAGAATTGGCAAAATTAAACAAGCAAAAGTTGATGTAGAAAATAAGGATATTATTATTGCTTCATTACAATCTCTTGCTATGAGAAATTATGATATTAATATTTTTAAAGATATTGGTTTAACAATTATTGATGAAGTTCATCATACTGGAGCTGAAGTTTTTAGTAGAGCATTTCAAAATATTAATTCAAATATAATATTAGGTTTAAGTGCAACACTAAATCGTAAAGATGGATTAAGAAAAGTTTTTGAATATTATATTGGAAAATCTGTTTATAAACATATTTCAAATGAAAAAATTGATTTAAAAGTTCAAATACATAAATATTTTGATCCTAATATTAATTATTCTCATAATATTGTTTTATGGAATGGCAAACCAAATAGTGCAGGTATGATTAATAATATATGTAATTTTGAAAAGAGAACTATCTTTATTTATGATTTAATTATTAAATTACTTAAACAAGAATCTAATAGAAAAATATTAATTTTAAGTGAAAGAAGAAATCAACTTAAATATTTTGAAACATTATTTGATACTACTTCTTATAGTACTGGTTACTATATAGGTGGTTTATCACAAGATGTTTTAGATATTTCATCTAGAAAACAAATTATTTTAGCAACATATCAGATGGCAGCAGAAGGTATGAATATTCCAACTCTTAATACTGTTATTTTCGCTAGTCCGATTTCTGATATTCAACAAGCTATTGGAAGAATTTTAAGAGAAAAACCAGAAGAAAGAAAATACATTCCTTTATGTATTGATATTTGGGATCAATTTTCAATATTTGTTAGAAAAGGTTATACTAGAATTAATTATTATAAAAAAAACAATTATGATATTTCTTATTATTTAGATAACGAACTTATCAATATAAATAATGAAAATTCGGATTCTGATAATACAACAAAAAAATTAGAATTTATTAATGATGATTAAATTTATTTTTCTTTAATTTAATTAGATTAAATATGATAAATATAGATACTTTTTTAATATTAGTTATATTTATTATATTATTGATATTTATTTATTAT
>MDSW01076479.1_pt1 | contig 27621 bp, 34 predicted proteins | sample 811171 | NCBI WGS metagenome assembly MDSW01 (sample SAMN05326641, study PRJNA326480) | marine metagenome | isolation source: seawater | place: Atlantic Ocean: North West | collected 2012 | reverse complement strand
ATATGTATATTGATTATCGGGCACAATTAAAATCATTTAGTAAAATGTATTTTGATCCTTTTAGAAGACACGAACGTATTACTTATAAAATTACAGATAAAGAAGTTATTGAAACTACTATAGGACAACTTAATTTATTTCGTTGGTTTTTTAAAAATTATATATACGAATATATTTCTAATAATTATAATGAAATTGCTAAGAATATGAGTTCTAAAAATAAAAATGATAAAAAAGTAGTTGAACCTATTCAAAAAGAAGTAAGATATATTAAGTTTAATTAATTCCTAATGTTTTTATTTTTTTATTATTAGTAATTTCTGCTGGATCCCACGATATATATAATATATTTCTATTTGGTTCTGGTAATCTATTTACAATATAACCTGCTTTTTTATAAAGCCTCATTGTATGTTTTATACATTCCTCTACATTAAACAAAGGATAACCTATTATATAATAAGGAACTACATAAAAAGTAGAATAACCATTGTGTTCTGCTATTCTTTTTATTTTTTTATTACAAAGTTCTACTACTTTATTATAAGTTTTTATATGATTTTGATCTATTGTTTTTTTTATACTATATAATTCATTTATACTTAAGATTGTTGTCATATTTATATATAAAATAATATTAAATAAAACATATATTATGTTTAATGAAGAAAGAAAACCTGCTAAAATAAAACCACAACCTATTGATTTAACATTATTAGAACCTTTAAATGAAATAATATTAGGCAAAAGAAAAATGAGTGATAATATTTTTGTATATAAGAAAAAATGTATCTAAGGTTGAATAAAGATAATGAAGAAGAATTATATAAAAAATATACAGATTCTGCGTGGGATTACGCTAAGAATTGCTTAGAATATGAACATAAATATAAAAACTATACTAATATGAAAAAACTTAATTATGCGGATCATATCATAGCAAATGAAAAATCTAAGCTTATTGTTGAAGCTAAAAAACTTGAAAAAAGTTATGATACTTATGATCTATATTTAAATAGATTTTATGTAAATGATTTTACATTATAGTTGCTATTTTACATTGATTATCTTTAGAACACATCCATATTATTTTATTATTTTCTAATTGTTCTTTTATCATTTCGTTTTTTGGTCTATATTTATTATGATAATGACAACATACCTTAGTTGTTTCTGGTAATAATTTAGGTTTTTTATATGTAGGTTCATATGATGGATATGTAGGTTCATATGATGGATATGTAGGATCCATTAAGGGATATACAGGTAGTTCTTGTTGTTTTTGTATATCATATGACAAATATAAGGATTCTGTAGATTCTGTAGGATTATATGTAGGTTTTATAGATGCCATAACATCATATGAAGGTTTTGTAACATCATATGAATCTTGTTTAGATGCCATAACATTATATGAAGGTTTTGTAACATCATATGAATCTTGTTTAGATACCATAACATTATATGAAGGTTTTGTAACATCATATGAATCTTGTTTAGATGCCATAACATCATATGAAGGTTTTGTAATTTTCCATCCAATTTCACCACTTTCAGTTGTATGCCTTTCAATTAATGTATCAGTTATATCATTTTCTACTGGTAATTCAATATCTTTTAAATGCTTGTAATGGCAGTAATTGTTTTTGCAAAAATTATAATCAGAAAAATATTTACATCTTTTTGAATAAAAGTTATTATTGATTTCATTACTAGGATAATAAACAATTTCACAAGTAAATGGATTGTAAAAATGTCTTACTTTGTATTTATTACAAAAACATTCATACATATAATTGCGTAATTCAATCATTGTTATTACATTAATATGTTTTCATTTTTATAATTAAATAACTCAAAGTCTTTTGCATATACTTTATCAATAATTGAAATACATTCAGTATCTAAAAATATAGAAATATCCCGAGTATTAATTTTAAAATCTTTATTATCTTCAATTTTTTCAATAATAATATTTTCAGGCAATGTAAGTGTATTTTCACAAATAAATAAATAAGAAGGATAATAATGAATAAAATTATAATTATAAAGTGAAAAATCGTAATATTTTAATACCATTTTAATAAATAAACGTAATTCCGCAATAGTATTTATTGGATTTTTATAAAAGTAAGCACTTATTAATCTTTGATATGGATTTCTTACATATGTATGATATAAAACTTTATCATATTTACAAAACTTATGTCGTAATGCATAAGAAATATGAGCATAATCAAAATCATCTGAACATCCCCAATATTCTTTAATTATTTCTGTGGTATTTTTAATATTATTTCTTATTGTTTTACCTGCAGTTTTAGGTATATGAATAAAACAGTATAGAAAATTATTCTGTTTATATATTAACATATGAAACTTTTAACTTATGATAAGAAAACTATAGAATATCCTGATAATTTAATATGTTATTCTGTCTTTTTAAGTAATTTACCAAACTATAATGAAACCGTAGAATTAAATAATAAATCTTGTTCGTATATAATCCTTAAGAATATTATATATTTTTTACAATATCACGATGATTTTATAAAAAATAATATAGATAAAAATTATATAATTAGATGGAATAATAGATTTTTTGATTTACCTGATAATATATTATTTCAAATTATTGAAGCAAGTTGTTTTTTAGATATTGATAGTTTATTTGAATTATCTTGTAATGAAATTGCAAATATTATAAAAAAATGTAATACACCTAATGATGTTCGTAAAAGATTTAATATAAAAGATGATATAACTGAAGAAGAAAAACAAGAAATATATAAATTAGCATTAAGCTTATAATGCAATAATTTTATCTAAAACATCGTTTTTAAAATCTTTAACAACCTTTTCCCATCTATAATTTTCTAATATATGTTTTCTTCCACGATTACCGTGTTTTTCACATAAATCCGGATTACTGAAATATTTCCATAATCCTTCCATATACTCTTCAGGCAAACATATTTCGTCAATAGAACCTATACCTTTCATTTTACTATTTAATTCTCCATATTTATGTAATTTAGGTCTAATTAATGTTGATACTGTATCATTCATAAACTCTTTATGTCCTCCAACATAAGCGGCTACTTGTGCTCTTCCTATACCTAAACTTTCACTACAAGTTAATCCCCAACCTTCAGCGTGAACAGGTGCAAAATTAACATCACATAAACTCATAAAAATATTAATATCACGATCTGATACTTTTTGCGCATTATCAATAAACCATAATGTTTTTTTAGCATATTCAAAATCTAAATCAATTAATTTACATTCGTGTTCTAAAACAGCCATTAGATCCCAATGACCTTCTTGTGATGTTCCTATAGCAAACAAAATAGGTCTTTTAGTATGATGATTAGTCTTAAATTCGTGTTTAGTATTTTTAGATCCTACATTGGCAATCCAATGTCTTTTAACAAATAAAGCCCAGGATATAATCGCAATATCCCAACCTTTTCTAGGTTGATTGCGATTTGTAGATTCAATAATAAAAGCATCTTGTGGAAGATCATAATAATAACGACAATAAGATTTTGGAATAGGAAAATATAATTTATCATCAAAACCGTGTTTATATACATAAACTGGCATATCTTTACGAATACCTATTCTATAAGTATTATCTTTCCAAAATGGTGTAAAAGCAATAATAGCATCAAAATGTTTATTTAACAAATTAATATATTCTGTTTTTTGAAACATATATACTTGATCCATATATGATACTAATTTAAACTTTGATCTAAATTGATGCATTTCATTTATAATATTTGCGGTTACTGCAGATGTGATCATACTATCATTAAAAATAATAATAATATCGTAAGCATTTTCTTTTAAATGTTTTGCTATAACTTTTTCACCAAAACCACTACCAGATACATTGTTATCTTTTTCAATTTGTAATGGATCAAGTAATTTAACGTTAGATGGTATGTCGTTTCTTATAGCACCTGATGTTTGTTTATAGTTTTGAAATCCCCAAATTGATAAATCTATTTCATCTTCATATTTTCCTAAATATTTTGAAGTATAATATGTAATCTTCGAATAACCATTTGTTGTTCCTATTGGATATGTTCCACAAAAAAGAATACGGGTTTTATTACTTTTAGTATTCCACACATCTCCTATTTTTTTATTTGTTTTAACTATATCTTTTATTGAATATTCGCCTATTACTATTGTTTGTTTTTCAAATGGATTCATTATTATAGAAAAACAATTAATAATGTTTTATATAATATAAAAATGTCAAAAGCTAAATCATTATCTTTTAATAATAAAAGTTCATCTAGTATTCCACACGTTATGAATAATGATTTTATATTCTTTGGTTGTTGGAATAACATTAATTGTTCTAAAAACGAAAAAACGCTTAATAGAAATGTTGTTTTAGAGTTATTAAAGAATTTATATTCAAATATGCCTATTGTTTTAGCTGGTGATAATTGGTATAGTCAAAAAATAAAACTACCAAAATTACTTCAATCAGCAAATGTTTCAACTTCAGAAAATAAAAAATTAGGAAAGTTTAAGTTTTATCCATCATATGTATTAGAAACTGGTTATAAAAAACTATTTGAAATATCTAACAAAGTTGATATAGTTTTAGGTAATCACGATATAAATCCTGATAAATTAAATGACTTTTATGCTGAAGATAAATGTGATCAATTAGGGTGTATGGTTAAAGTTCAAACTGATATTATAAGTAAAATGTTATTAGGTCATAGTAGTAATACTACACATATTCAAAATATTTATCAATATAATGATGTTAAATTATATGTATGTAAACCACATATTGAAGAAAAAAGTAAAGGAATATTCTTTTTATATTTAAACACTAATATTTTTGAAGTTAAAGATGTTTCATCAATTGATACATATCGAGAGTTAGTTATTCGTGAATTAATTGGTAAAAAAATTAAATTATTATTTATTGTTGGTCATCATCCTTTCTTTGGATTAAAAAAAAAGAAACAGAAAAAAACAGAAGGTGAATCTACACCTAAAGTAGAGTATATAATTAATAAAGTGGCAGATTTATATTTTAAAGATGATAAAGTTGATGAAGCTAAAGTTGAAGCAATTAATAGGTTTTTAAATATTTTTACAAAATATAAAAGTATTTATTTATGTGCTGATATTCATAATTTTCAAATATGTAAATTATCTAGTAATCTTTGTATGGTTATATGTGGTTCAGGTGGTGCTTCAAGAGATCGTCTTGGTGATTATGTTGATAACACTGATCCTATTCCATTAAAATGCAAATTAAATGATAATATTGAAGTTACTGATATGTATGTTCATGATGCTTATGGATTTAGTAAAATTACTTATTCAAATTCAGGAAATAAAGTTGAAATTACATATTATAAATTTGTTAATACTGATATTGAATATAATATATTTAAATATATTTTAGAATATCGTAATAAATCTTGGAGTATTACACCTACAAAAGTAAATCCAATAATAATAACTGATGGTGATTTTAATACTGATGATCATTGTCCAACAATACGTGCGGAAGATATGGAAAAAGTTGATCCATTACTTGCTACTATTGATGGTAAAAAATGTGGAACAAAGAAAAAATGATTTAATTAATATTTAACTATATTAATGTTAAAAAAAGAAATTATTAGTAAATTAAAAACTATACCAGATAATATTACAACAATAGAAGATATTGTTGATTATATTTTTGAAAAAGAACCAGAATTACAAAAACCTACTTATACCAGTTTTAGATCAATTAAATTAAAAGAAATGTATGATAATCCTATTACTTATAAAGAAAAATTAGCTATAATTAGTGAAGAATGGAAAAAACTCAAAGAAACATTTTAGGATCATATTTATTATAAAATCCTTTTTCTTCTAAAAATCAAGTTTGGTAAATTTGACATCTAGATTATCTCTATTTGCCAGTAAAATACAAGTTTCATTTATTTTTTCTAATATGTCTTGTAATTCTTTAGGTGGAAGAGTCATATTATTATTATAATAGTAAGTTTTTATATACTTAAAATATAAATGGAAAATAACATATCAAGTCCTATTAATAAATCTATTAGTTTTGAAGATAGAACATTTGTATTAGATAATCGTATTAAATATGCAAATAATTTTATGAAATATTTTACATCTAATAGTATAGGCGATTTTATAATTTTAAAAAAAGATAAATATAGCTATAAAAATTTATTATTAAATAAAAAAATTGGAAGTAAAAGTAAATATGGTGCAGTATATTCGGTTTTATATGGAATAAAACCTAAAATATATATTGTTGCTGCTAAATTACTATGTATAAATGAAAGCAATACAAAAGAATTAGCTATTTTAAAAAAAATTACTGACATTATTTTAGCTAAAAAAACCATTCATTTTCCTATAATGTATTTTTATACTACAATATCTAAAAGTAATAATATGAATTCTTCATTATTACCAGAAGCTATTAGGTATTGTGATAATTTTTATATAAGTTTTAATGAAATGTTTTCAGGTGATCTTAAGATGCTAATGTCATCTAAGAAACAAAATAAAGCATTTATGAAAAATGCTATTACACAAATATTTTTTAGTATTTCTAATTTTTCACATTATACTGGTTTTATACATAAAGATGCACATTGGGGTAATTTTTTGTATCATAAAATAGGACCAGGAGGATATTTTTATTATAAAGTTAATGGTATTGACGTTTATCTTGAAAATATTGGTTTTATATGGGTAATTTGGGATTATGGTTTTGCTAAAAAAATTAAAGCTGATAATGTTATGCGAGATTATTCACGTATAATTCACGCATTTTATCCAAAATTATATGGTGGATGGATTCCTAACAATATTACCTATAATACTAAAGATATTGATTTTGCATTAAATATAAGTAGATCATTACGTATATTATCATATAATACAGATTCTTATAAAACTAAAAAAAAACAAGTTCATCACATATTATTTGATTTATATCCAGAATTATTAATTAAACCAGACGAATCTTTAATTATAAATAAAAAACCTTATATTATTACTTAAGCATAATGTTAATATATTAAATTATGTCTAAATTAATATTATATTCCAGTGATATTGTAGGTAAATATTTATTACATTATATTCATAAAAAATTAAAATTAGACAAAGGTATTTATAATGGATATGATAAGATTAGAAATAGAGAATATTTTTTAAAAGGTAAAAAAACTTATTCACATCTTATTAGTCCAAATAATGGTCATTATGTTTTAAAACATAATGATTATTTTATAACTATAATAATTGAAGATCTTACACTTAATGATATTATACAAACAATAAATACAAATGAAAAAGATTATATTATTATTAAAACAATAGAATTATCTATTGAGGAAAATGATATTAATTATTTAAATAATTTTATCACACATTGTTGTAATACTCGTGAAAGTTATTTAGAAGCTGAATCAAATAATAAAATTGTGAAAAAGTTTTACAGTAAATATGGTTGGTCTAATTCAACTATAATACCTAAAAGATCTATGGATACTATATTTCTTAAAAAACAACAAAAAGAAGATATTTGTAATGCTATTAGTGGCTTTATTGATCCAGATTCTTACAATGATTATATTAAACACGGAATACCTTATAAATATAACATATTACTTCACGGAAAACCAGGAGTAGGTAAGACTACTTTAATTCATTGTATAGCTACTAAATACAATTGTGATATTTTAGTTATTAATATTAATGCTGAACTAAAAGAATCTGATTTTTTAGAAGCTTTTAGATCTATTAATGAAAATGAAAAGTTAAGTGTAGTAGTTATAGAAGATGTAGATTGTATTTTTACAGATAGAAAAGAATCTGATACTATGCGAAATAATATAACAATGCAAGGATTTTTAAATTGTATGGATGGATTTAATAGCCAAGAAGGTATGATATTAATTTTAACAACTAATTATCCTGAAAAACTTGATAGTGCTTTAACACGATCTGGTCGTATAGATTATTCTATTGAACTTACATATGTTGATAAAGATCAAGCATATGATATATATAAATCTTTTTTTGAAGATGATAATAATTTTAACGAATTATGGAAACAAATTAAAGGTTTTGATATACCACCTTGCACATTAATTGATTTCTTTTTTATGTATCGCAAAACACATAATATACTTGAAAATGTTTCAAAATTAATTGAAACATTACATAAAAATAATACAGAATCTAAAGGTGATCTTTACAGTTAATAATATTTAATACTTTACCGTATATAGTATCAATATAACCTTCTATTTTAATACTTTTTTCATTATGTTCTTTATTATGACAATCATTACATATTGGAACTAAATTATCTATTTTATTTTTATTTTTACTATTATCATTACATTGATATATTATGTGATGTGTTTCTGTAGCTTTATTAATATTACATACTAAACATTTATCCATATATATTTTGGAATTATAATTTGATTTCTTAAATTCTATAAAATTATGATTAGTATTTGTTAATGTTTTCTTGATTTCTTCGGCTTTTAATAAAAACTCATTTGGCATTTTTAAATATCTACATATATTAATTCCGTATAATTTATCTCCATCACCATCTTCTAATTTTCTTATAAACTCTATATTATCATTTACAATATTTATTTTCATATGTTTTATTAATATTTTTTCATTGTTTGTTATATCTTCAATATTAATTAATTCGTGTAAATGTGTAGCAAATAAAAAAGAACATTTTAATTTACAAAGTTCTAATATACTTGCGGATACTATTGATATTGCTGATATATTTTCAGTTCCCGCACATACTTCATCTCCTACAACTAATGAGTTTTTATTTGCTCGTTTTAATATATTGTCTAATTCCGTCATTTCACGAATAAAACTACTTGTTCCTCTAAAAATATTATCAGCACTACTTATACGTGTATATATAGCATTATATGGTGAGTATGTCATAGAATCACAAAATACATACATACCTGATTGAGCTAATAAAATATTGATTGCTACAGATTTCATTAAACAACTTTTACCACTGCTATTAATACCATATAACAACATTCCATTTGATTTTAATTTAATATCGTTTTTTACACATTTGTTTGTTTGTTCTATAATAGGATTGCGGATTCCTTTTATATTAAAATATGATCTTGATTTCATATTAATAGTTGGTTTGCATAAATTATATTTTATCGTATTATTAATATTACATATTAGACAATCATAAAATCCTATTTTATCAATAATATTTGTTATAATATTAAAATTATTATCTCCAAAATCTTTTATAAATCTTTTATAGATTTCATTGCTTTTTGTAGTTATATCGGTTTTTACATTTATAATTGAATCTGTTATATTTCTTATTGTATTACTAGTAATACGATAATTATCTTTTGACTTTGTTTCTGTAGTATAATTAGACATTTCAGTTGAATTAAGTTTTTTTGCAGTTTCATACCTTCTTTTCGTCATTAAAATATTTATATTATCTTTTGTTATATCTATTTTACATTGTGTTGTATCTTTTTGTCCAATTGTTGATATTGATTGCACTATATCTTCTAATTCTTTAAAATTATCACTATAAGATTGATTTAGATCATCTAATTCTTTAAAATAACCTTTTTTAAATGGTGAAAGATCATTTGTTAAACTATCTAAATCTAAACAACAATATGATTGTTCTAGTTTATTTATATCATCTAAAGGTTCTTTAAAGAATGTTAATAGTTTTTTAGCATATGTTATAGATACTGCGAAATTAAACCATTCTGTTTGTAATATTTTCATTGATACTATTTTACGATATAGTCTTTCAATATCATATATTTGTTTTAAATTATTAATAGGTTCTGTCATATTAGTATCTAAATATTTTTCTATTATATCATATGACTTATTTAAAGAATTTTCAGTTGTTTTTGGATATATTAAACGAGTATTCATAGCACGTCTTCCTATCGCCGTATAACATTTATTTATTATTTTAATAACAGAGTTTTCTTTGTGGTCAATGTAATTTAACTGTATAGCACTATCATAATCTAATTTAAATGTATCATCATTATCAATATATGTAGGTTTTTCAATATTTTTAATAATATTAGGATTTCTTTCATATACAAATTGAATTGCATTTATTAAAGCAATCAATGCAATTGGATAATAATTAAGATCTAAATAATCTATTACATTTGCTATAGATTGATAATTATATGCTTTTATTAAAGTTTGTTTTTGATATTCTAATTTTGTATATTCTTTATTCATTTTACCAATTTTATTATGAATTGTAGTTGATTGTGAAAACATTTCGTATATCTTATTAAGATCATAGTTATCTGATAAACTTGTTATTAACACTTCAGTTGGTTTATGAATTGTTATAATTCTTAAAATATCGTTATATGCCTTATTACGATCATTTGATGTTGAATGACTTTCTAATATAAAACATTTGTTAGATAACACATTTAAGACTACACATCCCATTGAATTATCTTCTAAATAAAAAATAATTAAATTAGACATTTCGTCTTTACAATTAACATTAGTTCCTGGTGATATTATTTCACGTAATCCTCGTTTTTCTCTACCATCTGTTGTTTGTTCGCCAATTTGTTCATATACAATACAAGTATATCCTGCACCTGTTATTATATTAGCATATTTTGGTAATAGTTCTATTTTAAAACCTGCCATATAATATTTAGATTTTTGTTTACCAGCAATTGCTAGTTGTGTTATTTCAGATATACTTTTAATATCAATATTATCTTTATCACAATCTGAATATATTTCGTAAAATGCACCAACTTGCATTAATAAAATAGTATTATTACCATAAATTGATTTATAATGTGAAGTTCTTTCAACATAATATGGATATATTTTTTTTATATCAGTATCATCTGTCATTATATATATTATATAATATATTGTCTTTAAGTATTATTTAAATAATAATAAAAAGGATACTATTTGTATCCTAATTATTATCATTTATTAATTTATTTCTTTTTTGTTTGTTTTTTTTTTGATTTTTTAGTATTATCAGTATTATGAGGTTCTTTAGTATTATTAGTATTATCAGTCTTTTTAGTATTATCAGTATTATCAGTTTCTTTAGTATTATCAGTATTATCAGGTTCTTTAGTATTATCAGTATTATTATCAGTTTTTTTAGTATTATCAGTATTATTATCAGTTTTTTTAGGTTTTTTAGGATGATCTTTTGTCCATAAAGCACCAATTATTTTAAATATTTCAGAACTAGATAGAGTAGGATTTTCTTTTTTTACAGAAGGCATCATATCCTTAATAAAGTTATTATAGTCATTTGGTTCTTTCTTAAAAGTTTTAATATTAATTTTAGTTTGTCCTTTAATACCGGCTTTTACAATTTTATTAAATAGTTTAGATTGTTCTTTTTTATCAATAGTATCATTAAATGCTTCATTTTCTTTAACTTTATTAAGCAAATTAATAATATTATCAGCTATTTCAGTATTTGTTAGTGCCATATTTATAATTGATATATTATATCAATATCATTTTTTATTATTTGTATTACAAATATTCGCTATATTGCTATTCAATTCATTAGTAGCAATACTTAAAATGTCTTTATTATTTGCTAAAATATAAATATTGTGTTTATTATCAATAATTGTTCTATCAATATAATAATCAAAATTACTACTATACACTAAACATTTTACTTTATAAATTAATGTTTTAATATTACTACCTTTTTTACCAATTACTCTACCAATTAGATCTTTATCAAATTCAACTTTATTATGATACAAATATTGTTCTAATTTATCTTGAATAGGATATTCTTTTTTAGATTTAGTAATTGTTGTAACGACAGTGTTATTTTTAATAATATTAACATTTTTTTCGCCAATATGTGTTTTAGGTATCCTTTCATTTTGACGTTGAACTGCGTGTTTTGAAAATCTAACTGGTGGTTGTGCAAACACAGGGTCATTATAATATTTTACAAAATACTCATCATTATAATACATTATGTTTTTAATTCTAAATTATATATCATTTTTATATCTTTAAAATTATTAGTATTATATATTATTTTAATTAAATTTTTCCAAAAACTATCACTATAACTTTTTTTATTAATTTTATTTACAATAGTTAATTTTTTTTGATACCAATTTAAATATCTTAAAGATTGATCTATATTTTCACCAATAGCATCAACATTATATGGATTTATATATCCTTCTTTTATTAGTTTTTGCATAAAGATCAATACCTCTTGTTTATCTAACATTGATTTTGGTAATACTTTCCATAAATCAACAAAAGATATATAATTATAATCTGGACATTTTATAAAACTTTCTTTACAATCTACGAATACATCATTATTATCAATTATCAAAATATTATTTTTATCTATTGTTTTAATACGTTTAGATATTTTTTGAATTGATTTATAATAGGAATTATCCATTTCAATACAATCATCACGTGTTAATATAGGTCTATCAAACTTTAAATTACAACATTTTTCTATCCATTTTATTTCTTTTAAAGCCCAATCTTTTTGACTAGCAGTATATACATAGATCTTAATATCTGGAAACTTTTCACGTATTGTATAAATAAACTTACAAAAATATGGACGAATTATACCCGTTTTTTCATTATAACAACTAGCAACCATTCCGCAATTCTTTTTAACTTTATTACATAATGTATGTGCTAATAATTGATATGTTATATTACCAATTATTGTATTATCCAAATCTAATATTAGGGTTGGTGGCATTTATTAAATAAGAATAAATATTAAATGTGGTATATTCATATATTAGTTCCTATTATTTTAGCTATTGTTCTTAACTTTTATATTTATACACAAGGATGGAATAATGATAATGAAAAAAATAGTAAATTACCACCTGGATATATTATAGGTTCTATTTGGATTATTATTTTAGGATTATTAGGCTATATTCATTTTTTATTATACCCTTCTGTTTATTCGTGGTTTATTGTTTTAACTATTTTATATTGTTTATCTTATCCTTTTCTAACATCTGGATTACAAAATACTGATAATAATTATTTTAATTTAATAGCGTTATTACTAGCAATTATAGTTACAATTATAATGTATTATAAATCAAATATTATTTATGCTATTCCATTTTTATTATGGACATTTTATGTTAATATAGTAGTAAATGTATTCTAATACAATATTAAAATTAGATTTGATTGTAATTATTATTCAAAAATATTGTAATAAATATTTAAAACCTGATAAGAATATAGATGAGATTAAAAAATCTAAAACAATACAATTTGTTTTAGATCAACTTAATGATATTAGAAAAACTAAAGATTTTAAAGTTTTAAAATCCATTTTTACAATTGAGAAAAAATATAAAATTAAAGATCTTAAAGATTGGTTAAATATATTATGTGCTAATAATTTTAAATTATTTTCAAAACATTTTAAACTTGATGTTGAAATTAATATAACAAAAGGTTATAGAACTTATGTTAATTTATTATCAAAACTTGGAAATAATAAAACAAAAGTTGATCTTAAAGAACCAAATAAAAAAATATCTATATTATTTAATTTATTATTTTATGATGGTATAGTTGGTGGGATGGTGTTTAGAAAAAAAACTAAAAGCAATATAAAAAACGATAAATCTTTTACGACATTTTTTGCATTACAGAAAGAAAAAAACCTTGAAAAACAACAGAATAAAAGACAACAAAAAAGCCTTGAAAAAATAAAAAACAAATATTTTGAATCTACCTCAACAGGTAAACTTAGATGGCAGAGAGCTGTTAGGGAAAAAATAATTAACTCTAGGAGAGTAGAAGAATATGGAACTGAAATTGCAAGAGATATTGGAATGTTTAATTCTGTAATAAATGCGCTTTTTGATGATAATGTGAATTGGGAAAATATAGTTGAATTAACAAAATTATTAAACACACCTGATCCTAGATTATATAATGAAATTTATCCTATTGTACAACAATCAGACATAGGTTCTTGTTGGATTAATGCTATTTTAGTTGCTTTAATGTATCCTTATGATTTAAAAACAGAATTTGCTAATATAATTACATTACTTTTAAAAAAAGGAAATAGAGAATTAAAACAAGTAAGATCACGAGCAAAAATTAGAGAAGCTAGTTTTGCACGTATAATTCAAGAAAAATTACGCGAATTATTGGTTTTACAATATGATAGAAATTCTACAATGACAGAAAAAGAATGTATTAAACCAGATTTATCTTTTGTTAAAGATTTTATTAGTCTACTTACAAAAATATTACCTAATATATTTACAACTTTTTCTCAATATGATAAATATAAAGAAAAAAAACCTTTAGAAGAAATAATATTAGAAGAAGGTGGTACGTTTTTAGATATTTTTAATTTAATAAAAATATTATTAGAAAAAGGTTTTAAATTTAGACAGGTAACAGAAAGCGATTTTATAAAACAAGTAGGTGATAAAATAATAACAATTTGTGTTGCTCCAAAACAAAAATACAGTCATTATCAAGATCAAGGTTATATACCAGACGGATTTCAGTTTGCATCAATTATTTTAGTTAATACAGAAAAATCAGAATTTGTTGGTGGATTTTCTGGATCTTCTGGATTTTCTGGACATTCCGAAGATGCAGAAATAGCAGAAATGCTAGAAAATTCTATGGAAGAAGAAGAGAGTGTAGGACACGTAATTACTATTTTAACTGATCAAAATCAAGACTTATTTTTTTATAATGGTTGGATGAATGATAAATGTGTAACCCCACTACAACCCACAGATGGTGAAAACATACCGTTAAAAACAGAAGACGGAAAAGAATTAGTATTTGACTTAACTAGATCATTTGGTATTATAATTTCGTTTAAAGTAGAACCAATACCAATTTAGCTGATATATTTCTTCAATGTTATACTACTTATACCAGAAACTAAAGATGCTTTTTCATAAATATCATCTGTTAATTCTTCATAAGTCAATAGAATAGCAATAATTGCTTTTGTTGATGGTAGTTTATTTTGTATTTTTTTACAATTATTAATAGCTTCTTGTTCTTTAAAAACTGGTAAATTTAAATTAAAACACATTTGCGGTATAAGATTTTCAGCATTAAATATAGGTATTTTATTATTTTTATTAATTATTTTGATAGTTTTATTAAGTAATTTTTGATTTATTGATTTGTCCAATGCCATTATTTGTTTTATTGATTTTGTAGAATTACAACATAAACAAGCACAATATATAGAAGCAAGATAAGTTTCAGGTTTTTTAATTTTAATATTAAATTGCAAGTCGTATGCTTTATATTTAACAGCTTGATTTAGATTTAACATATCACAATAATTGTTGATAATTTCCATTTTGTATATTAAAATAAAATGTTTTCATTTTTTAAGTTAAACAATAATGTTCAAATATATTATATTTTTCTTTCATTATTTATTTATTTTATATGTTCTTTATCCTTTTAGTCCTTACAATACTATTCTAGCATTATTGGTATATATATCTTGGATTTATAATAACAATTATTGTATATTATCTCAAATTGAATATAAATATTACAATGAAACTTGTATGTTAACAACTAAAGTAAAACCAATATCAAAATATGAAAAACATTTATTATTATTTTCACAATTTATAAAACTTATATTTCTTGTCCATAATACTTCAATGCTTCAAATGCACAATTATTTTCAGCTTCCTTTTTATTACTACCAGTAGCACTACCTAATATATTATTATTACGATCTTTTACAATATATGTAAATATTTTTTGAGATGATAAACTATTATGTGATACATTAGTTTCTAAAAATCTAGGATTATCTTGATATCTATTTTGCATATAAGATATTAAAGCATCTTTATAATTTGTATTTTTCATTATTAAATCTACAAAATCTATATATTTTTCAATGATATTAATTATCCATAGTTCTACAATATTAATATCATTACTATCAATATATAATGCTCCTATAAATGCTTCAAATATATCTTCCATTATTTTATAATTACTACGACCATTTATATCTTCTATTTGCTTTGATATTATTGCAAATTTACTAAATCCAATTTTATAACTTAAGAATCCTAACATTTTACCATTTACGATCTTTGTTCGCATTTTTGATAAGAATCCTTCAGGTTGATCAGGATACCTAATATACATATATTTTGCTATTATATATCCTAATATTGAATCCCCTAAAAACTCTAGTCTTTCATATGGCATTTCTTGCAATGGTAAGCAATCTTCAGGACAACTAATATTACTATTAGTAAAATTAGTATTTTTCATACAACAATAACTTTTATGAACAAAAGCATTTCTAAATAAATTAATATTTTTGAATTGATAATCAACATTATGATTTTTAAAAAAAATAGTTAAATCACTTTTATCTAAAATAATATTGGTATTATTAAAAGGTGATAATTCTTCTGTAATTTCTTTTGTTTTATTATGAATATTTACTAATTTTTTCATTATTTATATGTAATATAAAGCTTATAATGTTTATATAATACAAAATGGATGAATTTAAGAACATTTTATTAAACGATGATTTTTCTATTGCATATTATAGTAAAAAAAAGAATAAAGATTATGCTACATTAAAATGTAAAATTAAAAAAGAATATCCTAATGACGAAGAAATTAAAGCTTACATTGATACTATTAATGATTTTTATGCTAATAAAATTGATAGAAATATTAATTATAAAATTAAGTTAGATACAGAGAAAATAGGATTTATTGGTTTTACAAATGTTTATGATTGTGTAAAATGTTTTAGAAATGAAAATACTGTTAGTATTAATGAATCTATTTTAATTGATACAACAATTTTCATATCAAATAGTAAATTAAAATATCTTTTAGAAACTATATTTACATTTTTACAACCTAGCAGACCTGTAATATTCAAATGTAGTGATGATATTTCTACATTAAATGAAACAGAAGAAAAAGATATTAGTAGTTCTATTTTCGATCTATTTGGTTAGAATCGCAATCATTTAGGTATATAAAAATGATATGATAATAACAATTATGTAAAATGGAACAATGTTTTATATGTCCTATAACTCATAATGTTATGACTAATCCTTATATAGATAATGAAGGTAATACATATGAATATGATGCTATTTGTAAATGGTTGAAAAATAATAAATCATCACCTATTACAAGAAATTATTTAGATCTATCACATTTAAAACCAAATAGATCTTTAAAAGAAGCTATTGATGCTAAAACACCTAAAATAGATTATAAATATGAAAAAAATATTATTTCAAGTATTATTGGTGAAAAAACTACTATTAATGATTACAATTATTTTAAACTTAATATTAAAACTATTGAAGGTGGCACTTCATATCCACCCGTTGATATAGTAGCCGTTATTGATATTTCAGGTTCTATGGATTCACCTGCTTTAGTTGAACAAGATGGTAAAAGTGTTGATATAGGATATACTATTTTAGATATTACAAAACACGCTTTAATTACTATTATTGAAAGTATGAAACCAAATGATCGTATATCTATTGTAGTATTTTCAACTGATGCAAGAGTCTTAATTCCTCTAACAACAAGTGATAATATTAATAGAACACTTATTACTAATTTAAAGACTGAAGGTGCTACAAATATTTGGGCAGGACTTAATATTGGATTACAACAATTTACTAATACTAATCGTATTCAAGCTTTGTTATTTTTAACTGATGGATTGCCTAGTTCGCATTTACTTCCACCACAAGGTATCCTAAATTGTCTTAAACGTAAAATTACTAGTAAAATTAATATATATACATTTGGTTTTGGATATTCTTTAGATACTGAATTACTTATTAATATTGCTAAAATTAGTAATGGTCATTTCTCATTTATTCCAGATTCTGGATTTGTAGGAACTATATTTATTCACGCATTAGCACATATTAATACAATTGCTATTAATAATCTTAAATGTTATTATAATACAGATAATATTACTTGTATTGGAGATAATTCAGATCTTACAACAGTTCATTATGGTCAATCAAGAACATTAGTTTTTAAAACAAAAGAAGATAATATTACTATTAAAATTGTTTATGATGATAAAGAACTTTCAATTGACGTATTTAATAAAGTTAAAACAAATGACGATTTATTATATAATATTATGCGTTTAGAATTAGTTGAAACCCTAGAACAAAAATCAAAACAAGCAATTGATGCATATATGTTCAAATATAGTCATATTGATAATGAATTAATGCAAGATTTTAAAGATCAAATATGTTTAGCAATTAAAGAACAATATTTTTCAAAATGGGGTAAAAATTATATTACATCATTTAAAGATGCACATAGTCAAGAAAGATGTAATAATTTTAAAGATAAAAGTATTCAACAATATGGCGGTAAATTATTTCAAAATATGAAAGATAAAATTGATGATATATATACTAATATGCCACCACCAAAACCATCTAATAAAGTTAATGAAGTTAAAATATCTAAACAACAATTTACTACAATGTTTAATAATGTAGAAGGTGGTTGTTTTCATCCATCTTCGCAAGTTTTAACAGTTAATAATTGTTTTAAACAAATAGATAAAATTATCAAAGGTGATAAACTTATTGATTGTAAAGGCAATATAAATACAGTATTATGTGTAATTAAGATTAATGGTAATAATATTAAACTTATTGATATTGAAGGATTACTTATAACACCTTATCATCCTATAAAAATAAATAATGAATGGGTATTTCCTAAAGATATTAGTAATATAGAAACGAATTGTAATTCAGTATATAATTTAGTTTTAGATAATAATCACACTATTGTTATTAATAATTGTATTACTTGCACTTTAGGACATAATATTACTGAAAATGAAGTTATTAAACACGACTATTTTGGAACAGATAAGGTTATCAATGATCTTAAACAAATTGAAGGTTTTAATAATGGTTATGTTGAATTAAATATGGATGATTTTATTAGAGATGATATTACAGGTAAAATTAATAAAATTATTACTAAAATATGAAATTTAAGATATTATTTATATCACCATTATTTCCATCTATTTTATAATTAATATTAATAGGTTTTATATTCTGTCTATATTCTAAAACAAAATTATCGAATATTTCTTCATACATCATATGTTCTTGTAGATTCTTACAATCTAAATCGCAAAATTCTTTTTCTGCTTTATAATATTCACTATAATAAGAATATATAGTTTCTAAAGTTAATATTAAACTTTTAATATTATTTAAAAATACAATAACATTAAAGTTAAAATAATTACTTTGTAATGACATTAGAAAATCTTTACTTATTTTTGATTCAAAACATTTACATTTAATATTTTCATTATATACAAATATATATATATTTTTTAACTGAATTATTATAGCTTTTAAACTATCATTATTTCTAATAAAATTAAACGGATTGTTAGAACAACATAAGTTTAATAATGGTTTATAATCTAATAATTTTATTAAAATTATTGATAATACTTCAATATTATATAAAAAATTATTGTGGTATAATAATTTCAAACATTGTGTAATATCAATATTTTTTATAATTTTAAATAAAACATTATATTCTATTTCTTCATTTTCTAATATTCTATACAATGTTGTTGTATCAATATTTTCTATAAATATTGAATAATTATCTAGCAAAATATTTAAATTATTTTCAATATATTCTATAACATTTATAGTTTCATCTTGTGCTATTGCTTTAACAATATTTTCAATATCCATTATTATTTTAATTTAAATTATCAATCATTTTTTTTATATTATAATTTGAAATTAATATATTTTTATCTAATTTTTCACGGGTTGTTGGACTTATGTAATTTTTATTTTTAAATAAAGTTTCTATAGATTTACGATCATATGTATGACCATCGCTACATATAATAGGATCTTTCATTAATTCTAATGAAATAGGACATTTAAGTTCATATGGTATTTCTTTTTTCTTTTTTAAAGTAATTTGTAAATCATCATTTTCATAAAACATTAAACGTTTTTTATTAACTAATTTATCATTTTTCCAAGAACATTTAAAACCTGTTCCGTCTGAATATATTATAGTTCCTTCACCATTTTTTCTATCACTTATCCAATTTGTTTCAATATTATAATTTTTCTTACAATCATAGTAAATACCTTTACCGTGCTTTAAATTATTTTTAAACTCGCCATTATATGTATTATTATTTTTATATTGTATAAAGCCATTGCCATTAAATTTATTATCAATAAACTCACCGGAATATGAATAACTAACTTTATTATTTTCAGATACTACTAAATCTCCATAACCATTAAACATATTATTCTTAAAACTACCGGTATATTTACGAAAACCATCACTAAATGTTCCTTCACCTATTTGTTTATTGTTTTCAAATAATCCTACTCTTGTTTCATTATTAAATTTTAATTTACCTTCACCATTATATGCATTATCTTTCCAATATCCATCATAATTTGGAATTATTTTTGATACTTTTGGATTATATAATACACCATAACCTTCTTTTTTACCATTTTTCCAATTACCACTATACATTAATTCGCTATTTTCATTGTAAAACATTCCTTTTCCTTCAAACTTTCCATATACAAATTCACCTTTATACATTAATTTACCTTTGTCATTATATAATTCACCTTTACCTGTTATTGATCCTTCTTTAAATTCACCTTCATAAAATAATTTTCCATTTCTAGTTAAACTTCCTTTACCATCAAATAAACCATTTTTAACAGATCCTTCGTATTTAAATAATTGAAACTTATCATATTGTGTATCTATAAAGAAAGAAAATGCAAATTGTTTATAAATTGCAATTCCTCTACCATCTGGAAAACCATTTTTCCATTCTCCAGTATATTTAATATGTTTTCTTATACAAGTTCCAAAACCATTTGGTTTATTATCACTTAATTCTCCTGTATAATATTTAGAAATATGTTTTGAAGTTTTAAAAGATTTAAAATTATTTTTTAGTTCTAAAATATAATTAAACATTTTTATAGTTTATTTATAATCAGTCATTTTTATACTTTTTTATGTGTTATAAATAAATGTCTAGAAGAACAAGACAGCAAAATAGAGATAGAGATGAAAGAGCCGCTCGTAGAAATAATATAGTATATGATAATGGTGAAACTTGGGAACAATACATTGAAAGATGCGAAGTAGAAGGTTATGATCTTGATATGACAGGTATTGATGATCCTGACCCATATGTAGAATTATTATCACAATATCCAGTTACACATCAAAATTGGATTGATTTTTTTGAAAATTACTTTAATTGGATTTATGATAATTTTAATGATTGTTTAGTATATTCCGGTAATACTGCAAGAACATTTGATGATTTAATGTATGTTCCATTTGTAAATGGTGGTTTTGATTTAATTTTTCATCAAAATTATGATCAAGCTTCATTAGCTCGCAATGTTGAATTATATAATAATTTATTACAAAACTTTATGACTTGTGTTGAACAACAAGCAATGTTATCTGGTAGAAACAAAGATGTATTAATTAATTATTGTAGGGCTATAGCTAATTTAATAGCGGATTATAGAGTAACTGGAGAAGCCAATGAACGTAATGGTGTTGAAAATCCTTATAATGATTTTTATGGTTTTTACGGAAGTATGATAGTATTTATGGAATTATCTATGAATCATAATGTATTTTACGCATACATTACAGGAGATAATACTGGTAGAACTAGACGTGTTCCTAATTATCATCCTGAATATTATAGAGGTATTTGGATTCGTAAATCATCTGTTTGGGGTATTGGAGATCCACAATTTGATCATAATGGAGTAAGATTTTTAATTGGTAATTATGCTAGAGAATTATTAACATATGCTAGAAATAATAATAGACAACAATATTTATTTAATGTTAATTTAAGATTTTATCAACCAATTGTAGGTGGTGCTTCACAAAATGTAAGTTCTATTACAAGTTTAATTAAAACTTTTCCTAAAAATAGTAAAAGTTCTTCTTCTGGTGCTAAATATATTAAGAAAGATAATATTAGAAATGATAAAGAGATTAAAAAAGATATTAAAATTGTTAAATCACAATTACCTGTTAAAAAATATAATAAAGATTTACAGAAAATTTATGAATTTGTTGAAACTAATTTAGCTTCAATTAAAATTAAATTTAAAAATAAAACAATGTATAAAAAATTATTATTACCTTTACCTCCTGCATATCATAAAAGTCCTTATGATACAGAAGTATTAATTAATTTACCAATTTTTGGTGTTTATATTGAACCGACACCATTAAAGGTTATTAAATATCATACTTAAAAAAATATAAAATATATACATTTTTTTGGTGTTTTTTATAGATTTTAGCACTCAGCTATTTTGATTGCCAACTCTTTTAATGTGTTTTTATTTTTCTTTACTTTTTCTTCAGTATTGGTAAGTTCTTCCTGCAATTTCTTGATTTGTTCCTTGATACTATTGGCTTTCTTTGTATCAACATCAATATCATTGCGGATATTCTTCATATCCTCAATAATTGATAGCATAGAATCATCTTCCTTATTGTCTTCTACCTGCTGTTTGAAGAGCGAGGCATAAGAACCCGACAAAGGAGGAGGAGATGAAACCACCGGACAAGGAGAACAAAGAGTAGGAACAGTAGAAGTAGAGGACATAGTAGAACTAGCCGGTGAATATGAGGTATACTTCTTCTCATAATTCGACCAAGCATTATCTTCAGTAGTATTGGGATTAATGATATTATAGATGAAAGCCCTATCTTCATAGGCAAGATGATGATCACACTTACAATCCTTGCTAATACAATTAATAGGGTTATCACACCTATTATCACTATTTTCAAAAGGAGAAGAATCACGAGAATACTTCTGGTCATAAATATTATTGATAATAGCCCTCTTAGAATAAGAGATAGTATGACCAAACTTACAATCCTCACGATTGCAAAGGAAACTTTCATCACACTTCTTATGATACTTATACTTGCAATCACCGTTCTTATAGGAAGAGCACTTGCCAACCTTGAAATCAGGACAGTTGATGTTATACTTGTTGTAAGTCATCATTGTCTTTGAAGTAAAACTGTAGTGAGAGGTTAGAAGACACTAGCAATTAGACTTTTAAACAAGGTAACTTTACACGTATCCTTCTGTAGTTCAACAGATAATTTTTAAATTATTTTAGTAATCATTTTTTATGATAAAAATACATATTTTTTACATTTTTACACAAAAAAATTAAATAATAAAAATATATATTTTTGTGTTTTTTGTTATATTATATAAGCTGAGCTTAGCACTCAGCTATTTTGACTGCCAACTCCTTTAATTTATTTTTATCTTTCTTGATTTTTTCTTCAGTATTACTAAGTTCTTCCTGCAATTTCTTGATTTGTTCCTTGATACTATCAACTTTCTTAGTATCAACATCAATATTATTGCGGATATTCTTCATATCCTCAATAATTGATAGCATATCATCCATATCCTTGCTTGGTTCTTCTTCCTTCTTGAAGACCGAAAGATAGGAACCAGACAATGGAGGAGATGCCACCACCGGACAAGGAGAACACATAGTAGGAATAGTAGAAGTAGAGGACATAGTAGAACTAGCCGGTGAATATGAGATATACTTCTTCTCATAATTCGACCAAGCATTCTCATCACTGATAGTATGATCAATAATGTTATATACGAAAGCCCTATCTTCATAGTCAATAGGGTGATCATATTCACAATCCTTATTGATACAATTCATAGGCATCCTACACTCATTATCATCATAATCAATATACTTCTTTTTGTCATAAATATTATTTATGATAACCCTCTTCATATAAGAGATACCGTGTCCATACTTACAATCCTCATACTCACATAGGAAGTTATCAGGGCACTTCTTATGATACTTATACTTGCAAGTCTTATAAGAAGTACACTTACCAACATTGAAATGAGGACAGTTGGTGTGAAACTTGTTGTAGGTCATCATTGTCTTTTTAAAAGACCTTTAAAAGGTCTTTTAAAGACCTTTAAAAGGACTTTGAGAGGACTTTAAAAGAGAGCTTAAGTTTGAAACTTTTAGCTTATTCTTCTGTAGTTCAACAGATAATTGATTTTTAATATCTTACTTCATTTTTATACTTAAAAAATACAAAAAATTACATTTTTATACAAAAAAAATGAAAACATAAATATAGAAATATAAATATGAATTACGATTTAAAAGATGATATGTTAGAATGTTTTTGTGGAAATAGCAAATATAAGCATTACTATTATCCTAAAGAAAAAAAGATAATATACTATCCATTTGATACTACAGTGACAAATCAATGTAAAAGATGTAAGTTCTTTCATTGTAAAAGCAATCGTAATAATTGCGATAAAAAACAATGTAATTTTCAACATATTAAAGAAGAAGAATTGCCAGTTTATTGTGATTCTGTTGGTAAATATATATTAAATGATTATGTTTATAGTATTCATACAAAGGATGATAAAACATTAGGATGGTATTCTCAAAGATCTTATGATGAACGAGATGAACGAAGGATTAAAAACGAACTACCAAAATATTTAGTTAGCGAATATGAAGATATACAAAACTTTAAACATATTAAATCATTACAATTAGAATGTGTTTTAGAATATAAACCATCTGCACCCGCATATTCACCTAATACACCTGAATATATTTGCGGACAAAAAAGATATTTTGATGAACAACCATATTCACCAACTGCACCAAAATACAATGATGTATATATTCCAAATAAAAAATATAAATGTAATTTACCTATTGAACAACAACCTTCTCTAAATGCTGATAGTGAATGGTTTGAAAATAGAAGTAGAAATATTAAAATTAATAATATAGGTGTTGTATATTATATTAAAAAACTTACTGGAGAAAAATCTTGGATTCATCCTTATACTAAAAAAACTAATCTACCGGGTGGTCATCTTACACCTTCTGATGCTGGTTTAGTATGATTTTTAATAACTTTATCTGCATAAAATAAACTACCACTACTAGGTTTTATATGTGATCTTTTTTTATATAAAATATCGTCAGAAGATGATATTTGTCTATTATATGTTTGTTGATTTTCAATTTTTACAATTAAATCATTTTCAATTTTATAATCTAAAATATTTATTAGTTCTAATAATTTTTTGTATATTAATAGATTAATTAATATTAATAATATATAAATATACATTTACTTCTATAAAATGAAATATTTTGCTTAATGTGGAAATTAGAAGATTGGCAATATCCTTGTTATAATGTTGATAATGGTAGATGTAAATCATTATTGAAATGGAATAAAACTTATTATCTAATTTACGAAGAACAAACTAAAAATATTAGTCCTATATTAACAATTAAAAGACCACATTCAAGATCATTTTATTTATCTTTATTAGGATTGATATTATCATTTTGTGCTATATTTAATTTTAATTCAATATACTTCTTATATCATACTATTAATAGTAATAATGTAAGAATTGATAATATGATTTTATTTGGTTCTGCTATGATAACCAGATTTTTAATTAGTTTAATTTCAGATAAATATGGTATTCGTATAACATATTCAATATTATTATTGTTTACTTCTGTTATAGGTATATTAAAAATATTATTAATTGAATATACTATAATTAGTAGAGTTTTAACAGGTTTTTATGGTATATTAGGAGGTTCTTTTGTTTTATCAGAATCTTGGGTTATAATTATGTTTGATACATCTATTTTAGGTTTAGTTACTGGTATAATAGGTGGTTTTGGTAATTTTGGTTCAGCAATAGTATTTTTAATAAATTATAATTTACCTAATATATATTATTGTAATTGGATATATATTTTAATGATAATATTAAGTTTTATAATTTATAAGTTTTCAGATGATTGTCCTTATGGTAATTTTAGTGAAATAATACAAGAATATAATGTTCATAATAATTTAGATAATATTAATAATTTAGATAATACTATTACTAGTAGTTATAGTAATGATAATGAAATTAATTTAGAAAATATAGTAACTGATATAGAATGTAATATTAATAAAAAAATTATTAATATTAAAATATTTGCATTAAGTTTGATATATTTATATTCATTTGGATTGGAAATGACATTATATAGTAATTTAGTTATATTAACAGAATATGAAAATGAATCTAACAAAGATAAAATATTAATTATATTTTACTTTTCAATATTAAATATTATTTGTCGTCCATTAGGTGGTTATATATCTGATATACAATATAAGTATTTTAAGATCATTGGTAAAATTAAGATAATGATTTTATTTCAAATAGCTACATTATGTTTTGGTAGTTTATATCGTAATACAATGTTAATACAATATTTAATATTATTAAGTGGATTTAATAATTTACTTCAAGGATCTATAATTGGTATTATACCACATATTAATTCTAAAAACTTAGGTATTAATTTAGGTATAATATCAGGTTTTGGTATATTAGGCGGAATAATTGGTAATATATTATTTTATTATTGTAATAATAAAACTTTATTATATATTAATATATATAATACATTTACTTTAATATTAAATATATTTTGCTTGCTATAATAAATGAATAAGCAAAAAGACTTTGGTGAATTTTCTATTAAAAAACAAGATACTAAATTTATTACAACAAAGTTATGGCATTCAATACAAAAAAAATACAAAAGAATATTTAAAAAACAAGAATCATTCTATAATGATGAAAAAATAGAAGAAACATATTCTGATACTGAATCTGATAAAACTAATAATGAAAGAAAACAACCATATAAAGGTCGTAAAGCTAATTCAAGTAGATCTAATGATAAGTCTATATCAACTAATTATGATAAAAGAGATAATAGTTTAGATATAGTAAGAAATGATGAAGATAAGTATGAAGTTGTATTACCATATCAACGTATTATAAAAAAATGATGTTATTTTAATATAATATTAAAATGACGGAATTATTTATAATAAAACAAAAGTGTATTAATTATATATTAAAAAAATATAATAGAATTAGAATAAAACCTATATCATCTTATATTAAACATAATATTATTAGATCATTTTCAGATGAAATGTCTGATAAAACAGCATATGAAATATCAAAACCTAGTAGAGGACGTAAAAATATACCAACATTAAAAACTAATTATAATAAAAGAGATAATAGTTTAGATATAGTAAGAAATGATGAAGATAATTATGAAGTTGTATTACCATATCAACGTATTTTTAAATAAGATGTTTAAATTCATTTATACTTTCTAAGAAAAAACCTTGATAAGATAAAATACTTCCAGGTCTTATCATTCTTATATATGCTATTACATTTTGTGGTGTAAAATT
>MDSW01083693.1_pt1 | contig 27623 bp, 26 predicted proteins | sample 811171 | NCBI WGS metagenome assembly MDSW01 (sample SAMN05326641, study PRJNA326480) | marine metagenome | isolation source: seawater | place: Atlantic Ocean: North West | collected 2012 | reverse complement strand
GTCTGCCTCATCATCACCTTCTTGATATGAAACTAGAAAATCTCTTCTTTCAATTAATAAATCTGTGCTATAACTTTCAAGCCTCTGAGAAATTTCAGAAATTCTTTCATCAGATACTGTTTCATTTGCAACAATTTCATGTGTTGAAAAAGCAAAAGTTAAAAATAATACTGGAAATAAAAATTTCATTTATATGTGCTCCTCTAAAGTATGATTATGCATAAAAGTTAAATCAAAAACAATAATTTTAACAAAAATGTTCGTTAATTAGACATATATTAGAGAATATCAATTAATTGGTCTAAATCTTACAAGTAAGTCGTGGAGTGTATTTTTTCTGTTTAATTTTGCGCCTGGATCTTTAGTGAGGGGTTTCCAAGAGTAATTAATAAGATTGCCAAAAATTGGAATGTTAAAGTATATTCCCTTATCAAAGGAACCTTCACCAAATTGATTGCTTGAAACATCTGTAAAAGAGGCAAAAAAACCAAATTTTGTTCCATTTTGAAAAGATCTTGAAAAATCTAATGTAATTCCTTCATCACCTGCAAGATACTCTCCATAAGATATCTTCGCATCAAAGGGTATTCTTTTGAAGTTTCTATAATAAAAATTTAAGTGGCCGGTAACATTTGAATAATCTAAGGTCCCAAAACGCATCATATAATCCCTTTTCTTAACATCAAAAATCTCAAATCCAACTGCAAAATTTAAATCCTGATTAAAAAAGAGATACTCAAATCCAACGCCATTAAACATTTCTTCTAAAATGCCTGCTGACAACATAATATGATGGTCCTCATTTGGAGATAAATAATAGTCAAATTGAGCTCTTCCAATAAATATTCCTTCATTAAAGTTTTTAAGATAATCTTTCACATCAGACCTTACTTGAGCTGGATAGGTATCCACTGGAGGATATCTAAGGTCATCAAAATTATCTGCCAAAGAATATTTTAAATTAGAAGAAAAAGTAAAGTTATCTAAAAAACTATACTCAATAAAGTTTTCAAGCATTAATGCCCCTTTAAAGAATTCTTCTCTGGAGGCTAAGAAAGGCCTAATTGATAACTTGGTGTTACTATTTAATTTCTTCTTAGCTTGTTTTTGATATATTAGATTTGCACGTTTCTGGAAAGTTTCATCATATTCAGTTTTGGCTTTTAGGTCTGCAATCCTGATATCTTTTTTTACCGGCTTTATAATTCCAGCATCTATTGATGCTCTTCTAATTATTTCATCAATTATATCTAAATTAGGGTGTGTAAATTGACTTATTTGAACCCCTATTTGATTTGAATCTTCAAAAATTTTGTTTACACCAATTCCATTTTCGTTGAGGTTTCTTATCAGCTTTACGTACTTGCTGTCAGTTTCATTATGATCAGATTCATTATATTCGTAGCGAGAATTACTTACTTTTGAGTTATTTTTATACATGAATCTTATGGATGTAGAATTCCCCCTTTCAGCTGAAATTCCTATAGAAAAGTTTTTGTTTATATTAAAGTCTATACCAAGTGAAAAATCTTGTTTTGCTTCTTTATAGCCAACCTTTCCTGGCGTCTTTGTTATGTCATTTTCAATTTTTATTAGGGTTCTGTCATTAAGCGCATAGGAAATACCAAAGAAAGGAGAAGTTTTGTCGCCTGAAAAGTACCTTGAAGCCTGAAATTGACCTCCTTGATCTTCAGTTCCTGTAGGTCTATCTAAAAAACTATCTGATAGATAGCTTAAAGGGTTTTTAAATTTATTTTTTGAGCCATTTAATGCTCCCCAAGCAAGACCAAAATGAAGATCTATTTTATTAATTCCATAACTTGCCACTAAATATTCTGAACTATAGTAACCAGTTCCAGCTATGTCATTAATACCAATAGCTACTGCAGGAAGAATGCCTTCCTCTTTTAATCGTAATTTTACATTGAAACCCTTGTCTTTATAGTCTTGATATTCAAAACCAGGCATTGGCTTACCCTGAATGTTTGAATAAAATACAGAGGCCTCAAGCCAATCAAAAGGTGCTGAGGTAAAAGTAAATTTTTGATCAGGAGATCCATCATAGACTGTAAAACCATAAGAGGATTCATCATAAAACCTAGCAGTAGGCATATTGATAAGTCCAATGACGCCATGATTGTTATAACTGTTAAATTCAAGACTATCCAATAAAACAAGAGGAGAAAATAAATATACTAAAAGTAAATTCTTTGAAGAGAGAAAAGGATTTCTCATTACATATTAATTATTTGACAAATTGTCAATTGCAGCAGCGGAAAAAGCAAGATCAGATAAGATCTGTGTTAAAGGAATTAATCTTTCTAAACCGGGTTTTGCAATAACAGATTTAGGGGGAACTATAACAGTATCTCCAGGGTAAAGCTTTTGATTAACCACAAATATATTTCTACTTTTTCTTTCGACTAATCCATTTGCACGAATAATATAGACACTTTGCTTATCGGCATAATCTCTATATCCGCCTGCTAAAAGGATTGCGTCCTCTGCATTTAAAGTTTTATCTAAAATAAAACTACTAGGATTAAAAACTTCGCCAACAACGCTTATGGAGTTATTGAGAACTGGGACAAATAAATTATCACCATCTTGTAAGATAAAATCTATATTTTTATTTGAAAGTGAGAAATCTCCGGACAGCCTTCCAAGATTTTCTTCATTAATTTCAACATCCAATGCTGAAATGATATCAATAAAATTTTCACCATCTGTTTGGGAGAATATTAATGATTGATTTATTTCATTTTTTGCTTTTCTTATTGCATTAAGCTGCGTTTCTCTAATTGATTCTCTGGTAAATATAATTCCATCCTCAAAAGCTTTTTCTAGGAATCCTCCTGAAATTTTATACAGTTCTTCTAGAGTGGAATCAGATCTAATTGTATAACTTCCTGGATACAAAACAGCACCAGAAATATTTACTGAAATTGTTTTTCGCTCTAAAGATCTAAAATTTACAGCATTGAATCTCTTTGCCTTAAAAAACATATCCGTATAGTTTTTGGAGATTGAAATATCTTCTAGAGGACTAACATAGATTGCCTCATCATTTATATCCTGCATATCTATGCCTTTAAACTCTACTAATGATTTTACTGAAAAATTACCAATCACAGGCAATGAAAACTTTCCTAATCTATGATTAATTTGCAATGCATATTCATTAATCATTTGTTGGGAAGCATCTTTTAGATCATCAATTAATTTTGCCTCTGGATTTACAGGCAGCTCTGAAGCCCATTCAGAAGCTTCATCAAAACTTATGAAATATATTTTGGAATTAGGCATAAGCTTAATATTTTCAAATGTTTCAGGATCATTAATATTGAATAGATGGTTGCTAGTTAAGATATTTTTATCATCAAATTGTTCTAGAACTGCTAACCATGGATATACATTAACAAAATTAATATTTTTTATTAGTTTTCCTAATGTTTCATTGGTATTCAAATTAAAAAAGCCTGGTTCAGTCAGTGCTCCACTTACAAAAATATTTGATTCATCTCTATTTTTAAATCCAAAAACATTAACAGATAAAATATTTTTAAGATCTAAGTCTAAATTTGCTGTTTCTAATTGAGCAACTGATGAGCTCTCAATATTTAATTTTGAAACTGAGATACTTTTTTTGTTCGCTAAATTAGTAAAGCCTAATCCAAAACCAATAACATCAGAGAGTTTTTCTGACTCTAAAACTTCATAAATTCCTGGTCTATTTACTGCTCCTGAAAGATTTACAAATTGGTTAGCAGCATCAATGAGGATTGTATCTCCTGCTTCAATAGTGATATCTTTGCTTCTATCACCAAAAATTAGGAACTCGTATAGGTCGTAATAAAAGATATCGCCATTATTTCTTATAAGTTTAATTTTTCTCAATGTTCCAATTTCTGAGATACCACCTGAATATGCCAGAGCACTTGTAATAGTGCTAAAAGGATTTACTAAATAAGAGCCGGGTGTCTTAACAGCACCAACAATTGATATTTTCTTTGCGCTAAGATTTTTTATTGATAAATCTATATTTACACCAACAAATGATTGGTCTATTAAATTAGATATCTTGGTTTTAACATCCTCAAAAGTCTCACCAACAACAACAATAGATCCAATTTCAGGTATCTGGATAGTCCCATCAAGATTTACATTTAACTCAAATCTTGCTTCTTTGGCGCCCGATAAAATAACTACAAATTGATCTCGTATTGAAATCTTATAATCATTCGGAAGCGGTAGGTCTCCAACAGCAGAAACACTCGTTGGAATTGACGAAAAGAATCCATAACCAAATTTTTGGCCAGGAATTATATTTGCATCAATTATTTTTTCATCTACTTCAGTTAAAGTTTCTTCTTTAACCTCTAGGTCAGAATCATCGATATATAAATCGTCTGAGGTAAGGCTCTTAATGGCTGCAATATCGTCAGCAGATAAGTCTCCAAGTAACTCAGGATCTATCGCTTGCGCAAAAAGTAAGGATGGTAGAAAAAAAATTTTAAGGAATATTACCTTTTTTAAGTTATTCATATCATTAATGTTTTCCAGTTATCATAATTATAAACTAAATACTAGGCAAAGAGATTCCATGCATAGACAGTATTGGAGACAAAATTTCATCCACACTATTTTGTATCTCTTCATCAGATAAGGTTTTAATATCTGACTGAAAAACTAACCTGTAACCAATCTTAAGTTCATTCTTTTTAGAGTTCTTATAAAAATCGAACATAAAGGAATCTTTTAAATATTTATGTTTTAAGTTATCTAGAGAAAAATAAATATCTTCAAGATTTGAGAAATCATTAATTAAAAAAGAAAAATCTCTATTGCTTGAAGGGAATTCCGAAATAGGTGTATAAGAATAGGGTGGAAAAACTCCAGAGTTGGATGGTTCGACTGAGCAGTTTACTATAATATCTTTTACATCAAATTCACAAAAAAAGATTCTATTTTTAATCTTTGTATCAAGATCATTCCTCATTATTTCAACTATTTGAAGTTCTTTTGTATCAATTGCCTCTGATAATATTTGGGCCATATAGTTTCTATCAATTTTTTTTGTAAATTCTCTATAATTGTGGCCTTGAACTCCTGAAACAATAATGCCTATCCTTGTTTTATTTTCAGAAGAATCCGCATCATATAAATTTGAAATCTCAAAGAACTTTAATGAATCATTTTGCCTCCTTTCATTGTAAAGGAGATTCTGAACAAGCGAATCTTGCAAATCATTTCTTAAAAATTTTTTATTACTATCAAGAGGGTTATCAACGGAAATTGAATTTTTATTAGGCCTGTCAACAAATGGAAAATTAATTACCTCATAGAAGCCCTTACTTACTAGGAAAAACCGGAGTTTGTTTAGCTCTTTATCGCTTGTATTGTTATGAATTTTGTTAATTTGAAGTGGTTGACTAGAAATATTGTTATAACCAATTACTCTTGCAACCTCTTCAGCGAGATCATTTTGTGAATTAATATCATTTCTATAAAAAGGAACTTTTATATTCTCGCCAATTTCGAATCCAAGCTTTAGTAGAATCTTTTTATATTCTTCTTTATTTATTGATGTTCCAAGAATAGCATTTACCTTGCTTAGATCTATTTTTAGCTCTTTCCTTTGATATTTTTCTTTTTCAAAAGCAACATATCTCATTTTCACAATATCTGTATGGTCCTGGACTATTTTGATAAATCTCCTAAGAACTTTCTCATGACATGTCGGATCAACTCCTCTTTCAAACCTATATGAAGACTCGGATTGAAGATTATATTGTAATGATTTACCAATAATTGAATCTGGTTTAAAGTTTGCACATTCTATAAGAACTTTTTTTGTCCCCTTTGAACATGCTGATGACTTTCCGCCCATAACGCCAGCAAGACTAATAATATTCCCATTATTAGAAAAAATACAATTGTTTCCTTTAAGCTCTATGCTTTTACCTAAAAGAGTTTCAAAAGTTTCATTAGTCTTTTCTTTCGAAAATATTATTCTTCCATTTAGCTTATCCAGATCAAAACAATGAGTTGGCTGCCCTAACTCATAAGAAATATAGTTAGAAACATCTGTAAAGAAGTTATTCTTGTTGTTGTTTAGGTCCTTAAAAAAAGATTCCAAGTAGTTTTCATAGTGTATTACCTCTTCGTCAATCTCGAGCATTAAAAAAGAAATGTTAGGACAATCTTTTTGAGATTTATTCTCAAAATCAAGATTTAATGTATCTATTTCACCATCAAAGATTTTCACCTTAGGACTTGTTTCTATAAGGCCATTCAAATCCCGACTTAAGCCCAAAAGTGAGAGGCAATCACCTCTATTAGGTGTGAACTCTATATCAAGGATTTCGTTTTCGATCTCATTTTCATGGCCTAATTGAAATAAAAATTCGGATAAATCTTTTATGGATACTTTTTCTTTTATAAATCTTAAAAGATGTTGATAATGAATTTTCATTTAAATTGGCTCAGAAAATCTAAATTTGATTTATAAAAGTTGCGTATGTCTTCTACTTGGTATTTAAGCATAGCAATCCTTTCAACACCCAATCCGAAAGCAAGACCGCTAAATTTTTCTGAATCAATGTTGCAGTTTTCTAAGACAATTGGGTTTACGATGCCACAACCTAATATTTCAAGCCATTTTCCAGAATCTATTGAAATATCAACCTCTGCAGATGGTTCCGTAAAAGGGAAATAAGATGGCCTAAACCTGATATCAACTTTTTCACCAAAAATCTCATGAACTATCTTATGGATCAGATCTTTTAAGTTTGCAAAAGTAATTTCTTCATCTACTAAAATACCTTCCACCTGATGGAACATTGGTAAATGGGTAGCATCATCATCTTTTCTATATACCTTGCCAGCAGAGGTGAAAGCTATTGGTGGGTTACTTTTTAGCATGCTTCTAATTTGGACTGGTGAAGTGTGAGTTCTTAGTACTTTAGACTTATTTTGTACATAAAAGGTATCATGCATTTGTCTAGCTGGATGATTTTTATGAATATTGAGCATGTCAAAATTGTATTCCTCTGTTTCTACTTCTGGTCCAGTTACTGAAGTAAAACCAAAGTTTGATAGTAGATCTAAAAGAAAATCTTTCGTTTGATTTATGGGATGGAGTGATCCATATTTATAGATTATTTTTGGAGGATCTATATCATCAAATGATGGCATGTTGTGAATATTATTTAAGAGCTTTTTCAACAACCTTCTTAAAAACAAGCTCATCTTTTGAAGCGAGTTCAGATAAGATTTTTCTATTAATAATAATATTTTTTACTTTGAGGGCATTCATTAGCTTTGAATATGGAACGTTCAGAGCCCTAGATGCAGAATTAATTCTTGAGATCCATAAATTTCTAAAAGTTCTTTTTTTATTTTTTCTATCTCTAAAAGCATATTGAAGGGATTTAATATTTGATTGTTTTGCAGTTTTGTAAAGTCTGCTTCTTGCACCATAGTGACCTTTTGTTGAATTTAGAACTTTCTTATGTTTTGATTTAGCTGTTTTTGCTTTTGTTACTCTCGGCATACTATTAATTAATTAATCTTTCGGCAACCTTTAAGGTTGTTCCTGAAAGCTTATTCAACCCCCTATTATGTCTTTTCCTTTTTGTAGATTGCTTAGACAAAATATGATTTCTACCTGAGCTCCTACTTTTGACGGAAGATGCAGTTTTTTTAAACCTTTTTGAGGCACCCGAATGTTTTTTTAATTTATATCCCATATCTGTATTATTTACTTTTTAGAGGTGATAAAACCATTAGTAACTGCCTACCTTCAAGTGAAGCTTCTTGATCTACCTGAGAAATATCTGATAAATCTTCTTTGATTTTATTCAGTAATTCAAGCCCCATGTCACTATTAAGTATTTCTCTTCCCCTAAATCGGACGCTAATTTTAGTCTTATTTTTTGCAAGAATAAAGCTTTTAATCTTTTTTAATTTAATATTATAGTCTCCTGTATCTGTTGAGGGCCTAAACTTTATTTCTTTTAATGTATTTTTTCTTGCTCCTGGCTTTGAAGATGTATTTTTTTTCTTATTAAAAATATGCTTTCCATAATCCAATAACTTACATATAACTGGGTCTGATCCCTTGGGTGATACTTGAACTAAGTCTAAATTTGAAACTTTAGCCGATTCCAAAGCCTTTTCAAGGCTTACAAGACCTTCTTTTTCGCCTTCTGAATTAATTAAAATAACATCACTTGCTTTGATGCTCTCATTTATAGGATTAATTTGTTTTTTTCTGCTAGCTATTTTATCACCCCAACATTTAATGATTTTAAGAAATGGAATAAGGAAGAAATTAACAAGATTAGACTAAAAATTTTTGAATGTTGTCATGAATTTTATTCATAGGTGTTGGATTTTAAACTAAATAACTGTTTTGGCAAAACATTTTTTATTTTCATGGCTCCAAAATAAATTTATCCCATTTATTGCTATGCTTTTCAAATACCACTCTTTTATTAAGCCTGAACGCATGACCTTCCCAAAATTCAAAGCTGAATGGTACAAATGAGAATCCTCCCCAATAATCTGGACAAACTAATGTATCTGATTTTTTCATGGCAAGGTCAAACTTCTTTAGAATGCTTTCATATGAATCTATTTTTTTTGATTGATTAGAGGTAATAGCTAGGATATTTTTTTCAACAGTCCTATTATTGAAATAAGCTCTATTAAATTCTGGAGATTTTTTCTTTATTGTAGCTTTCATCCTTATTTGTACATTTACTGAATCCCAAAACAAGTTAGCCGAAATCTGGTTATGGGATTCAAACTGCTCAGCTTTTGGAGAATTATAATTAGAAAAAAAGATAAACTCTTCGTTATCCACTATTTTTAAATTGACGAATCTTGAATCTATAAAATCTCTTTCATTACAGTATGACGCAATTGAAACTGCTTCTACAAACCTTTGTTCAGAGCTAATTGCCTTATCATACAATCTTCTAAATTCTTGGTATGGTTCACTTTCTAAATTGTTAACAAAACTAATCATTGCTATTGCTTTTCTGAAAGCCAATACGGAGCTTTTGGTAAATCACTCAAGATTTTCCTAGGAAAATCTGACATAGGAAAAATTACAACCCAAACTGTTAGGAATATAAGTTTAAAATACAAAGTGATTGAATTATTTTCTACATACCATCTTTCCAATTCACTTTTATAAGGTGTAATATTTTTATCATAAAATTCTGTAGGATTTTCAACAGCATCTAAATAGACCTCTTCATCTCTAAAAATGATGGATCCTATTCCTGAAAGACCAGGCCTTACTGTATTTAAGACAGCAACTGCGTCTTTGGGATATTTTGCATAGGTTCTTGGTACCATCGGTCTTGGTCCAATTACACTCATGTCTCCAATAAAAATATTTAATAGTTGAGGTAACTCATTTATTTTAGATTTTCTTAAGAATCTTCCAAAAGGGAGTACTCTTGGATCATTTTTTATTGTTATTTCGCCAGTACCAATTTTTTCACTGTTTTTAAGCATTGTTGCAAATTTAATTAAGTCGAATGTATTACCATTTCTGCCAACTCTTTGTTGCTTATATATTATTTCACCCTCGCCAGAAAATCTTAAAGCTACAACTATTGGAATAAGAATCGGTAAAAAAACAGTTATTGCTAAACCTGAGAAAATTAAATCAAACAGTCTTTGCATTGCTATTTCTAAGTTTATTGCGTTTTATCTTCAAAACCGTCTTGCCTTGCTTTATCAAATTTTGAAAAGTAATCTTTATACCAGTTTACGGTGATTTCTAGCCCATCCTTCCAATTATATTTTGGGACATAGCCTAAAATCTTTTGAGCCTTGGATATATCTGGGCATCTTCTGCTAACAGATCCAGGAAATGTATCTGCCTCAACAAAATTTCCTTTGAATTTAAGCATTTCACCTACAGTTTTAATTAAAGTTTCGATTGATATTTCATCACTGCTCCCAAGATGAAAGATTTCGCCAGCACCCTTATTTGATTCCATTGCTAAAACAGTTCCTAAAACGGTGTCATCAATATATGAGAAAGATCTAGTTTGATCAAACCCAAACATTCTGAATGGATCTTCTTGATTTAAGAATCGCTCTACAAGATGGGGAATAACATGTTTGAATCCCATATCAGGACCAAAGGCGTTATGGTATCTTACGATCGTTGATTCAAAAGAATATTTTTTTGAATAGTTTAGAAATATTGACTCGCCTAGGATTTTAGTGATTGCATACGAGAATCTTGGATCAGATACGTCAGCTATGCATAATGGCACCCTTTCATCAGTTGGAATCTTATAGTCCATTACCTCCGTTGTTCCTGAATATGCTTCACTTGTAGAGGTAAAAAGCAATCTTTTAACATTGCTTTCTTTTATCCATTCTGCACAATTTAATATTAAAGAAGTGTTTGTTTTAATAACTTTTTCTGGGCTATCAAGTGTGTTATTAACTCCTACAACTGAAGCAAGCATATAAACATATTTAAAATCTTTATTTAGATCTTCAAATGCCTGATAATTTGTAAAATCATTCTTGATAAAAGTTATCTTTTCGAGGTCGTTTGCATCAAAATAATCTGAAATATCTCTTCCAAATTCAAAATCAGCAAGTGTAAGAAAGCAATCTCTATTCTTGATAAGAAATTTAGCTAAATGCATTCCTACAAAGCCCCCACCTCCAATAATTAATATATTATCTTTCAATCTTATTCCTTTAATAAAAAATTAATTTCCTATATCGCCTCTTCCAAGAACTGAAACAAAATGTTTAGTTTCTAGCTCATTAATTTGGTTTGCTTCAAAAAGGCCTATGGTATCAAAAATCTTAAGTGGATTATGCCTCATAATCATTTTAATTGCTTCTTGGCTTTTATACTCTGAGTGAGCAGCTGAAATAATCAATATATCAATTTTATTTTCAAGAGCTTTTTCAAGACTTTGCTCAATAATCTCAGAAAATTCATGCCAGTAAGAAACAAAAGGGTCATGAAAACTAATTACAGCTTTTGCATTTTTTAATTCTTTTGTTAAGGTCTCAACAGGACTATATCTTGTATCTCCAATGTCACCTCTATATGAAACTCCTAAGAGAGTTATTCTTTTATCTTCAACTGATCCAAAAACTTCAATTAATCTGTTGTATGCAAATATAGGCATTTGATCATTCTTTGATACGCTTTTAATGCTCATATCTAATGATTCATTTGAATTAAAGAAGTTTTTCTTAGCCCAGCTGGCAAGAAGGGGATCTTTCGTCAGACAATATCCACCAACTCCAATCCCTGGATACATGAGATTAGAATGAGTATCTCTTACTCTTATTGCATTAACTATCTCATAAAGATCTACGCCGGCCTCCTCTGCAAATCTTGACCACTCAATTACAAATGAAATATTTGTAGCCCTATATGAGTTTTCTAAGACTTTTGCTATCTCAGTTGAGTTGGTGTTATTTAGTCTTTTTAACTCACAATCAGGATTAATAATAGTGCTTAAAAAATCTTTAATCGAATCTGCACTTTTGTTATCAATTCCAGAATAGACTCTTGGAAAATTTCTAATTGAATCAATATAATTTGGTCCAGGCATTACTCTTTCATAGGAATGTCCCAATTTATATCTACTTTTAGATAGGCCTCTTTTTGTTAACTCATCATCAAGTGATGGCTTTACAAGTTTGGAGCAAGTTCCTGGAGGAACAGTAGTTTCAACTATAATTAAAACATCATCTTTGCAATTCTCTCCAATAGAAGTAATTGCCTTACTAAATCCTGATAAATCAACATAAAAGTCTAAAAGATTTGATTGGGAATCTGATCTCTTTTGCACATCAAGATTTATGTCAACTATGATAATATCAGCTAAAGAATATGCAAATGGATCATATGTAGCATATAAGTTATTTTGTTCTCTTGCTTTTCTATAAAAGTCTTCAATTTTTGGATCATCTGCAACCAAAGGGAAATTACCTTCATTTATTGACTTTATTTTCCAAAAACTCTCTTCTGAAGGTAGATCAACTCCAATAACAGCATAATCTTCAGAAATTGCATTAGCGCAAACTAAGGACATTACAGCTCCAACAAAGCCAAGCCCTTGAACAACGACAACTTTTTTATTTGGATTTTGATCTATAAAGTTTTCTATACCTTTAGAATCATCCAATTTTAAAGGTATCTCATATTCCTCATTAGTAATAGAATTTTTTGAAATAGCCATTGTTTTTTTAATTTTAAAATAAATTATTAGTATATTTTTGCATATTAAATCATGAAAACTTTGAATATTTAAAATAACCTTTCAAAGCCCAGCTTATAATCAAAATTAATGAAGATATTAGATTAATCTTTTCAACATTTCTATAAAGATGCCATTGATCAAGAATTGCTTGGAATTTGTTACTTGAAACAGAATTTGTTTGAATGAATACCTTCAAAAGAATATCCGGAATACATTTTGCTGGCCCATATTTTTTTGTTATTTCAAGGGACATTGCATGATCTTGTCTACTATTAAGATCCTTAAAAAAGATTTTTTTACCAATTACATTCATATTTAACATAGTTGCACAATTACTAATTACGTTATATCTCAATAAATCCTTGTATTGAACAGATCTTGGTGGTGAATATACTATTGATTTGCCGCTTTCTTTGATCATCTTATATCCGTGCGCTGAAAGAGGAGCTTTTGTTTCTCGCAAGAAATCCACTTGCATTTGAATTTTATTTAAATGCCATTCATCATCAGCATCTTGAAAGCAAATAAACTCACCTCTTGCTTTTTCTATAGCCTTATTTCTTGACTTGGGCGCCCCCAAATTTTTATCATTCTTTATCAATATAATTCTTTCATCGTTGTAAGAATTAATTATTTGCAAAGTCTTGTCTGAAGAACAGTCATCAATGATAAATAGCTCAAAATTGCTATACGATTGTTCTAAAATACTATTTAAGGACCTATTAATAGTTTTCTCAGCATTGTAAGCTGGCATTATTACAGAAACTAAGCCCTTTACAATTCTCATAAGATTTCTGATGCCTTAGAAATTATATAGATTTCTTAAATATATCTTTTTCATTAATATTTTTAAAATAATAATCAGTTACGGCTATCCTTTTTTCTTTATTTATTGGTTTTCCAGCATGGATAATCCTTGTATCTACTAGAAATCTACTTCCAGGCTCACAAGTCATTTCCTTAATAGAGAACTCATCTGATTCTAAGAGTTTTTTAATTTCTTCTTCAGTGTAACGAAAATCAGACAAGTCTTTTCTTAAATAGTTATGGATTTTTAATTTATTTTTACTACTGTGAGTGAAAGGTATAATCCTAAGTGGTCCATTTTCAGAACTGACATTAGTTAGAAATGTAAAAATTTTCAATTGGTGGCTAAAAGGAGAGTCACAATGCCAACCCTCTCCGCTTCCAAAATCACCCTCCCTCTTGGAAGCATCTAAAACGTTAATCATGCTCATCCTGTGAGATGCATAACTTTTTTTAAGCTTATCCGATAAAAAAGAAATGTTTTCATTTCCTAATTTCTTAATTGAATGAAATTTATTATTTTCATCAAAGAAAAATCTTGTGTCGCCTGAATTAGGATACTTGTGAGAGGTTACCTCATCATCATAATCAAGTGAATCTATTTCTTTAACAAGATTGTTGATATCGTCATCTTTCAATGGTGATAATTTTACAAAACCCTTTTTTCTTAATTCATAAAAGTCATCTTCTTTAAAATTCAAACCATATAAGTAGTCAGAAATAACTAATTTTAATTTTCCTATCATTATGACCAAATATTATACATTTGTTTTTTCTTCCAGTTTAAAAATAGAACATAGAAACAGTGCTATCAGGCTCAATGTAAAGGGTTCAAATACATTATAGAAATCTAATGGCGATTCAAAGAAACGATATATAAAAAATAGTGAGAATAAAATTGTAAGAAAGTTACCATTTTCTGAATTCAAAGAATTGAAGCACATTGATATAAAGAGCAAATATCCAAACATTAAAATAAAACTAATAGGAGGAAAGCTAACGAACATAAAACTTGCGACAAGTTGTGGCGAGGTTCCTGATCGAGGTAAATAAGTTGTGTATATGTTGAGAAAATTTAGTCTATTAATACCTCCAATAAAGTCTTCAGGAATCGTTGGAAACCCAAAAGAAAAAATCTTTTCAAATCTATGCACAATCAAATCAAAAGTTGAGTTAAAGTAATCGTAGGATAGATTAAGAGAGAATAGGTTTGTCTCAAGTAAATTATGTACCGAAGCAAAAGCTGTAAAACTTCTACTCAATATGCTATCAATCATATTCAGTAAAATCTCATAAGTACTATCACTCTCAAAAAGAGTTAGGGCAAGCTCAAGTGTTTTATTCGCCAATCCAGCAAATAAAATCCCAATCATTCCAACTGAGCCTGCTAGAACAATAAAAAATATTCTTGGAAAAGTTAGCTTTTTTACAAAAAAAGCATTGAACTGCATTGATGAAAGGCAAGACAGACCAAAACAAATCAATAAAAAAGCAAAATCTGCACTTCCATCCAGTGCGAAGGAATATGAAAAGAATAAAGAAATAAATATACATCTGCTGAAAATATCTATTTTGGTATTTCTAATACAATTTTGGATTACTATAAAAAGTATAATAGGTGTTAAAACTTTAAAATATCTCAGCACTAAAACTGATGGAGCTTCTGATAAGTTTCCTCTTTGCCTAAAACCTATTCCATAGTTAATAAAAAAGTCTATACATAAAAAAAGATAAATTAAACAAAATAGAATTACTGCAGATTTTATTAAACTTGAGTTTGAGGATCTAATAGTAATCTGCTTAAATCTAAAATTTAATAGCTTCCTTAGCGAAATTAAAAAGACTAAAACGATAATAAGATAAATAAATGTCAAGTAAATACTATTTTCAAGATTGTATCCACTTAAAACTCTCTCACTTCCATAAAAAATTGTGATTGGGGGTATAAAATACACGAGTACATACCAGATTAAAAAGGTATTTATAAAAGTGTTTTTCACCTATGAAAAAATCTTAACTGGCTTCTTGTTAACAAGAAAAGAAACAAAAGAAAAGATTATCGAAACAAAAAGTCCTGTTACAAAGAATAAAATTGTCCAAGTAGTTCTTGATGGCTTTACTCTCTTTGGTTCAAAATAAGGTGGATCAATCAAAATAAAACTATATTCTGGATAGCTATCCACCAAAGCTAAATTACTTAGGTTTGACTCGATAATTTTTGAAACTATTGATGAAAGATTCTTGTTTGCCTCTTTTTCTGATAGCTCGGTGAGATATTCAATAGATTTATTGTATCTTGTCTTGTCTCTATTTCGTAGGATTAAATCTATATCTTCCATCATTATCGAGAGCCATTTGAAAGAAACATTTGGATCTTTTGAAAGCAGCTTAATAGTAATTAAACCTGTTTTAAAATCTTTGCTTATAAAAAGGTTGCTCGTAACAAACTGATCATATCCTTTTATTAAATTAAAATCTTCTATGTTTTCTAATTCAAAAAAATCTTCAATGAACCCATCTTTTTTAGTTAAATCTTCAAAAAAAGATCGTGATCTTAAAATATGCATAGCTTTGTCGGTATTTGATGAAGCTAAATTTGATTGATCTAGTAATCCTGATAATGCTGCGCTCTCTGCAAGAGAAGCCAAACCAGAAGAAACATTTGGACCATTTTGTGACATAACTGGAAGTACTTGCGCATATGATCTATAGATTTTAGTAAGTAAGAAAGAAGAACTAATGCCAACAATAGAAAAAATAAATGTAATAGTAAGGATAAATTTCCAAGATGCAATTAGGGCTTTGAAGCTCTCCAATATATCAACCTCAAACTCAGTATTTTCACTATTCATCTTCTATTGCTCTTCCTTTTAGTTGCTCCCAATCTTTTTCTGGTCTTAATTTTAAATTTGTATTCCAAGCACCTTTCAGTACATTTGTTTGTATTCCTAAGTCTTCAGAGAAATTTATCATAGCTTGAATATCCTTCGGAAAACAACTTCCACCAAAACCAGGCTTGCCATCAGGACCAGGAACTTGCATGTGAGAATGACCAATTCTTCCATCTCTAATAAAGCCATCCATACAGTCCTCCCAGTTTGCTCCGATTTTATCGGATATTAATTTCATTTCATTTAGAAATGATACTTTTGTAGCAAAATAGTTATTACACATATATTTTATTAATTCTGAAGATCTATAATCTGTCTCAATTATTGGAATTGAGTTACCAAATCTAGCTTTATAGAGCTTGGAGACTTTGTCAGTATCCTCTGCTTTACCACCCAAAATAATCCTAGACTGATTGATAAAATCAAAATTTGCACTCCTTTCTGTTAAAAATTCTGGATTAAATACAATTCTCAAACGAGGATATTTTTTGGAAAAAGAATCGCATGTTCCAGGAATTACGGTAGATCTTATAAGAAAAATATTTTTTTCTGATTCTTTGGATAGACAGTCATTAATTTCCTTCAAACAGTCGTCAAGAACTTTTAAACTTATTTTTCCTTCATGATTTGCAGGTGTTGGTACTGATATAAATATTATGTCTGATTCGCAAACAGTATCTTTAAGTGTATGGGTGGATTTTAGTGGATCCTTATCATAAATTTTCACGTCATAATCCACTCCAGTATTTGGTGAAAAACCAAATTTAACTGCAGAACCTACGAAACCCTTACCAACTATACCAATCTTCATTTTTAATATCCTAAATATAAATGTTCAAGAAAAAAGCATTGTACCCTAATTATGATTTCTTTTAGTTGAAAAATAAAGATGTGCCAATAGTCGTAAAAGCGTAACAAAAAAGAAATTTTGGATTAATAAAATAGGATTTATTGAAGTTAGAGAGACAAAAATAATGATTAAGATTAAATCAAGCCATAACATCTTTTTTGGATCAAAATTCCAGTAAAGGTTCTCATAAAGGATCTGATCAAGAGAGAAGAATGCAAAAGCACACAAATATAAGATAATTTCTGCATTTGAAAAGGAAATAGTAATTAAATTATTTTTAGAAAGGATTATTGTTGTTGTAATTAAAAAGACTGCAGATAAAAAAGAGATCAATGGTACTTTAAATCCTAAAAACATATCATCGACTGAAGTTTTATGTTGTAGAAGAAGTTGCCTTCTATTAGCAACAAATAAAAAAGAGATGACTAATGGTATCAAGTTAGAGATTTGAGCAAACAGAGTTAATTCACTTAGAGTTATTAATTCAAAGTTAAATACAGATATAAAAGTTCTATCAATCTGAATAAAAAATATCCCGGACGTTGCAATAAAATAAAGCCACATTGATTTCCCATAGAATCGTTTAAAAAACTTTACTACATCTCTAAATACATATTTAAGAGTTCGTTTGATGTTTAACCATCGACCAAATAGAAAGCAAATAGCAATATTTACTAGGATTATTGATAGAAGATATATTTCAAATTTGAGGTCATCTAAAGTGAAAAAGAAACCTAAACAAAGCAAGATTGGAAGAAGAGTCTTTGAAATAAATAAAAATGACCAGCTAATAAAAGATTTTGAATACTGTTGAAACCTTTGTATCTCATCTAAAATTTTCTCAAGAAATAAAATAATGCAACAGGCGATTGCGATCACGAAGTCTTGAAAAATCAAAAATGAAAAGAAAAATGTTAATGGCGAAGCAAATAGATTAAATAAGAAAAAATCTTTTTGATAGATTCCAAATCTAAGATGTATAGTGTGATTGTTACCATTGTCAAAATAAGATTGATAAAATTTGAAATAGTAAGGGAAGCTTAATAATGAAAAAATTGAAAAAAGTACTATAAGAAACCTAGAAAATTTATCTGCTAACTCTTCAAAGCCAAAATAAATTAGAAGCAGCAAAATAACAGGTTTAAAAATAATCCCAAATATTCTTGCAGACAAAAATACTATATATTCTTTCGAAATAAGTCTTTCATTTAATGGATTCATTTAATATCTACAAACTCAATATCTTTAATCAATTCAATAGCGGATTGATGAACTTCAGCAATAATCTTATTTTTTTTAATTATTTTTGAAGTTATAAAAAATGGTTTATCTATAAATTCGAGTGTTTTTAGAGAAAATAATGCTGTAGATAAATGAGAAAAAGCTTTATTAAAAAAAATATTTTCCTGATCTAAATATGTTTCTATCAAGCCAGAGGTTTCGAGTATTTCAATCTCTTCAATTTGGTTAATTTCTTCTAAGTCATCTGCCTTAAAGGCATGCCCATGAATCTTTGGGACATAATAAAGTTTTGAAAGCTTAAACTTATCTATAATTTCTTTTATATGATTGATGTACTCTTTTTTTCCTCCTAACCACTCTTTAGAAACTTCATCTGTACCAATAAATAAAGCATCGAAAATTACAGGATCTTTATGCTTATTTAAGATATTTAAATTATTTTTAATTATAGTTTGTCTCCTCAAGAGCATATTTTCTAAATCAAATATTGTAAAAAGATTTAGGTGACTATGTTTCGATGCAAGCTTCTTTTGAAAAGATATCGTTGCATATCCATCATCCATTAAAAATTGATTTTTAAATTTAAATACATATGAAATATATTGATTGAATTTAGAGAATTGAAAATCTCCTAAAAGAAGTTTGCCTTTTGAGAGAAGTATGTAAAAACATACAAATGAAAATGTTACTAAATTCTTATGGATCTTATTTGAAAAGGGCTTTAGATGTATTGCCACTTCCTCATACTTTTCTAAGAGATCATAAATTATCTTTTCACTATCTTTTGATGTATGTCTTATGATTAAGGTAGAGTTACTATTATTTTTTTTCCATTCAATTGCGCAGAGAACTTGAAGCGGTGATGATACAAGCAACACATCCCGATTTTTAAAAATCAAATTAACAGCTCCTAATTTAGAAAATAGTTTCTAATCTTTTCAATTATATAATCCTGATCTTTCTTAGATAAATCTTGATAGATTGGAATGGATACAGATTTTTCGTATGACTCCTCTGATGATGGAAAGTCTCCAGGATTAAAACCTTTGCTTTTATAAAAAGGATGGAGATGAATAGGAATATAATGAACATTGGCTCCTATGTTATTAGATCTTAGATAGTCAAAAAAATCTTTTCTGGAGAATTTTTTCAAGTCATTTATCTTAATAATATATAAATGAAAGGAAGAAAATACTGAGTCACTTCTTGGAGGAAGAGTTATTGGGAGATCACTAAGAGATTTATCATAAATCTCAGCAAGCTCATTTCTTTTTTTCACATATTTTTCAAGTCTTGTTAGCTGACTAATACCTAAAGATGCTTGAATATCTGTTATTCTATAGTTAAATCCTAAGCTGACTTGTTCGTAAAACCAATCTCCCTCTTTTTTGCCTTCCATTAACTCTGCATTTCTAGTGATGCCATGAGTTCTATAAATTTTCATCATTCTGTCAAGCTCTTCACAGTTGGTTGTTGCCACTCCTCCCTCACCAGTAGTAATTATCTTCACTGGATGGAAACTGAAGACAGCTATATCACTAAACTGACATGATCCTACCGGGTTATCTTGATATTTTGCACCAATACAATGGGATGCATCCTCGATAATCTTAAAACCATATTCTTTTGATAATTCATGTATAGAAGCCATATCACATGAAAATCCGCACATATGAACTGGAATCAATATTTTTGGTAGTGTATTTGTCTCTTTAGCCTGTCTTAACTTTTTCTCCAACTTTTCGATAGAAATATTATTTGTTTCAATATCTATATCAACAAAGTCAACCTCAGCACCACAATAAAGAGCACAGTTTGATGATGCGACAAATGAATTTGGTGAGGTCCATAAAATATCTCCATCACCAAGCCCCATTGATAAACATGCAATATGAAGAGCAGCCGTTGCACTGGAAACAGCTGTTGCATGGTTTGCATTTGTTGAAGAACATATTGCTTCCTCAAATTCTGTTATTTTGGGTCCTTGTGTTAGAAAATCAGAATTTAAAACTTCTTTTATTTGATCTAAGTCTTCCTTAGAAATATTTTGTTTCCCATAAGGAATCATTTTAGATTTTTCCAAGCTTTTCTAGATTTTTTTCTAGCCAGGATTGAACTTCATCTGAAGACATCCACTCAGTGTTTGTTCCACTATTATATATAAAATCATGTGGAACCTTTTTACCATCTTTTATTCTATTTGGGTCATCTGCCCATTCATTGATGACTGGCAAAATTTTGAAATAGCTATCATATTCATAAGTATATGGTGCATCTTCAATACCTATCATCTGTTCATGCAATTTTTCACCAGGGCGAATTCCAATAATTTCCTGTTTTGCATTTGGGGCAATCGCTTTAGCTAAATCAGTGACTTTCATGGAGGGGATTTTCTTAACATAAATCTCGCCGCCTACCATATCATGAAAAGCATGCCAAACAAGCTCAACACCCTGCTCAAGAGATATCATAAATCTCGTCATTTCAGAATCAGTTATAGGCACACTTCCACTATCTTTAAGCTGATGGAAAAAAGGCATAACGGAACCTCTAGACCCCATTACATTGCCATATCTAACAACGCTAAATGTTGTTCTATGCTCACCTGAATATGAATTTGCAGCAACGAATAGCTTATCTGATGCTAACTTTGTTGCACCATATAAATTTATTGGACTACTTGCTTTATCTGTAGAAAGAGCTACTACTCCTTTTACATTACAGTCAATAGATGCATCGACTATATTCATTGCCCCATGAATATTGGTTTTTATACATTCAAAAGGATTGTATTCGGCGGTTGGTACAATCTTTGTTGCTGCGGCATGAACTACATAGTCAACTCCATCTAATGCTCTATAAAGACGATCTCTATCTCTTACATCCCCAATAAAGAACCTAATCCTATCCTCAGATTCAAAGCTTTTTGCCATTTCCCATTGCTTCATCTCATCTCTTGAGAAAACTATAATTTTTTTGGGATTAAACTGCTTTAAAGTCATAGGAATGAAAGTGCTTCCAAATGACCCTGTGCCACCTGTAACTAAGATTGTTGAATTTTCTAACATAACTTTAACCAAAATCCTCTTCTTTCAATGGTGTGCCTGATCTTAAATCTTTCATGGCCTTAAGTCCAAGAACATCATCATATTTTTTTGGATGTAATCCAAATCCAGGTCGTATTCTTCTGATATTTGATTTGTTTAATTTCTCACCTTTATTTATATCCTGCACCACATATATAGATCTCCTAAATTTAAGATTTTCTTTCTCTGCAGATTTCATTTCAAAGCTAGCAGAGCCAATTGCTCTGAAAGCTTGATTAGCATTTTCACATAATTCCTTTAGCTCATGGGGCTCCATTGAAAACTCTGCATCTGGACCACCTTCAGATCTATCAAAGGTAAAATGTTTTTCAATTAATTTGACACCGAATCCAATTGATAATATTGCACTCGTATTTCCAATTGTGTGATCTGATAATCCAATCTCACAGCCAAATTTTTCTTTCATTAAGTTTATAGTTTTAAGATTAATTTCATCTACAGGAGTTGGATAGCCGCTCACACAGTGAAGAAGCATATAATCGCCACAGCCATACTGCCTAACTATTTCAAGAGTTTCATTAATTTCATCAGCATTAGCCATCCCAGTTGATAAAATCATTGGTTTTTTAGTTTCAGCTATATATTTGATTAGGGGTAAATCAGTAAATTCGAAGGATGCAACTTTATAAAAAGGGCAGTTAAGTTTTTCCAGGAGATCTACAGCTGTCTCATCAAATGGTGTGCTTATCAATGTGATATCTATCTGATCCGCAAATTTAAATAGTTCTTCATGCCACTCATAAGGTGTTTGAGCCCAATTATATAAATCCCATAAATTATAGCCATCCCATAAACCTCCAGATATCTTAAAATCATCATTATCAGATTTAATAGTCATTGTGTCAGGTGTGTAGGTCTGAATTTTTACACAATCAGCTCCATTATCTTTAGCAAGCTTTATCAGCTCTTTAGCTCGATCAATAGAGCCATTATGATTACCTGAAACTTCAGCTATTATGTAGGGTTTTGAAAGCTCTTTAAACATCTCTAAATCTTGTAAAGGTCATGATATTGCTGCATTTTACTATAAAAATCTTCCAAATCATTTGTTTTGGACAACTTTGTAATTTCTATAAACTTATTTAAGGAAGTATTTTCACCTTCTTTTAAAAATAGATTTTTATCACCGTTTACTGTGCTAAAGATAATATTAATACCTTGATCTGAGGGGAAAAAATAATTAAAAATAAACTTTGCTCTTTTTAGGTGCCAGTCTGAAGTAACTACATAAATATCTCTAATTTGATTATTTTTAGAGCAAAAATCTCTTTTTAAGAAGAAAGCCTCTCCAACTGTGTCTTTTGCCTTTTCAATCTTGAAAATCTTTTCAGGATCAATCTTATATTTATCAGTAGCAAATTTAGCCATTATTGATGATAAAGAGTTATCAAGTGAAGATTTATACTTCCATCCTGTTGTAATAAAGAAATTAGAGTCTCTTTTTAAAAAGATTTCAGCTGCTAATTTGAGTCTAGATTCTGAATCATATGATAAATCATCAATGTCATCTAGCTCATGAGATAAGCAAATTACTGCAGAATTATTTTTTTTCAATATTTAGCCTATACGTAAGAAGCTTTTTATTTTTTGCACAATATTCAAATCCTAAACTTTCAAATAAGCGAATACTGGGTTTATTATTTTCTTTGACATTAGCAACTAAGTTTGGAATTTTTGATTTTAAATAAAAATCTGATATTGAATCTTTTAGTAAAGTTTGCGAAATTGAAAGTCCTCTAAATTTAGGATTCACATTAATTGATACTTCTGCAGACTTTCTATTAATATCAAACCTTACTACTCCAGATTTCATAGAAAAGGTTTCTCCAATATAGCAAAAACAATTCTTATTACTTAATTTTTTTGCAAACCAGTCTCTATGCTCCTTGAATTCAATAAAATCGCTATTTAAAAACATAGATCTTGTAAGGGGATCATTCCTCCATTCCCAAATATCTCTAGCATCTCGAATATTTGCCCTCCTTAATTTAACCTTTCTTGTTATCTTTACTGATGACTCTATATGATCTTTTTTAAATTTTGCATTACCGAAATGAATAAAATAGTTTCCTTGATTTGAGAGCGCGCTTGGATACAAGTTACTATCAAGCATCCTTATTTTGTCATAGACTTTTTCTCTTTCCATATGAAAGTCAATAAAATTATCTTTGTAAGAAAGTCTTTTAAATTTTACAACTTTGCCTTCCTGTGTTTTGGGAGAAATCTTCTTCTTTTTCTTAAATTGCTTAATCTGAGCTGAAATTACCACATAGATTCTCTCTAAAATATCATCGAGACTTCCATTGAGTTTTACTTTCGTCCTAAAAAAAATTGGTCCAGCATCAAGATCTTTTTCCATCAGTAAAGAGCAAACTTCTGTATGCTTAAATCCAAGGCTTATCATATTCTGGATTGGAGACCCTCCTCTTCCAAAAGGCAAGGGAGCTGAATGAAAGCATATGCATTTATATTTTGTAAAAATTTTCTCAGGAACAATATATGACCAATGTGGGAACATTATATAGTCAGGATTAATCTTCTCTAAATAATCTAAACTTAACTCTTTCTTCGATCTTACAATATGTGATCTTTTATTGATTACCTTATTTTTTAAAAGAACTTTTTCAATCAGACTATTCTGAAGACAATAAACAATCTTCATCTTTCAATCTTTCTTACAACCTCGAAAGCTTCAGCCATTGACAAGCCTGACTGAGAACCTCTTAACTTAGCTAATGTTTTTATTCCCTCATATGATCTGGAGTGAGGATCTTTTCTTATTTCTAAATCATAAGATTTCAAGGCTTCTAATTTTTTTTCCCAGAATTCCTCAATGTTAATAAATAGATTAGGTTCAAACCTGTTATGAAGTTTTTTTACTGTGAAATCAGATGATGAAGCTATTTCAAAAAATCTAATTTCAGAGTAGCTTTCCTCGGGTTGAGGTCTATATGCTGTAAGAACAGCCTCAGCCGCAATTCTATGATCAATATTTAAGTCAGTTGGTGAATGAACATAAATTATATCTGGATAAAAAAAATTTTTTTGTTTTTCTATAAATTGAATAACTTCAATCAAGGGTACTTCGTCTATTCTATTATCCGGGAAGTCTCCAGCTGCAAGCCAATTTGCTCCCAATGAGTCGATTGCAGAGATTGCTGCATCTTTTCTTATTTTTTGATCCTTGTCTTTACTTTCAAGTCTTGATGAAACCCCATTTGTTAAAGTAATAATAGAAACCTCATCTCCCTCATAAACGTGTTTAGCGATTACGCCTCCACAACCGATTGTTTCATCATCAGGATGTGAGGCAACAACTAAAACTTTATTATTCATCAATTTAATCTTGCAAAACCACTATGAGAAATCGGACATTCAAGAAGCTTATCAATTCCTTTACCATTATCATGATCTTTTATTACTGAAAAAACCTTCTCAAGTTCTTCAATATAATTTTTAATGTGCTCATCACTATGATCAATACATGCGTAAACAGTATTTGTAGCTATAATTCCTTTTTTTATCATCTCTTGAGTAATATAGGTTTTACAAGCTAAATGATTTTCTTTGAAAGTAAACGTAGGTAGTGCAGATATTCCTGAAATATTGATTGGAATATCAATTCTTTTTGACAAGTTTAGCCACTCTGCTCTTATGGACTCTCCAATTTTGGAGATTTTTTCCCAGGATTTAATTCTTTCCATAATTTCTAATGTTTTTAAAGCAGCAGTTGGGCCAATCCTTTCTGTCCAAAAAGTACTGCTAATAAAAGTTGTTTGAGCTGATTCCATTACTTCTCTTCTGCCTACAACTGCAGTGATACCATACCCGTTTCCCATAGCCTTACCAAACATTATTAAATCAGGATCAACATTATATTTTTTATGGATACCTCCAAAAGTTTCTCTAAATCCAGATGTGCATTCATCAAATATAAGCACTATCCCATTTTTTGTTGCTAGATTCCTCACTTTCTGAAGAAAATTATCTTGAGGCCCCTCATTTCTTGATACTTCCATTTTAATAACGCCAATATCATTATTGCTAACTATTTCTTCTAGCTCATCTATATTGTTGTAATGAAATGGAATTACTGATCCAGCAAGATTCTTAGGAACTCCATTTGATTCAAGGCCCGGCAACAAATGCTCATCTAGACCATCAGAGGACTTGATATTTGTTGCTAGATACCAATCATGCCATCCATGATATCCACAAATAGCTACTTTATCTTTGCCAGAGCAGGCTCTTGCAATCCTTATCGCAATAGCGTTTGCCTCTCCACCACTTCTTGCAAAACGAACCATATCTGCCCATGGATTAATTTCAATAAGTTTCTCAGCAAGTTCAACTTCCTCAGGACAATTAAAGGTAGACATATTCCCTTTTTCAATATTTTCCTTGACTGCTTTATCAACCTCATCATTTCCATATCCAAGAGTATTTGTTCCTATCCCCATGATACTCATATCAAGATATTTATTATCATCAAGGTCCCAGATGTGGCAACCTTTAGATTTACTAAAATATGAAGGCCACAAGTCTGGCAAGAACATTTCGGGTCTTTTTGAGAGCAGCATTGTGCCCCCAGGAATTACCTTTTTTGCTCTTTTATATAATTTTTGACCTTTGCCCATTAGAAAACCTTCATTTCTTGCTATATGAATATTCTTTTCAAATATACCATAATTCTTTTCTGCTAATTCTAATACATCTTCCCAGGAAAAATGTAAGTCATGTTTAAAGTAAGAAAAGATTTCTCTTATTAGTTCAAGATCTATGTCTTCATCAACTGTCCATCTAAGTTCTGATAAATCTTTATTTAAATAATTATTATGTTTACTAAATTTCTGTCCCCTGATTATAAATGGGGTAACATGCTCAAGATCTGATGCTGATTTTGCTTCTTTAGAAGCACTTATCAATGAATCTATTGAAAATACTTCAATGTCTAATCCGTCTGGATATGTTGGAGGATTTGTATTCGATGCATAATCAACTTTTTTCTCAATGAATTCTTTTATAACTTTATCAACCAAAGAAGGATCAATAAGTGGGCAATCTCCCGTAATTCTTACAATGACATCTGCTTCATATTTTTCAGCAACATTTAAATATCTCTCCAAGACATTATTTGTATTTCCTTTTTCGCATTTGTATCCGCTATTAATTAAATACTCATAAAGAGTATGGTCGTCTTCCTCTTCAGTTGTAGCAACAATAATCTGATTAATTAATTTTGAACTGCTCAATCTTTTAAGAAGTATTTCAATCATTGGAATACCCTGGATTTTCATCATTACTTTTCCAGGAAGCCGAGATGACCCCATTCTTGCTTGAACAATTGCTACTATTTTCAAGCTTTACTCCAATTCATAGGATTGATAAGAAGCTCATCATCACAGCTTAGATCAGGAAAATCTATCTCTTGAGACTCTAAAGATAGGGACTCATGTGCCTGCAAAAGCTGTCTTTTGTTTTCTAAGCCAACTACTATTTCATCGATCATTTTAAAAGAATTAACAAATCTCAGGCACGCCTGAACTGGATCAATCCTATTATCTTCGATCCAATCATGCCACAAATTAAAACTTTCCTCCCATTTCCCAAAACTTGGATTAATTTTATTCCTAGGGATTAATAATAATCCTTGTAGAAAAGCTGATCTAGCATGCACCTCAACATTATTTTTTTTTAGGTTTTGAAGCCATCCTGTATCTAAAATTCTTGTATCAAAAACATTAAATGGTACTTGAGCAATATCAAAGTGATGCAATTTAAATGCTTTTTCCAAGTCACTTGGGGAGTATATGGAGACACCAATCTTTTGAATAAGATTTTGTTTTTTTGCATCAATTAATAACTTAAGCAGTACATCATTATTTTCAAATAGGTCCTCGACCCTGTGTATAAGATATCCATAGATATTTTCACGGTTTAAATCTTTTAATGAGTTGTTCAGCGATGCATGGAACCAACTTTCAATGTCTAAGAAATTTTTGGGCTTACTGGGTAGTTTTGAAATAATTTCTTGTCCCTGGGTATCCAATTTTCCAATGCATTCTTCGGCATCTCCATATGCAGGTGCAGTATCTATTTTGGTTATTCCAATCCTTTTTGAGGTATCGATAATACTTTTTGCGTCTTCGAATGAAACTTTCCCAGAAGAATTAGATATGCCGTAGTCCATTCCAAATTGTGCAGTTCCAATACATAAAGACATTTTAATAATGAATACTCAATTTAAAGTTGGTGCCCGGAGCCGGACTTGAACCGGCACGATATTTCTATCGAGGGATTTTAAATCCCTTGTGTCTACCAATTCCACCACCCGGGCAGATTTAAGGAATTATATATCAATTGAAAGAAAATGGAGGCTGAGGCCGGAATCGAACCGGCGTAAACGGATTTGCAGTCCGCTGCATGACCACTCTGCCACCCAGCCAAGTTATTTAAT
>MDSW01022201.1_pt1 | contig 27625 bp, 20 predicted proteins | sample 811171 | NCBI WGS metagenome assembly MDSW01 (sample SAMN05326641, study PRJNA326480) | marine metagenome | isolation source: seawater | place: Atlantic Ocean: North West | collected 2012 | reverse complement strand
GATCTTCGATGGATGCGATGACCCCATGTTCTACTGTTCAAATACGATCGTCGTGGATGCTTCCGGCGGTGGCGACTACCTGACGATCCAGGAAGGCATCGATGCGGCAAACGACACCGATACCGTCCTGGTACGGGCTGGCACGTACACCGGCTCGGGGGATGCAGCCGTGCCTGTAGTCGATCTGAAAGGAAAGGCGATCCGGCTGGCAGGCGACCCCAAGCGGGCCGGCAAGGTCTACATCGATGGCCAGTCGCAACGGGCCTGCATCGTCTGTGACAGTGGTGAAACCTCGGAGACCGAGATCGATCTTGTCGAGTGCATCAATGGTTCAGCCTTGGAAGGTGGCGCGTTGTATTGCCTCTCGAATCCGACCATCACCAATTGCGTATTCCGCGACAGTACGGCTCAGGACGCCGGAGGTGGCGTCTACATCAAGGACAGTCAACCAACCTTCATTGGCTGTGAATTCATCGGGAATGAATCTCCGTACGGAGGTGCCATCTACATGATCGACAGCAGTCCAGTGATCACGGATGGGCTGATCGCTCAGAATTCCGCTTCCAATCGTGGGGGTGGTCTCAGGATGTACCGGTCGTCTCCTGTTCTGACCAATGTCACCATCGAAGGCAACTGGGCGACTCGTGGCGGTGCTGCTCACATTCAGGACAACAGTGTTCCCGTGCTGGAGTCCTGCATGATCCTGAACAATACGGCGGACAGCCTTGGTGGCGGCTTGGTGACCAGTTCGAATTCACCCGCGATCTATCGAGCATGCACCTTCACGGGGAACCAGGCGACTGGTGACAATGGTGGCCAGGGCAGTGGCGGTGCGATCTACTCGGACAGTTCTGCCTGTGTCGTGGAAAACTGCGTGATCGAAAGCAATACGGCAGATGTCTACGGTGGTGGAATCTATTGCTGGTACAGCAGTCCGGTGATCACAGGTACCAGAATCAGTGGTAATACGTCATCGGCATCCGGTGGTGCCATTCGCACGATCGGAGGTTCCGGTCCGTCCCTTGACAATGACATCCTGTGTGGAAACTCTCCGGACAACATCGGTGGTCCATGGGATGGTGCTGGCGACAATTGCCTCGCGGACAACTGTCAGGACAACAATGACAATGACATGCCTGATGATTGCGAAGATCTGTACTGCGAGGGGGATGCCAATGGTGACTCTGTCGTGGACATCAACGATCTGCTCGCCATTCTCGATTCCTGGGGCAGTCCTGATGGGGACATCACCGGGGATGGGGAGACCACGATCGACGACATCCTGATTGTTCTTGGAAATTGGGGATCATGCCGCTGATCATCCATCAAGCCTTCGATTCAGCAAATGACGTGGGCATGATCGGTACCCCGGGAGCTGATCCCGGGGTAGGCTGGGGGCATGCTGAACCTCACTCTTGTTCTGTCGTGCCTTGGATTTGGATTCCTGGCTGAACCTGCGGACAACGCCAGTCGCCGTCCCAACATCGTCATCATGTACGTCGACGACATGGGATGGGGAGATCTCCCATCCCAGGGCGCGACAGGATGGACGATGCCCAGTCTGGAACGGATGGAGCGAGAGGGAACTCGTTACACGAAGTTCTATGTGGCCCAGCCGGTGTGCTCCGCGTCCCGTGCAGCCCTGTTGACAGGCTGCTATCCGAACCGACTGGGCATTCATGGTGCCTTGGCGCCTTCAGCCAAACATGGCATTCACGAAGATGAGACGACACTCGCGGAGATCTGCAAATCTCAGGGCTATGCCACCGGGATGTTCGGCAAGTGGCATCTTGGGCATCACAAGCAGTTTCTGCCGGTCCATCATGGATTCGATGAGTACCTCGGTATTCCCTATTCCAACGACATGTGGCCCGGCCATCCGGTGACGCCCAAGAACTGGCCGAAGCTGCCTTTGATCCAGGGCGATGAAACCATCGAGATCGTGGAAGACTATGACGATCAGGATGTGCTCACACGACGGCTGACCGAAGGTGCGGTTGATTTCATTCATCGCCATGCAGATGAGCCGTTCTTTCTCTACGTGCCACATCCGCAGCCTCATGTTCCACTTGGTGCAGATCCGAAGTTCAAGGGCAGCAGTGAGCAGGGGTTCTATGGCGATGTGATGCAGGAGATCGACTGGTCCATGGGCCAGATCCTCGAGGCACTCGATGAAGAAGGTCTGGCGGATGACACGCTGGTGATCTTCACCTCGGACAACGGCCCCTGGATCAACTATGGAGATCATGCCGGTACGACGGCCCATCTTCGTGAAGCCAAGGGCACGACCTTCGATGGTGGGGTTCGTGTGCCCTGTATCGCTCGCTGGCCAGGTCGGATTCAGGCCAATCACGTCAATGACACGATGTGGATGAACATCGATGTGCTGCCCACCGTTGCGGGTCTTGTTGGTGCAGATCTTCCCGGTCGACCGATTGATGGTCGAGATGCCCGGCCTCTCCTGGTGAGTGCTTCCGATGCGGCGTCACCTCAGGAGGTCTACCTGTTCTATTACGGCAACAACAATCTGGAAGCGATCCGGTGGGGGCGTTGGAAGTTGCATCTTCCGCACACCTATCGATCCATGGAGGGTCGACCAGGCGGCACTGGCGGCAAGCCCACCAGATACACCTACGGCATCAAGCAGGACCTGGCCTTGTATGACGTCGAAGTTGATCCAGGAGAAACGACTGATGTGAGTCATGCCCACCCGGATGTCATGGCCCACATGCTCGAACTGGTGGAAGCCGCTCGGGCGGATCTTGGTGATAATCTCGTCAAGCGGGAAGGCCGGGGTGTTCGTGAGCCAGGTCGACTTGAAGATGTGCCGGCGGAAGGCAGTTGAAAAGACAACGCCCCGACCAGAAGGCCGGGGCGTCGTCGAGTGATCAGATCAACGGAAGAAGCCGTCATGGCTTCATCCGGAATCAAGGACTGACCTGGCAATCTGCGCTACCCCAGGCTTCGATGAGATAGAGCAGGTCGTCAATATCGACATCGCCGCTCTCGTCGACATCTTCCCGGCAGTACTCCGGCCAAGTGTCACGATTGAATCTGTACATGCTGCCTTCGTAGAAGGTGCAGAAGTAGATGTCATCACCAATGACCTCGACGCCCGTAGGCAGCCAGAGACCACTCATCAGGGTGGTGATGGTTCCCGTGTCCAGCTCGACTCGCTGAATGGCACCTGTCCCGGGAAGGAAAATTCCGGTTCCGAAATCAAACGAACCAGCCGAGCACACCAGCAGTGAACCGTCTGAATCCAGTTCGCAGTCCACAATCGTGGACAGTCCTTCGACAAGAACTTCCGTGGTGCCGTCATTGGTCAGTCCCCAGATGCGAGATTCATTCTGGAAGAAGGGAACACCAGTCAATTCGACGACGATGAAGGCGGTCGAATCCGGTGCGCCGTCGTTCTCGACACTGATGATTCGCGTAGGAACTGCTTGAACATTGATGTTCGACTGGGGAAATGTCGCGAAGGTCGAAAGACTTCCATCGGTTGCGATCTTGATGATCGCATTCGCGCCTGCATCCGCAACGTACAGGTTGCCATCAGGATCCTCCGCGACCGAGTAGGCGTTGGTATCGTTAACATTCTCCATCGCAAGGGCATAGCCTGCGGTCGTCTGGATCTCAAGCATCACGGCACCATCCGGTGCATAGCTCTGACCTTCAACAGCCGATGGAGTGATGTCATAACGAACGACACCACCCAGCATGGGATGGACTGGCGGTCCTCCGGCAGCCAGAAGCAAGTTGCCATTGGAGTCGATATCGATATGAGCAACACCAGCAGCTTCGCCCGTTTCGGGGTTGATGGCGACCGGGTAGCCAGAGATGAAAGTAATCCGGCCAGAGTCTGCCTGGTCCATGTAGAACCAGCTGATCGAACCATTTCCGGGACTCGCGGGTGGGCCCATCTCGGAGACCCAGACACGTGCTCTGTTGTCTGTTTCAATTCCGATCGGTCCGGCGAGTCCACTCATCACCAGTTCGGCGCCACTGCCGCCACTTGGGACACCTGCCAGAACGGTTCCTCCGCCAACTCCAGCAGCCACAGCCAATGTGGCACAAAATGCAAAACATCTCATCACGGAAATCTCCTTGCATGAATTTCACGAGGAGATTGTCGAGGTAACACGTCCTCGGATAAGTCCCCACCCCCTCGAACAACGGCACCGATTCTAGTATCCAGAAAACTCGAGTGTTGGACAGTTTTGCAGATTTATCAGATGTTATTCGTGCATTCAAAAACGGTGATTTTCACTGAAAACCGGGGCTTCTGTGGTCCAGAAGCCCCGGTCGTTTCATGTGTGGCATGCTCAAGCTCAGGTTCAGGCGGTACACCCGTTCCAGTTGTCGAGAATGATCAGGACATCCGACACGTCAACCATTCCGTCATTGTTGAGATCAGCACCGGAGTGATCCGTTCCATAGGCAGCGAGCATCATCAGCAGATCCGTGACGGTGACATTGTCGTCGCCGGACACATCGGCTGGACAGCTGTTGATTCGCATGACGGAGCCCTCGAACTGGAAGGCGACGCCCGTTGTATTGGCCTGGCCGCAGGTGTAGATTTGATCCTGTGAATCGACCACAACGTCATTGTTGCTGTCAGCGTCCGCACTGGGGTTCCAGGTGCTGATGTCCGTCACGTTGCCGTCCTTGCTCATCGTGACTGACAGTTGCATACGGTCATTGCCATCGTCAGTCAGTTGGTTGTAGCTGCCGGCCATTTCGATTCGACCATCATCGTGTACTGCGATGCTGCGGATGGTGTGATCATCATCTCCAAGCAGAAGTTGGTTTTCATTGACCCAGTTGATGGCACCGTTCTTGTCGATCTTCATGGAAAAGACGCCTCGAAGCGGGGACCAGCAGAAGCCGCCCAGAACCAGTTCGTCATCATTGGTCAACTCGGTATCCATCACCATCATCGAGTTGTCCTCGGGGCTGACGTAATGTGTCATCCAGTCCAGTGTGCCAGCGGGTGTCAGTCTGGCGGCATAGGCGGAGCCGATCCAGCTGCCACCTGACAGAGTGCCACTGGTGATCCAGTTGCCCTCCGAGTCCACGTTGATGAAAGAAAGTTCCGACAGGCCAAAGCCCTCCGGGCTGATGTACTGGGTCCAGTTCACACTGCCACTGGACGAGAGCGAGGTATAGAAATGGCCAGCATCCGGGGTGTCACCCTGATGGGAGAAGAGTCCGCCGATGAGCGTGTCGCCTGCAGCATTCATCTCGATGCTGAGCGCCATTTCCGTTCCGAATTCGAGATTGTCAACGGAGTGTGTCCATTGCAACTGTCCATTGGAGGCCAGGGATCGAACCTGCAGGGATTCGTACAGGATGTTTTCAACCATGCAGATCCGCCCGTCCGGTCCAACGGCGAGTCGTGCCTTGTGTGGTGATTCCCAGCTGCCTGTGAGGCCGCTGTCATCGAAACTGCTGGACCACTGAAGAACACCATCTGAAGTGAATTTGGCGATCACCAGTTTCCGGTCGATCCAGCCGGCATCATCTTCATCCTCGATCCTGCTCAGGACAACGAAGCTGCCATCATTCATCGAGCACGCATCCAGCAGCCAGTCATTCTGTCCATTTGTTCCTGAGAGGACCTGTGTCCAGGCCGTGGACATGTCCGGCGTAATCCTGCTGATGCCAATGTCGGTTTTGTTTGATGCGTCCTTGATCTCGCCCAGGGCAATGACCCCGCCATTTCCGGCAGGCAGCATCTTGTAGTACGTCGCGTCGGGGGTGAGATGGAGGGGGTTGTTGGTCTCGAGCTCTGCAGCAGCAGTCGTGCTGATGGCAGCAAGCAGAAGACAGGTTGTTGATTGGAGTGTCATGGTGGTCTCTCCTGGTGGTCAGAGTGTGATTCTTCCTGTGCCCGAACATCGGTGGGGCTGGTTCGCATCTGGTCTGCGAGGGAGGCTGTCCAAATCTGTCAGCAAATCCTGCTATTCCGGAGAAATGACGAAGTTCTTCGATGCGGCCCCCCCAAGGGGCCATGAGGGCACTTCCGGGATTTGTGAGCTGAAATAAGGCGGGAATTCGGTGTTCAAGTGTGAGATTTCTGAATCTCGTGCAGAGACCTATTGAGCAAGGCCTCGAACTCTGTTTCCAAGCTGGTGTGGAGCCAGCAGAAGACGACAAGGGTTTTCGAGTGAAGTGGTGTTCAAGCCATGCCTTGAACAGACGTGCAAACCCCGAGTTGGAGATGACTATCGTGAACAACAACCACACATCCACGAAAACCAAGATCTGGACGATGGCGGGCCTCGTAGCCTGCTCCCTGATCTCGACGACCCATGCCTCAGCTGCCAACGAGCCGGAAGGGGCCTGTTGCCATGAATACTGGGGCAACGGCCTGGTCTGCGAGATGCTCACGGAACATGTCTGCATGGACTACCAGGGCTACTGGTACGGACCCAATGTGAGCTGCAACAGCCCACAGGTTGAATGTCCTGTTCTGAATATCGAAGGTGCCTGTTGCTACGAGGATGGTCATTCCAATCTCGTATGCGTCATGCTGATCGAAGAGCATTGCATCGATGCCAACGGCTACTGGTACGGTCCAGGATCCAACTGTACAGACCCACAGGTCGAGTGCAGTCCTGTGATCGAGGAAGGTGCCTGCTGCTACAAGGATGCCGATCAGAATCCGATCTGTGATGAGTTGATCGAGGAACACTGCATCGATATGAATGGACAGTGGTATGGCCCCGGTGTCGACTGCACCGATCCACAGGTGGAATGTGATGCACCTTCGAATGGCCAGGGCGCCTGCTGCTATGAAGATCCGACCTTCGGTCTGGTCTGCTGGTACACGATTCAGGAATTCTGCATCGACGTGAACGGCTACTGGTACGGACCAGGCGTCCAATGCACGGATCCTCAGGTCGAGTGTCCGCTGCCTCCAGATCCAGAAGGTGCCTGCTGCTACGAGGATGCGGATCTCGGTTGGATCTGTGTTCAGTTGATCCAGGAGCACTGCCTTGATGTGAACGGCACGTTCTACGGCATGGGTGTTTCCTGCAACGATCCACAGGTTGACTGCGGTCCATCCGGCAATGACAAGGGTGCCTGCTGCTACACGGGAACGGATGGCAGCCTCATCTGCATCGAGATCAATGCAGCTGATTGTGATGCCTACAACGGCACCTGGTACGGCGCTGGTGTGCTCTGCACCGATCCGCAGGTCGAATGTGACGACACAGTGGATCTTCCCGGTGCGTGCTGCTACGAGGATGCCGATCTGGGATGGATCTGCACTCAGGTATCCATGAATGACTGCATGGCCCTTCCAAGCGGTTACTTCTACGGTGTCGGTGTCTCGTGCACCGATCCGCAGGTCGAATGTGATCTGCCAGGTGAAGAGTGTGTCATCGTTCCCGGTTCCCAGTGTGCTGGTCGCCCAGCGTACGTCGATGCCGACTTCTCACAGGTCTTCGGCAATGGTCAGATCGCCGTCCAGACGGCCTCTCCGAGCATCTTCGGCGGGTCGGTGGTCACCGTCTTCGACCTGACCAACATCAATGCTGCTCCACTGGACAGCTGGTTTTCCCTGAATCGCTACAGCGGGGCCGACTGGAATCAGAACACCCTGGGCAGTGTCTACGGATTGGCTGTCGACAGCGATGGCGACATCTTCGTGACCTCGACACGGTCCTGGATCACGGACTACGCGGGTATCGGTGGTTGGGGTGCGATCTATCGTCTCGATCGAGTGACCGGTGCTGTCAGCGTCTTTGCAACACTGCCGAACAACAGCAGCGGTCTGGGCAGCATCACCTGGGATTGTGATCACAACGTGTTCTTCGTGACCAACATGGAAGATGGACTGATCTACCGACTCGATACCAATGGCAACATCCTGGATGCCTTTGATCCAGCTGCAGCCTGGAACGGTTCGGTCGGTCCCGTCGCCCTGGGCGATCGTCCATGGGCTGTCGAGGTCCATGCTGGTCGCCTCTACTTCTCCATGTGGAACGAGAACACGCTGCAGGCACTGCCTGGCGTGGCCAATGAGATCTGGTCTGTCGAACTCGATGCCAGTGGCATGCCTGTGGGCAACGAGGTTCTCGAGGTCACGATTCCATCGTTCGGAAACAATGACTGGAGTTCTCCTGTATCCGACATCAGGTTCTCGCCTCGAGGCACCATGCTTCTTGCAGAACGTTCGATGGTCAGTTTCGAGCAGCTCTACGCTCACCAGGCTCGTGTACTCGAGTATGAGTGCGAGTCGGGTGACTGGGTGCCAAGCGGCAATACCTTCTCGGTCGGTGAGTACGGTGGTGCCAACGGTGCTGGCGGTGTGGATGCCGACTTCACTCGAACCTGGGCAGCTGGCGATGCACTGCATCTCAATCATCCTGCTCCGTATCAGAACATCTACGGATTCCAGGGTATGCCATCCACCGGTGGAACCATTGCCGACAGTGTCCTCGTCGATTACCAGGACAATCTGATCGGTCAGGACAAGACGATGCTTGGCGACCTGGTCGTCACCGAAGCCGGTGCGGAGCCTTGCCTCAACGTCAACGTGTTCGATGTGGAGTGCCGTTATCACCATCACAACGGTGCCTACCATCTGATCGACTTCGGCTTCTCAGCAGTCGGTTCAGGTACCATCGCAGAGGTTCAGGTCACCGGTCCTTCCGGCATCACCTTCAACCCCGGCACACTCGTTGGACCGTTCCCGCCATACCAGAGCTATCCGGTTGATGTCCGCATGTTCAACGCTCCCGGTGGACAGAACATCTGCCTGACGCTCACAGCAGTGTTCGCGGATGGTTCGATCTGCACCGAGGAAATGTGCATCGATGCTCCGATCTGTCAGGGTCCTTATCCCGGCGATGTCAACTACGACTACAAGGTGGACATCTCGGATCTGCTGGTCGTGATCGAGAACTGGGGTCACCAGTGCGATGGCGATGAAGATTGCACGGCTGATCAGGATGGCGACGGTGTCATCGGAATCGGCGACGTCCTGGTCGTCCTCGAGAACTGGTCGGGCAACTGATTCGAAGACCTGTTTCTGACAAGTGGTTTGCAGAGCCCCGGCCGGTTTTCCGGTCGGGGCTTTTTCATGTGCTGATCTGGCGAGACCACTGTTCCGTCATGGGATACCGGAGCAGGAGTTGGCCTTCGAGCAGTTCACGGTCGAAGTTGATGAAACCGTTGACCAGATAGATCTCCTCTGCGGTGCAGTTCCAGAGGAGATCGACTTCCCGATCCTTCTTGACATGATCCCGAGTCATGATCAGGCCTACGAGTCCGGAATCGGAACTTCCGCACCAGACATCCACTTGCTGCCCATCGCCACCGCGCGTATCCGGCAGATGTCCATAGTCAATCGGGTAGATGATGGAAGGATGTGCGGGATGCACGGATCTGCGGGGCCGATCGATCACGATGGTTCGAGTATTGAGAAGACTTTCCCATCGATTCCAGTCGAATCCGTGCCAGGCGTCATCGACGCGATCAGGAATCGGGCCAAGCTGATGCCATGTGAGGGTGTCATCAGTCATCTTGGCTAACAGGCTCCCCAGCCATCGATGAGAATCAGGATGTCGGCAATGTCGACCTGGCCGTTGCCATTGATGTCCTCGTCTCCACCATCCTGTCCGAAGGCTGCGATGACCAGAAGAATGTCTTCGACATCGATGATGCCTTCTCCCGTGATGTCACCGGGGCACTCGCAGTCGTCCGGAATCCCGTTGCCATCCACGTCCTCCGAAGTGCCGTCGGCGATGTCTTCACTGTCCGCGATTCCATTGCTGTTGCAATCCGGAGAAGTCTCCAGGAGAACACACAACTGCACGATGCTTCCCGCGTCGACAGGGGAGTCGTCGTAGGCCGTCATCAGCCATGTTCCCTGTGCCGGGTGTCCATTGAAGGTGGACAATGGTTCCGTTGGAAGGAGGTTGCCATGCAGTACCGGTACTTCGGTCTGGGAACACATGCTCTCCGCAGATGTACTGGCGGCGTCGGTGAACAGCCCGTTGATGTCATCGCCTCCGCATCCCCAGGGGCCGATCCAGCCACCGTTGGGCATGCCGGGCCGATCGAGGATCGTGACCACGACACCATCGGGAGACTGGAGCTCCAGGCGCAGGTCGCCCACCCAGGGGTGAGTCACTGTGACGAAGGTCCTGGCATTGGTGACGATCCCATCCTCGCTGACGTCGATGCTCCAGGTCGTGCCGGTCTGGCCGCCGTCCGGAATGACCGTCTCGCCTGTGCCGCAGAAGGTATCCGCCATCGTCGGGGTGATCAGGCATGCGATGAGTGGCAGTACACATGATCTCATCGTGCGCCCTCCGCATCCATTTCACTGGTTCGATTGGTGTCCCAGTATTCCGCTGGTTCGGTCATGTACTGGATGTGGCACCAGCCAATCGTGGTGCCCATGTTGTTGCCACCATCCAGATCGGCTTCCGAGTTTTCAACGACGCCGTCTTCCGGATCCCACAGCAGAAGATCCGACAGAATGTTGCAGTAGTCATATGACCACCAGTTGTCTTCGAAGGTCGAAGACCATGTCCAGGTTCTGCTGCGAGTACTGGTCGGTATGAAGGACAGCCAGTTGGAGGCGCCCTGATAGGTCAGGTCATCATTCACGCCGCAGCCGATGCCGAAGATCTCGCCGAGGACCGAGATGTCGCCGGCAAGAGGTGTTCCCGTGAAGGGCGTTCCCATGGCTTGAAGCAGACGTCCGGGGCCTGCCCAGTCAAGTCCACTCCAATAGAACGTATAGAGGTGCAGCGCTGCATTTCCCCCTTGGGAGTGACCGACGATTCCATAGCTCTTGTATTGCTGCCCGAAGCTCAGGATGTCCAGCGCGAATTCATCATGTGAGAAGTTCTGTTCGATGTTGACGTATTCGGCAACATTGCCCGTGAAGTCCGATGGAGGAAAGGAGTCGCCATCAGAGCAATAGCCATGGGACAACATGAGATTGTGTCCGCCGTACTGATCCTGGCGCGTGCCTGAATCCTGATGTCGTCTCCTGTTGATGAAGGCTTTCTGGTCACCTTTGCCATGCAGCAGTTCAGAGAGAACGATGGTGGGATCGGGGACCGTATCCGGTACCGTGACCGTGCCCACTGGAATGGATCTGATGGCATTGGTCGGGAGGAGCGGGCGTGCGCCATTGGGATTGGCGATCCTGATTTCACGAAGTTCGAGTGCCTCTCCGGAACCACCCTCGAGTGTCAGCCATCGCTTGTCCAGGACGAGCCTTGCCATCGCACCTTCCAAGACGGAGATGCCGCCAATCCAGCAGCGAGGCTGATGGCCATCTGGACCCTTGCACCAGGCCTCGGCTCCGAGCAGGACTCGATCGGGCATCACATCACCCGTCAGTTCCAGATCGATCGCGATGCGTTCCTCGTCGATCTCATGGATCTCAATGTTGGTGACTGCGATTTCATGCTGCACGGAACCATGCCAGTGAGTGGTTCGCACGAAGGAGAAGCCGTCGGCGTCGACGCCTTCGATTTCGAGACGGGCGGTCACCGGGCCGCTGACAACAGGCGTGAAGCTGCTCTCAAGCCATGGTCCGTTCTGGATCAGTTCGATGCTTTCAGGGGTCTTTCGATCGTCCTGCCAGGTCATTCGAGCGTCGATGATGTCCAGGCCATCGGCAAATGCGGAGAGGGCGTCCTGCAATGGGTAGCCGCTCTGGTCGATTGACACCAAGGCGGCTCGAAGCGTGATTGGTCGACCGATGAGTGCGACATGGGACGTTGGATGGCACTGAAGGCCGACTCCGGATCGATCCCGAACGATGAGCATCCCCGTCTCACCGGGTTGACCACCCTGGAGCGTGATGGTCCATCTGCCGGGAAGGGGGTTGGCAATATCCAGACGATGTGCCAGCGTTGGAAAGAATGGTTCAAGGTCCCCTTCGGTCCAGAAGCGATTGTCGCCATCATGGTGGCCAGCCGGATCGATCGCAGCAAGCTGCCAAGTGTCGCAGTCTGGGCCCACCGGGAGAAGGGACAGGTGACTTGATGGAGGAACACCCAGTTCCCATGACCACAGTCCGTTGTCATCGAATGTGATGTCAATCATGGCATGACCGACGGTGCGACCGGTCATCGATGGATCGGGGCTCCGCAGACGGTTGTTGTAAAGATCGGAAGCGGGGGCGCCAATCTGTTTCGGGACCGCCCACTGCGGACTTGATGTCATGACGACCAAGCTGAATCCAAGGCTCAACAGAGACATGCCCCGTCCTTTCTGGCCCCGACGGCGAGAAGAGTGATCGATGACATGTCGAGTATAGAACAGCTGATCAGCCAGGGGCACGGTCAAGGCGACAATTGTGGGCATTCAGGGACGCGTTGTCGCATCCCCGGGAAGCTGCAGGAACGGCATCATTCTGCGTGTTCTTTGATTGGATCGAATATTCAGGCGCTCGGGGGTATATTGGACCCTTCGAGCTGGATTCATTCCATGGAGGTTTGTCATGACCCGATTTGCTGCTGTCACGATTCTCTTGTTCCTCGGTTCGGTGGCGTTTGGCCAGGCCTCATCAGTCACTGCTTCGAAGAAGCCCTCGGCGGAGGCGCTCATCGAGAACTGGACTCAGATGTCGAGCTGGTCATCCGACCAGATCAAGGCCGTGACGACGACGTGGAAAGGGTGGGATTCGGATGGACATGCCGATGTGTCCTACGATTTCGGCAACCCCGATTCGTTCCAGGTGGAAACAAGCAATCCGGATGGAACTGAGCGGACCTCCATCGGTTCGAATGGATCGATCAGCTGGATCTGCTCAACTCGTGGCAAAGGGGACAAGGCCGAAGTGGAGGACGCTGACCTCCTCTCAAAGCAGCAATCGTTGTTCTTTGAACTTGCATTCAATCCAGCCTCGATGAAGACACTTCAGGAGAAGTGTCGAAAGATCGTGAATGCCGGCAGGAAGGATTTCGAAGGAACACCGTGCTGGCGTGTTCTCTGCCTGCCTCACGATTCAAGGCGATCCGTTGAACTCTACTTCGCCATCTCCTCGGGCTACTGGAAAGGGTTGAATGCAACCATCGACAAGGACGGCAAGATGGAGGCTGTGTTTCGAGTCTTGATCGATGAGTTTGGATTTGCTGGAAACAGCACGCTTGCCGCCATGTCCGGCCCAGGCCTGCCTGTTCACATGAAGCTCTATACGGGCGGCAAGCTTTTTCAGGATCTGCGCGCCGAGCAGATCACGCTGGGGGACACCATGGCTCCAGTCGCAATCCCTGCCCCGATCCTGGCGTTGACCAATCGATCCAGCAGCCGTTCAGCGAGGACATCAAAGCCCGCCAAATCGAATTCAGAGGCAGCGGCTGGCGATCATCACAAGCGTTTGATTTCAATGATCGGGCCTACGCTCATGACTGGCAGCGGTGAAGCTGTTCCATCCAGCGTTCTCGCGGCCGACTCGAATGTGCTTCTGTATTTCTCCGCCAAATGGTGTCCGCCCTGCCGGAAATTCACGCCAAGCCTGGTCGATTTCTACGATCAGCATTCGCAAGATGGTGATTTCACCGTGATCTTCGTCAGTTCCGACAGATCAGTATCCGAAATGCAGCAGTACATGAAGGACTACAAGATGAATTTCTATGCAGTCCCCTTTGATCGAGTCACTCCCAGCGGATTGAAACAGACCTACGGAGATCGGGGTATTCCGAATCTGGTCTGGATCAATGCGGATGATCAGGCTGTTGCAAAGAGCTATGTCAATGGAAGTTACGTCGGTCCTGCCCGAGTACTGCAGCAATTCGGTGAGACCTTGTCACGCAACTGAATACCCGGCTTTCCACTCTCCATCCACCGTACGTTCACGAATTCGGCATCACTTGCATGTCGAGCGATTTCGTTGCACCATGAATGTGTCGTTGAAGGACGTGAGTGTCACGCAGAATCGTGGAAACACGAAGAAGCAAGGCCAGATGCGGAAACGCGTGGAAGTCGACCTGACGAACCCTGGACGATGGCCGGAGTCCGAAGCGGAAAGCGGGAAACCGTTGAAGCCGAAGGCGCATGACGATTACCTAGGGAAGGGTAAAACCGGACCACTAACGGACGTCAACGAACGGCGGATAAGCCCTGATCTCGAAAGGGATCAGGGCTTGTCACTTTTTGGCAATCATCAGCGGAGGGATCAGTCTCTTGCCAGATCGGCTTCGGCGGCGATGTGTCCGAACGCTGCCCAGTTCGTGTCTTGAACGATCTGCTCGAGCTCGGAGAGGTACTGGTCCCGCTGCCCTTCGAAAAAGAACTTCATCGCCTTGCCATAGCCCAGCGTTGCATCGTCCACACCGGCATCAAGCAGCGATTCCGGAAGATCTTCCATCTCGATGCCCTTGAACGACAGCAGAAGCATGAGGTAGGCATGGTTCTCCAGGAGATCCATGTCCGTTGTTGCTCGAGACAAGGCTTCTGAAGCAAGACGCTCATCGCCACATCTTCGAGCAGACAGATAGAGCCAGTAGGACGCGGCGACGCATGTGTCATCGTTCCTTGACAACTCAAGGCATCGAGTGAAATCCCGTGCGGCGTCGCAGAACCGGCCTTTCAGATATCGAGTGAGTCCAAGGTGATACAGGATGTTGCCCTTGGTCGTACTGCGAGGTTTGCCTGCTGCATTGGGCATGCCGTCCTGTTCGACGGTATCCGGTTGGTTCAAGGACAGCTGATCGGCCTTTGCAAGATCGGCCATGGCTTCATCCAGTCGACGCAGTGTGATCTGTCGATGCCCGCGATGTCTCAGCAGTCGATAGCTCTCGGGCAGAAGGACGAGCCCTTTGGAGTAGATCTCCACAGCTTCCTGATAGCGGCCAAGATAGGCTGTGCGTCGTCCGAGCCAGATGATCGCATCCTCGTCCTCAGGGTGAACGGCATGGATGGTGCGTGCCCGTTCCAGCGCCGATTCTCTCTGCATGCGTACCTCATCAGGCAGCGACTGGCGTTCAAGTGAATTGCCGAGTAGCGAACGGGGTTCGGGGGCATTGCACCCGAACATCATCAACAGGATTGCCATCAGTATGTGCGGACGCGGCATCCGTACAGACTAACTCACCGGCGACGACGTCGACCTGTCAATGGAATCAGAGTCAGGAGCATGAATGATGCGGGGCCTGGAACGAGAACGAGTTGGACGGAATCGATATAGGTTCCCAGCGTGTCGTTGATGCTGGCATCTCCGATGACAAGCTTGGATCTCGAGCCGGTTCCCTCGATCAGAAAGCTGATCATTTCCCAGTTGGTGTTGCTGCGACCCACACCACTGGCCGTCACATCGATGATCGTCTCTTCATTCCAGTCCACAATCAGGTGATTGTCAGCGACACCGGGACGGGGGGAAAACGCGAGTGTGAGCATGTAGTACTGCCCCAGAACCGTGAAGACCTCCTGGCTGAGGGATGTGGAACCCACTTCGCCTGGGAGGAAGCCGCCGCCTGGGCCGTTCTGATCCGCATCCAGTTCAAGCCACTGCTGGCCATCCGCAGCAGCCCATCCGCCAACACCACGTTGCAGTTCAATGCCCGGTCCGGATTCCAGCGTCCAGCCGGGGATGTTCTCGTAGAGATCCCAGGATCCGCCAACGATGTGCTCCTCAAAGGAACCGTTGACTATCAAGTTGTCCTGATCGCCGAAGACGCTCTGTGTTGACAGACAGGTCGCCATGAGGGCGATTGCCGCATGGAGCACGTTCATGGAGACCTCCTCAAGCCTCCTCCCCCGGTGATAGTTCACCATTCAATGTCGCTGATGAAGGTTTCCGAGCGTGGAACCCGCACCACTTGAGATCTACGGCTCATCGGCGTGCAAGGTTTCAATTGTCAGGACATTGTGTCGGTTTCAACTTTCATAGGATTACTTGATGGACCAGCAACGTTCCTGGTGATTCCTTGGATCAGGCATAGCCCAGCTTTTCAAGATCATCCTCATCGAGTCCAAAGTGATGTCCGATTTCATGAAGAAGTGTGATCCGGATTTCTTCTTGCACCATCGCCTCGCCACCCATCGAAGTTCCATCATCATTCGTCCAGGGTTCCCATCCTCCGGCAAACGAGAGAATGCCTGTTCGATACAGGTGGATCTGTTCGGGTAGATCGGGGAGGTCTTCGACACTGCGTTCTGTCAGCATGGTGCCATTGTGGAGTCCACAGATGTCTTCAGCAGCACAGTCCAGCTGTTCAAGAATGGCGGGATCGGGCGTGTCCTCGACCAGCAAAGGAACTTCCTCCAGCAACTCGAGAAGTGCCTTGGGCAGCTCATCCAGGACGGTTTCCACCAACTTGTCGAATCTCCTGCGTTCACTCTCATTCATGGCCTGCTAGGGTACACGCAGGGGCTGACGAACCCCCTGAACCATGAGGAATCACTTCCATGACGATCGACCTTCATACATGTCAGTTGCCGATCAACCTGCAGGAGTGGGTCGCCGCCAATGAGTCCGACTTCAAGCCGCCCGTTGGCAACAAGTATCTCTACGACGGCGAGGATTTCTTCGTGATGGTGGTTGGTGGGCCGAACGCAAGAAATGACTTTCACGTCACGAATTCAGAGGAATACTTCTTCCAGCTCAAGGGTGACATGGTGGTCATCATTCGTGACGATGATGGTCTGAAACATGTGCCCATCAAGGAAGGCGAGACCTTCTTCATTCCAGGTGGCGTACCTCATGCGCCGCAACGTCAACCCGGTACGGTTGGTGTCGTCGTCGAGCGAAGACGTCCAGCGGGAGAAACCGAGCATCAGCAGTTCTACTGCCCCAACTGTCATGCACTGGTTCACGATCAGGAATTCGACTGTGGAGACATCGTCGAACACTTTTCCCAGGCCATGGAAGCCTTCTGGGCGGACGAAGCGTTGTCGACCTGTGATACCTGTGGTACGAGGGTCGGAAAACCGGCTCCTGTGAAGCGGATTGAATTCGAACCCGAGATTCGCATCATCCGAGAAGGCGACGAGTGAACCGATCATCTCCGCTCTGAACGAAGGTATTCGTCATGAGCAGCGGCTGTGCTCGATCAGATCCTTGAGTTCCTTGGCATTCTGATCATCAAGCAGTCCCTGTTCACAGGCATATGGAATGCTCAGGAGTGCCAGTTCGCGGTAAAGCGGCATCAGGTGCGGCGCATGCGCTTCAAGCACATCGAGATGGCGTTGAATCGTGCCGGTATCCCCTCTGGCTGCTGGGCCCATGACGACCTTCGGAACACCAAGTGCTTCGAGATTTCGACCGGCTTCACGCACCATGGGTGCCAGTGCCATGACCGCTGTTTCCCGTTCCAGTCCGAGCAGTTGCCAGAGATCGGCTGACGCTGCCAGCAGACCGGTCATGAGACCACCGACCATGGCCGCTGAAAGGTGATAGAGCGCGCGACGCTCGGGTGGAATCTCCACAGCACGCATTCCGATGTCTTCTGCAAGCGATTTGAGCCAAGGCCCGGAGATCTCATCACCTTCAATCGCAGCCGTTGCACCACGCAAGGCATCGGGGCCTCGGCCTGCCATCGCAAGCACCATTACAGGATGAATGGAGCCGACGTGTGAGCCTCTTGAAGCAGGCACCGCAAGGACATCGAGTCCCCTTGAGCCGGCACAGTGAGCCACGATGCCGGCAGTGGGGGCATCCAGCTTTGAAGCAACCGATTCGATGTGATCATCCGGTACGCACAGGAGGATCACCTTGCTGGAGACGCCATCAGGCGACTGAACACGTCTTGCTCCGACAGCCTCTGCAAGGACTTCTCCACGCTCGTCTGATCGACTGACGATCATTTCGATGGAGCGACCCGAGTCGTGCAGGCTTCTGGCCAGGGCCTGGCCCAGGGCACCTGCTCCAACGATCGTGATGGGTGTCGATGGATCGATCATGACTGATGGAGGATCTCCGGGATCGGGCGTCATGTCCAGCTGTGTCACTCGAGATTGGACAGGCGTTCTGGAGTGTGCCTTTGTGGAGGTCTCCCAAGTGGCTCCGTCGCGTCGATCATCAGGCCAAATCGCGTTTCTGGATGGCGATGTCTTCCATGGAATGCCAGTCGTCTGGTAGCGTGCGCAGGTATCGACTGACAGTTGGCCGGCTCAATGAGAGCTGAGCCCGAACCTGGACTTCTTCGACGAGACGACTATGAGACGCTTGAGCCCATTCGTTGTGTTGACTGTTTCGGCGTGCCTGTTCGGCTGCGGTTACCAACCGGCACCCATGGCACCGGATCCTTACACGGAATCGACTGCACTTGGTCATGATTGGCCGATCGGAGACGGCCAGCCAGGTACAGGCAACAATCTGGAAACCATGGCCGGAACGGTTTCAGAAGAGGAATAGGCTGAGTTGGTTGGGGGGCATCTCGTCCACTCAGTGACGACGACGCCTTCCACTTCCAGCAAGTCCTGCAAGGCCCAGCAGTGCGAGTGCACCGGGTGCGGGGATCTTGTTGTAGTTGATCGTGACTGTTCCGCCAGTCCACATGCCGGCAAAGTACCCCTCGCCTGCATCCGCACCATCCCACCAAGCGGCGGTGACAAGTCCTCTCAGCTGGCCGAGCGCGTCCAGTTCGAGGTTGTAGTCCGTGAGATCGAATGAGAAGGTCTCGCCATCCGGTTGAGCAATGGGATTGGCAGCGGTCCCTTGATAGTTGGCTTCGGGGAAGGGGAAGAACCAGATGGTTTCCAGATCGCCATCTGCATTCGTTGCTTCGATACCGACCATGGCCTCACTGCCGTAATTCGGAACACCTACGTTGTCATAGGTTTCCAGTGAAAGGCCGGTCCATTCGATACTGATGATCTGTGAACCCGCAGCTGGATCACCACCGCCTCCAGCGTAGAACTCATCGATCGCTCCACCCCAGTAGAAGATGTCCGCAAGGGGCATTTCAATTTTGCCCTCTGCCATGGCCACGGAGCTACAGCTCGTGATGGCAATCAATGACATGAACCTTTTGGGTGACATGGGCGAGTGGTTCCCCTTCTCTTCCTTCAACCCTATTAGCCTATGGGCTCTCTACGTCATTGCAAATGCTTATGTTCCGATCGGAGGCCATCCAGGTCCCCCAATCGGAATGATCCGGCCTGCCGGAAACGGGCTCTCCGTGGAGCAATTGGATCCAATCAGGCTTTAAAGGGGCATGAGCGGCATTTTTGGATCGCTTAGAGCCCTTCCTGGGCCTAAGAACAGCCCCCCGTCTGGCGGGGGGCTGTCGTTCGATCGAGTCTGGCTCGGAGTGCGGGGAACGTGGTTCCCCCTGGATCATCGCAGTCCGAGCGTCTCGGTGATCGCTCTTGCGGTCTCCTCAGCTGTCCAGCCGAAGGAAAACAGTTCCTGGAGGTCTCCCTCCGTGGTATGGCTGGCCCTGAGGGCTTCGCCCGGGGAGAGGTCATAGGAAGCCTCTGTGTGCCCGAGAAGGGATGTCAGCTTGTCTTTCCAGCTTTGAAATGGACGTGGCATCGGATTTGGTCCTGTGGATCCTTGGGTTGATGATCAGGGAACACTCCCAGTTACGGGGTCTGCGACCAGATGTGTTCTCAATCACCGCAAATCCAGCAAAATCAGCAAATTTCAACCTGACGACATCACTGCAGGCTTGGTGCTGATCGGACAATGCCATCCGAGGACGCCATGTTTCGCCGCAGATTCGTCTTGGGGGCCTTTTTGATGCCTTCAGATGGGGAACGCCTCAGGAAGTCAGTTGGTCGAGCGTCTTCCGGAATCCAGGACGCCTGATGTGAAGACGCGTTGACGTGTCCACCAGTGTCCGGTGTCGGCTCGTTGTTCCGGGCTCGTAAATCTGTACTGGTCGAGATGCCAGCGGAGGTAGCGAGGTGGCTGGTCGGCTGGGAACGGGACCGTTTCAAGCAGTTCCAGCACCGGAGTCTTCCCTTGAAGGATGGCATCACAGAGCCATGGGGTGACTTGACGACCGTTGACAGAGCCGAATGCAGTCCCTTGCCGGTTGAGTCCACCGCCATTGTTCAGGGAACCGTTGGCGATCAGCCGTTCATATCCGAGCCCATCGAACCACATCTGCCAATCAAGACGTGGCATGCCTGGTTCACACAAGGCCGGTGCGCGATCGAGCGGACCTGGTTTCCATTTGAACACATAGGGTTGCCATGTCGAACCATCACGAGAGCCTTCGATGAGGATCTCAGGTCGACTCGTTGTCATCACGCGGAAGAGCCCATACGAGTTTGCGATGTGCCAGGGTGACATGGTCCGCTGCCAGGATTTCCAGACGCTCGATTCAGTGAGTTGGCCGATCGTGATCGGAATCGTGAGCGACAGGAGCAACGCCGCGATCACACCATTCTGGATTCTGCGAGGAACCGATTCGCGTCGAGTCAGCCCGACCCGGACGAGGCCGCGTGTTCGGGATGGCCAGAGCCAGAGCAGCTGACTGTCATCGAGCAGTACGACGCACAGCACGATCGTGAGCCAGTTGAAGAATCCGTAGTTCCCGGTCAACAGGATTCCGGCCTGCAGCAGAATCAGGCCAAGGAAAGCCACCAGTCTCGGCATCCTTGGAAGGATGATCAGAAGTGGGATGCCCAGCTCGATGATGAACATGGCCAGGCAGCTGATTTTCTGCCACCACATCGGCAGTTGCCACACATGCCAGGCAGGCCACCACGGCAGAGGCTGGGACCAGAGGTGATAGTCCAGAGCCGTCAGATTCCACCAGACAGGATCATGGCTGGCGAGTTTGACCCATCCGGAGGTGAACATGAACCGCATCAGCAGCCAGAGCAGCATCCAGCGAAGCAGCGTCGAGGGTCGACGTGCAACTCGGCTGTTGAGCCGCCATGAGAAGGGGGCCCAGAAGATGGCCAGGAACCCGACTTCCAGCAGAAGCGCATCCCACTGGTAACTCATGAAGATTCCAGCGGCATTCACGAGAGAGAGATAGCACACCCATGCAATCGCCATGGTGAGCATGGGCAGTATGCCGAGGATCAAGGCGATCGAAGCAACGAGTCCAGCGATCCACACGGTCTCGAGCATGCTCGGGCCTCCTGACCAGAGCACTGTCGGATTGAGCAGAATGGCATTGGCATCGTTGGCTTCGGCGTAGGTTTCAACCTGCTGCAGTCTTTGTTCAAAGGGTTGAAGGCCATCTGGTCCGATGAGTCCCGATGCCTGAGAGCCAATTGAAATGAACGCGATCAGATAGATGACCGCCAGAAGGCGCAGGAAGATTCTTCTGGTCAACAACGTCGTCGAGGGAATCTGAAATTTGCCCCACAGCAGTTTGGCACCGATCCCCGCGGCGTTTCGATGGCCGGCGACCATCCGATAGCCCAGGTCACACGGCCAACGGAAGATCGCAAGATGTCTGTAGAGCCAGAGTGGCCAGGATCGCAGGTCGACGCGATCCATGACCTCGAAGATGGCTTCGGCGCCATTGACGTGAGATCCATCGGGCCGGATGAAGTGGACGGATTGCTCGAATTGGGATTCCGGAATACCGGGGTAGGTTCCAGCTGCCTTCTGATAGGGGGCCCAGGCCAACGTATCCGGTGAAGAGATGGATTCGTATCGCTTGAGGCACTTTCGACAGAAGCCACAGTTGCCGTCATAGACCACAAGTGGCAACGCGGTTGGCAGCTCCGCTTCAGGGAGCAGTCCCTGGCAGCCGTTGTCGCCACATGATGTACAGGAGCCACAGCCCATGCTTGATTCGATCCAGATGAAAAAACGGGCCGGTCCGATTGGACCGGCCCGTGTCGCATGCTATCCGGAAGCGATCCGACAGGACCGCCTCGAGTCAGTCAGGGACAGGCGCCCCATGTGGAGATGACATCAAGGACGTCCGTCACGTCCACCACACCGTTGCCATCGATGTCACAGCCGCCTGAGGAGCCGAACTGGGCCAGGACCTCCAGAACATCCTGGACGTCGACGACACCATCGCCATTGGCACAGTCCGCTGGACAGTCTTCAAGATCCTCGCACTCGATGGATGAGATGGAGACTCCATCGACACCCGCCTCGACGACGGAACCATTGCCGGTGTCAGCGGCGGTGAATCGAATCCTGAACGTGTCCGTTGGCGAGATGCCAGCGATCGTGTCGATCTCGAATTGCTTCTGGTACCAGCCACCCGAAGTCTCCGGGCCACCGGGTCCGACGGTTTCGAGGGTGACCCATGTCGTTCCGCCATCATCCGAGACGTCGACAGTGAAGATGTCTTCGTTGGGGGAAGCGCCGAAATCGTTGGAATACCAGCGCCAGTAGGTCAGCAGACTGCCCTGCTCCGATGCATCGAGGATCGGGGAGACCAGCCTTGTGAGGCCATCATCGACATCCGAGTTGCCGATCACATTGTCGGTCACGAAGCAGATGCCGCTCGAATCGGCGTCTGCTGGTGGATCACCGCGTTGGCCGTCAACCGGATCCCCGCGGGTCCATTCACCGTCGAGGCATTCGACCTCAACCGTCCAGCCGAGATCGTTCTGGAAGTCATCCTTGAATGAATCGACGATCCCATCGGCGACGAGGGTTTCATACGGATTGGAAGGGCCTCCACTCGGGAGGGTCACGGTCTGTCCTGTGAGGGATGTGGCCGAGACGTGCCAGTTGGCATAGTTGCCGCAGGACATGTCGGGGAAGTTCACATTCCAGACTTCAGGATTGGCGGTCGGGACCAGTGGCAGCGTCTGTTCACCTGTGCCGTCGTTGACACGCAGGAAGAAGGTGTCCGGATCAACATCATTGCCTGACAGGCCACGGATTCGAACCTGCAAGGAGGCATCCGTCGGTGACAGCAGTTGTGGGAGGTTGTCCACGAGTGAAATTTCGATGGTCGCAGCGCTCAGGACGAACAGGCCGCGTTCGAGATCGCTGCAGATCGTGATGCCGCTGGGCAGGTAGGGGTAGTTGCTCCACATGCCGTTGAAGCTGGCGCCATCATCACCGGGATAGGTGTCGAACCAGCCGCTTCTCTGTGGATTCAGAGGATCGGAGATGTCGAAGACCTGAAGGCCGCTGCGGTAGTTTGCCTGATACATCCGATTTCCGTGGATGTAGAGATTGTGGTCGATCGAGGCCAGTCCGGTCGAACATGTTCCGACCTGAACCGGATTCGCGAGATCGGAGACATCGAGGATCCTGGTCGTCGTCGGTGTATTGGTGTTCTGCTCATCCAGTTCGTCATTCAGATAGACGTACTGGAGATCATCCGTCAGCCAACCCTGGTGGGAATAGTTGTTGTTGGAGTGTTGGACTTCACCCAGAATGATGATGTTGGATTTGTCCGAGACGTCGAGAATCGTCAGGCCGGTCTGTTCCCAGCCGCCATTGAACCCGGCGTAGCAGAATGCGATTTCCTTGCCGGCGTAGGGAGTTCCTGCCGGATAGGTGATGACCTGGGCGTCATGGACGTACTTGTTGGACCAGATGCCGACATAGGCGGGGGCCGCCGGATTGGCGTTGAGGTCGTAGATACGCAGTCCATTGCTGCCTCCACCGGTTCGGTAGAGGTATCCACTGGTGACATCGATGACGACGTTGTGTGTGGCGGAAGTGCCGCCTTCTTCGACGGTGTTCACGAGTGTGACAACGCCGTCGTCGATGTTGGCCATGTCGATGACCTGAATGCCACTGCCACCTTCGGAGACCGAGTAGCAGTAGTTCTGGTACGTCTTCACATCGCGCCAAAGACTGTCCGGTCCATTGATTGTTCCGACGATCGTGGCGTTCCCGGGATCCGTGACCTCGACGAAGATCGTGGCGGAGTTCACGCCGATGATTGCGTATTCGCGTCCACTGGGTGAAACGTACCCCCAACAGTCGTTTCCGGTGTCGTAGCCACCAAGGGCGGAAAGCGACAGCCAACTGAGCATTGTGATCCCATCGGATTCGAACATGCCGCGGACCTGCGGAGCCTTGTTCAGGTCGGCTCTGAAGGCCTCGGCCTGAACGGGCGGCTGCCGATCACGCAGTTTGGGGTCGTCCTGATGAGCAAGGGCTGCAACGGCAATGGCTGCACCCGTTGCCAGGGTGGTAAGGACTTGCAATCTGAACACTCGAACGCTCCTCTCAATGGGGGCCTGACGTGCCCTGAACCCCCCGGAAATCTCCCATGAACACTGTAGACGATACGGGATTGAACGCGAGAGCGATCCCCGAAAGTCAACGCGATCGGGTCTCTTCCATTGTTTTTTCGACATTCCTCGAAGGGTCTTCAGGGCGTTTGAGCAGTCCGGCCTCTGGAGAGGGACTCGAGAGACTCATCAGAAAGGCTTCCAGATCCTCCAGATCGGATTCCGACAGTTCCAAAGGCATGAGAACGGTCTCCTGGTGATGGTCCATCACCACCATGTCATCCAGCGTGTTGTAGAACTGGAGAACATCCTTGAGTGTCGCAAACTGGCCATGATGCATGTACGGCGCCGTCTGGTTGAGATTGCGAAGGGTGGGCGTTCTGAAGGCGCCCCAGTGTTCCGTGTTTCGTGCAAGCGAAGCCGTCGAACGGGCGCGTTGGCTCTCTGGCGCATCTGAGTACTTGCCATCCGCCCGGAAAGGATTGGCCTCAAGGAGTTGGATGCCCTTCCACCGACCCGCATCACTCGGGATCGATCCATCAGCATTCGGAATGCCGGTGTTGTGAAACTCGAGATCACTCAGCAGGGGTCCGTTGTGACATTGGCGACAGCCGGCTTCATCGATGAAGAGCAGCATGCCGCGCTGTTCCGATGGAGACAGGATCTCCATCCCATCCTCATCACCGGAAAGCATGGCGTCCACGAAACGATCGAACCTGCTGGGAGGTGTCACCAGTCGATGCTCATAGGCTGCGATGGCTTTACCGAGGTTCACGAAGGCGATGTTGACGGCCTCGCGGTCTTCATTGGACATGGCATTCCAGGCCTTGACTTCCGGACGTGTGGTGTCCTTTCCAGGAGCGGCCTGATCAGGGAATCGTTCAGTGTCCTCGAGCGGCGGCAGCGAACCGAAGACCGATTCGTATTCGCTTCGCAGGAATGGGTCACGGTGGATTCTGTGAAGAACGGCCAGTCTGGATGAACCGAACTCTTCCTCGCGTTCGAAGGGATGAAGCGCCTGTGACCACAAGGTGTCGGCTCGACCGTCCCAGAAGAACCAGCGGTGTGCAGAGACGTTCAGGAGTGAGGGCGCATGTCGTGATCCCTCAGCAAGACCCATGGGCAAGGGCTTTCCGTCCGCGAAGCCCAGGGCTGGATCATGGCATGTTCCGCAGGAGACCTGGCCATTTCTCGAGAAGCCGGTGTCGAAGAAGATCCGCTGTCCGAGGAGTGCGGCCTTGTCATCATTCCAGACCCGGTTGGTCGGATCGCCTGGAAAGGTCGTTGGGATCTGCAGGCCGGCGATCCGCCGTTGCTGTCTTTCGGTCAACGACGGGGAGGTCGCCAGGATCAGCAACAGCAACAGAATCATCAATCAACCACCAGGGGTGTCTGCCCACGATGCGAGACACCATCGACCTCGAGGTCGAAATACAGCTGCCAGTCGCCGGGCATGTGCATCAGCATGCCTTCGGCCAGCCAGGTCCCGTTGGGTTGCGACTTGATTCTGGGGACATGATTCATGCCGTGGCCGTGCTGTGGCATGCCCGCATCAACGGTGAGGCTGGCCATCTCAGGTGTGACCGGATTGCCGGCCATGTCCAGCACCTGAACATCGATCGCGAAGAACCGATTCAACGGAACCGGGTTGGGCTTCGGGACCCAGTAGAAGCTGTACTGGCCATCATTCGAAGCAACGGTGTTCGCGACCGGAGAGGCGACCAGTGTCGGCATGCCCGGTTTGTAGCAACCGCCCAGGAGAAGGCTGCTCAAGAGAACGATCGATGCAGGGATCATGGGCTTCATGGTTTCGAGCTCCGTGGTAATCGATCAGGTGTCATGGATCTTCCAAGTCCGAAGGTCAGGACCCATCCAGTGTCTGGTTCGAAGGCCTGCATGCGATGGTTCCCGTGATCAAGGACAACGAGGCGTCCCATCGCATCTTGTCCGATTTCGCCGGGCATCCAGAGCTGGCCATGATCTCCGCCGGGTTCCGAATAGGTCGCGAGATGCGTTCCATCGGCGGAGAAATGATCAATTCGATCCATCGCGGTGTCGGAGATCGCGATGGTGCCATCATTCAGAATGGCGACTCCGCCTGGCCATGGATGTAGGAGATCGGGTGCGGGTCCGATGATGCGTGCTTTGGAACCGGGCATGCTGCCGGTGTTTCCGACCTGATCAAAGACATGCACGCTGCCGGTCCGCCCATCTGCAACGGCGATCGAGATTCCATCGGTGCCCAGAGCAACCGGATCGATGTCCAGTTCCCATTCAGTCATGTCACCCTGATGAAAGGTCACGACACGATCCAACGATTCATCGATGGCATGGAGACGTCCGGCAGCATCATGGACGACGGAGACGGGGACGAGGCGACGGCCCTCCCGAATGTCAGGCATGGTCTTGGAATCGAGCAGCACGGCTGCATTCGGGTCATACCGAAGGGCGTCGCTTGGTGGCAGCGTGATGCGCCATCGCTGAATGGTGTTGTTGCCATGATCGATGATCGTCAGGGCATCACTGGCCTCATCCCAGCTGAGATCCGCGATGTCGCCGATCTGTCCTGTGCTGTCACCCGGTGTGCCGAAGGTCGTCACATGGATCGGCACCTTGAGATCCGTAACGAAGACCGCAAGGCTCCGGACTTCGGGTTCCCACGTGACGAGGCCGCGTCCTCCGGTGGCAACTTGATGTCCAAAGTGGGATTGCAGTCCCTGAGGCGCTCGTGTCTTGGAAGCGGCGGGTCTCGATGGGGGGCCGGGCTTGAAGAACTGGACACGCCGCTCGAAGGGTTCACTGACGACAGCCCGTTGGCCATCGGGCATCACGGCGATATCGCAGGGATAGTGGATGTTGCCTTCACCCTGTCGAGGTACGACGGCATGCATGCCCCACCAGGTCACGGGCTCACCATCCCGGGTGAACACCTGAACCCGATGATTGAGTCGGTCCACGACGTAGACATGTTCACCATTGAATTCGACGCCGGTCGGTTCGGCGAACAAGCCGGGGAACCGGCCCCAATCTCCGAATTCGGATCGAAGACTGCCATCGGGATTGAAGATGAGGATGCGATGATTGCCGGTATCGGCGATGCAGAGTGCGCCTTTATCATCGACATCCACACCCTGTGGTGATTTCAGCGAGATGTCGGAGTTCACGCACCAATGTCCGACTTGATCACGATTCAGGACACAGACGCGGTCGTTACCGGTATCCGCGATGGCCATCCACGTCGTTGAGAGTGCGACATCCTGCGGATTTCGGAATGGAACATCATTCCAATCCGTAAGCACGCCCTGGGTCACGCCATTCTTGTCCAGCAACTGGATCCTGTGATTCCCCGCATCCGCGACGACGGTCGTGTCGACTCCATCGGAATCGATGCCTGCAGGCCGATACAACTGTCCCCAGTTGATTCCATATTCGCCCCAGTTGTTCTGGCGGCTCCCATTGCTGTTGATGACTGCAATCCGATGGGCATGGGGTTCCGTGACGAGAATACGACCGTCCGGCAATGCCGCTACGCCGTGCGGTGCGGCCAGATCGCCGCTTGTCAGATCCCATG
>MDSW01118092.1_pt1 | contig 27626 bp, 30 predicted proteins | sample 811171 | NCBI WGS metagenome assembly MDSW01 (sample SAMN05326641, study PRJNA326480) | marine metagenome | isolation source: seawater | place: Atlantic Ocean: North West | collected 2012 | reverse complement strand
TGATTGGAAAAAACCAACCGTACAAATGCTTGGAAGATGGCAGCCTTGGCATGATGGTCATACAGAGTTATTTAAAAGGGCTCATAAAAAAACTGGCCAAGTTTGTATAATGTATAGAGATGTTGAAGGCGTAGATGCTGGTATCGAAGGACAAGGCGATAATCCTTTTGGATTTACAAAAGTTAAAGCAAGAATAATAGAAGGATTAAAGAAGCACAATTTTAATGAAAATATAGACTTTGTTATTATAAAAGTTCCCAATATTATTAATATTTCTTATGGGAGAGGCGTTGGTTATACATTTACAGAACATGATTTAGGTGAAAAGATTCACAAGATATCAGCTACCAAAATAAGAAAGGAAATGAGAATTAAAAAAGAATTATAAAAAATCTAAAAAATAGTTGCGCCAAAAATTTTTACCTTCTCATCTTCAATTCCTAGTACTAGCCTTCCAAGAAAATCTCCTTCTATTTTGGTACTTCTCTGTTTATATAAAACAGTCACAAAATTATTTCTTCTTAAACATCCTATAAATTCTTTTTCATGAGACAAGTGTACAAGTAATTCACTGCTCGACCATTGTTTGCCTAATTCAATTTCATTTGCTCCATAAAGTAATTGTGCAGAAAAATCTTTTGTAAATCCACTATAGTCTTTACTATTTGAACATTTAATAAGATTGTCCCAAAAAGGATTAGCTATTTTTAATATTTCATCATCTGATTTGTCTAAAAGACTCATTAATATGATTTTTAAGAAGCTTCTTTTTTTTCTTCTTCACCTATGATGTGATAAACAGGCATTTTTTCCATTGTAAATTTTCCTGTTTTAGGATCACGTCTAGATACTGTTAAGCAGTGCCAGTTTTCATCATCTAACTTCATATGATCACCTCTATAATAATATCCAGGCCATCTTGTTTCTTCTCTAAATAAAGTATGTTCAGTCACGCATTGAGAAGTTAGTGTACGATGCTTTAATTCCCAAGCTCTCATAAGTTGATGATAATCTTCAGCACCTACATTTTCTAAATCTTCTTGTAACCATTCTAATAATTCTAAACCTTTTTTAAGGGTATTTTCATTAGTCATATAATTATAAGTTATTCCCCCAACATACTCATCCATAATTTTTTGCAATCTTTGTAAACCTTGTATTGGAAGAATGTAACTAGGGGAAACAGTTCCTGCAGTAATTTCATTTCTTCCTACTTTGTAGTTTTCTAGTGGCTTGTATATAATCTCTTTAAAGTTTTCACATTGTTCATCACTTACTTCAATATTATCAGCTTTATTTTCTTGTATATATTTAACTGCAGCTTTTGCAGCAAGCCGACCTTCTGTAAATGAGCCTGAAGAAAATTTATGGGCACTACCCCCAACAGTATCTCCTGCTCCAAAAAGACCTTGAACTGTTGTCATTCTATTATAACCCCAAAAATATTCAGGCGGTGCTATATCTTCAGGACCACTAACCCAAGCTCCTGAACAAGTTGCGTGAGAACCCATTACATACGGTTCAGAAGTTGTAAGTTCAGGATTTTGATATTTTGGATCAATATTTTGTGAAGCCCAAACAACTGCCTGACCTACAGTCATACCAAGAAAATTTTCCCAACCAACTGTTTCAAGATGAGGGTCTTGGAAAGCTTCCTTTGTAACCATATGTATTGGCCCACCCCCAGATATAACTTCTTGAATAAATGCATGATTACGTAAACATGTGGGGGTTGGATGGTGATCAATATACTCACCAACTAATTTTTTAGTTTCTTCATACCATTTCTTTTCATAATTTTCGCCATTTGCATTTTGAGTATATGTTTTCAAATGTAAAAAATAAGCACCTACTGGACCATAGCCATCTTTAAATCTACATAATACAATTCTATTTTCCATTTGAGTCATTTTAGCTCCGACAGCAATAGGTAAGGCATATGCTGAACCATTACTCCAAGGCGCGTACCATGTTCTTCCCATACCTTCTCCAACAGATCTTGGTTTAAATATATGAGATGCTCCTCCAGCAGCAACAATCACAGCTTTTGCTCTGAAAACATGGTAGTTACCAGTTCTCATATTAAATCCGACTGCGCCACCAACCCTATTTTCATTATTTTCATCCATAAGAAGATGCGTAATCATTATTCTGTTATAAATTTTATCTGCTGATTTTTTAGCTGCTTCTGCAACAATTGGTTTGTAACTTTCACCATGAATCATTATTTGCCATTTACCTTCTCTTTGATATCTTCCTGTTTTTTCGTTTCTCATCATTGGCAAACCCCATTCGTCAAACATATGAACTGTTGAATCTACGTGTCTAGCCATATCATAGCCAAGATCTTCTCTAACAAGACCCATTAAATCATTTCGTGCATAACGAACATGGTCTTCAGGTTGATTTTCGTTCCATTGCATACCCATATAGCAGTTAATAGCATATAATCCTTGAGCTACGGCTCCACTTCTATCAATGTTTGCTTTTTCAACGCAAACAATTTTTAAATCTCTTCCCCAATGTCTTGCTTCAAATGTTGCACCGGTTCCAGCCATACCCCCGCCTACTACTAGGATATCACAATTTTCATATATAGTTTTTTGTTTAGGCATTAATAATAAACTCCCTTTTTGAAAGAATTTTTATTTATAGTAGGAAGTTCTTTATTTGTATTTAAGCCCATAGGCTCTGAATATAAAATTTGAGAATTAATCTCTCCCTGATTAGGAGTTTCAGCCTCAGAAAGTTTAGGTATATGTTTCCCCCAAGGTTTGGTTGTAATTGGAGATTCAAAATCTTTTACAGTACCATTACGAAATTTAATTTTCCAAGAAATTGTTCCTTTCTCTTCTTCCCTTCTAACCCTAACGCTATGACCCATTGGGGCAAAATCTGCATATCCTCGAACATCAATCGCATGATTTGGGCAGGCTTTTACACATGAATAACATTCCCAACAAAAGTTAGGCTCAATGTTAACGGCTCTCCTTATAGTTTCATCTATATGCATAATATCAGAAGGGCAAATATCTACACAATGACCACATCCATCGCATCTAGTCATATATACAAAAGTCGACATGTTTCTATTATCCTTTCTTTAGTATTGAAGTATTTTTTCTATATAATGAATAATTGTACATTTTAATAGTGTTTTGGAGCCTCTCTTTTTATTCCTAAACCGTATTGTTCAGGCAAATTTGAAGGGGGTGGGAGATTATCTCTGGATCCATCTGCTTCAGCTAAATTTTTTTGAATTGCTGCACCTGGTTTATAAAACATATGTGCAAACTTCGACCAATAAACACCTCCAAACAAAACAAGATTTGATAAAGCATATAAAATAAAAAATAAGTTAGAAAGTATATCTATCTTAAAATATTGAAATAGAGACCAGATTAAGCCTGAAGTTGAAGTTGCTAAAAGTGCTAAAACAAATAGATCTGCTTTAATAATTCTATACCATGGATTAGCTTCTGAAAAAACATCGACTCTTAGAAAAAACCAAAACCAAAAACCACCCACACATGTCATTATAGCACCTATATGCCACATTATTGGCCATAGAATTGGAGTGTTAGATGTAAAAGAAGAATAACAAAAAATCATTACTACTGAAGAAATCCAAAAAATTATTGTTCCATACATTCCCAATAAGTGTGCAAATCTTCTTTTTCCTGCGCCTAGTTCAGAAGTAGTTAAAATATCACTTGCTACCGTCTTAACAATTACAGAGGTTTTTTCAGTATTTGATAAGTTTTTTATAGCTGATTTTTTAGATTTTTTTGCATTTTCAAAAAAATATTTAACGTTTTTTTTGTGAATCATATCAAGGAATGTTCCAAAAAAAACTAAAAGAATCATAATAATGACAAATAATTTCATTAGTAATGGAGATATATAATAAGAGATTTCAATAAATGGATTAGATAAAATCATAGAATTGCTTTCCACATATTTAATTTATTCAAAATTTATTGTAATAGTTTAATATATATATTTATATAGAAGAGTTTTCTAGCATATCAATTATATGAAGGATACAGATATTTCTTATAATTACTTTAAATATGAAGATAATATTATAAATTATATAGTTAGGGCTTGAATGGTTAAATGATAATAATACAATTAAATTACAAAATATTTTCTATTTTATTTATACTTATATTTATCTCATCGCATCAAACATTATTAGCTGAAAAAGCCTATTTTGATATTTCAGATCAAGAAATTCAAATACAAACAAACTTTAATGGAAAAGAAGTTATAATTTTTGGATTAACAAATCCTAATCTGGATACCGTTCTAATAATAAAAGGTCCAAAACGTGATGCTAAACTATCAATGAAAGAAAGGTTTTTTGGTTTTTGGATCAAAGCAAAGAAAATTATATATAAAGATATGCCTAGCATATTCTTTATTGCCAGTTCGTCACCTATAGAAAAAATTCTTAATAATGATACAATAACAAAAAAACAATTAACTTTTGAAACAATTTTTACCAATATGATAACTAAAAGAAATTTTATTAACCAGAGTAATCTTTCCTTTTGGAGAGATAATTTAATTAGAATTCAAAAGAATAAGAAATTATATAATGTATTTAATTTAAAGATTGTTGACGAAAAATTGTTTCAATCTAGAATATTCTTTCCAAGTAACACATTGCCTGGAAATTATAGTGTTAATATTTTTCAAATTAAAGATAATAAAATTGTTAGTGAAAGAAAAAAATCTATTATTATTAAAAAAACTGGAATTGGGAATACGATTTATAAATTTGCACATGATCAGCCAATGACTTATGGAATATTAAGTATATTATTTGCAATTATTGCAGGATTGGCAGCAGCAACAGCATTTAGGAGATTATAAATGGATGAAGATCGTTATATTCTTGTAATAGCAGATGGATCAAAAGAAATGGAAGTTGCTTTACAATATGCATGCGCAAGATCAAAAAAAACAAATAGAAAAATTATCATAGCTACTTTTATAGAACCTCTAGATGTTTTAACTACACAAGGTGTAACCGAAATTATGCAAAATGAAGCTAGGGAAGAAGCAGAAGCTAGGCTTCAAAATGCATCTTTATTAGTCAAGGAAAATACTGGGACTATTCCTGTTCTTCATATTAGAGAAGGTGAAATTATAACGGAATTAAAAAAATTAATTGATGAAGAAAAAAATATTAATGTTGTAGTTTTAGCTGCAAATATTGACGACAAAGAAGGTCCCGGACCTATAATAAGCTCTCTTGTATCTAAAGAATATTCTCAACTAAGAGTTCCAGTAATGATTGTTCCCGGCAATTTTACTAAGGAACATATTTCTTTGATTACTTGATGTTTGATAAAAAATTCCAAAATGAAGTTGCTAAAATATTAATTGATATTGAATCAGTGAAATTTGCATTCAATAAACCCTTTACTTTAACTTCTGGATTAAAGAGTCCAGTATATGTCGATTGTAGAAAAATTATTTCATTTGTTGATGAGAGAAATATAATATTAGATTTTACAGAAAAATATTTTGAAGATTTAAAATTAGAGTTTGAAATACTAGCTGGGGGAGAAACTGCTGGAATACCATATGCAGCCTTTCTTTCTGAAAGATTAAATAAACAAATGATTTATATTAGAAAAAAACCAAAAGAATTTGGAAAGAGGAAACAAATTGAAGGCAGTTTTAAAAGTGGCCAAAAAACTATCTTAATTGAAGATCTAGCTACTGACGGGGGCAGCAAAGTTACTTTTGTTAAAGCTCTCAGAGAAAATAATTTAGAAGTTTCTGATATTTTTGTGATTTTTTTTTATGATATATTTGAATATGCAACAAGTCCTCTTAAACCATTAAATATTAATATACACGCATTATGTACATGGAAAAATATAATAGATGTATTAACTAAAGAAAAAATAATCTCTGAAGAAAATATAAAGAATCTTAAATTTTTTCTTAAATATCCAAAAAAATGGAGAGAAAATAATGGACAATAAAAAAATAATTCTAATCAGTGGGGGATTTGATCCAATTCATAGCGGGCATGTTGCTCTGATTCAGGAATCTTTTAAAATTGGACAAGTTGTAGTTCTTCTTAATTCAGATAATTGGTTAAGAGAAAAAAAAGGTAAAGAATTTTTACCATTCAATGAAAGAAAAATAATTATGGGCTCTATTAAGGGTGTAATTGAGGTTATAGAATTTAATGACTCAAATAAAACTTGCATTGAAGGAATTAAAATAGCAAAAAAAAAATATAGAGATTATTCTATTTATTTTGCAAATGGTGGCGACAGAAATAGTAAAACTACTCCAGAATTAGAATTTTGTAAAAATAATTCAATAGAAACTCTTTGGGGAGTTGGTGGCAACAATAAAGCTAATTCTAGCTCATGGATATTAAAAAAGTGGGAAAAAGAAAAAATTTAAGGATATAGCCTTCTATGAAACCATTTGTTACCCTTAATAAAATATTCAACTCTATCATGAAGCCTAAAAGGCATTTCTTTCCAAAATTCAATTAAATTAGGTTTAACTTTAAAGCCTGTCCAAAATTCTGGCCTAGGAATATCTATATCACCAAATTTATTTTTATATTTAACTATTTCTTTTTCAAAATCTTTTCTATCTGTTAGTTCGCTTGATTGATTAGAGGCCCAAGCTCCAATTTTACTATCAGCTGGTCTACTTTTAAAGTATTTATCCGCATCTTCATTATTTATTTTTTCAGCACATCCTTGAATTCGTATTTGTTTTCTTAAACTCTTCCAATGAAAATTTAATGCAACTTTATTATTTTTTTTAATACTTGTGCCTTTTTTGCTATTTAAATTTGTATAAAAAATAAAACCTTCCTTATTATATGATTTAAGTAAAACCATTCTTGAAGAAGGTTGTAAATCATCATTTACAGTAGAGAGATTCATTGCATTTGGATCATTGATTTCTTTAGAATTAGCTTCTTCAAACCACTTAGTAAATAAATCTAAAGGATTCTCATGTATATCAATTAAGTTATTATTTTCATTCATGTTTTTGTTCGATTGGTAGCATAAGTAGTATATAGATACTTAGATATTAAAAAACAACATATGAAAATAATTAATAAAAGTGAATAATAAAATGATAATGAAAGATAAAAAAGGATTGATTATGGGAGTCGCCAATGATCGATCAATTGCTTGGGGAATTGCTGAATCTATATCTTCTCAGGGCGGAAAATTAGCTTTTACTTATCAGGGCGATTCTCTAAAAAAAAGGGTTGAACCATTAGCAAAAAGCTTAGGATCAAACATACTTATACCTTGCGATGTTACTGATTCAAAAAGTATGAATTTTTTATTTGATAGAATTAAAGAAGAGTGGGGAAATTTAGATTTTCTGGTTCACGCTATTGGTTTCTCAAATAAAGATGAACTGAGAGGAAAGTATTATAATACTTCGGAGAATAATTTTGATCAAACTATGCATATATCATGTTATTCTTTTACTGAAGCATGTAGATTGGCTGAGCCTTTAATGAAAGAAGGTGGCTCAATTCTTACACTTACTTATTATGGATCAGAACAAGTAATGCCTCATTACAATGTGATGGGTGTTGCTAAAGCAGCTCTTGAGACTAGCGTAAGATATCTTGCAGCTGATTTGGGTGAAAATAATATAAGAGTAAACGGAATTAGTGCAGGACCGATAAAAACTTTAGCAGCTTCAGGAATAGGAGATTTTAGATTTATTTTAAAATGGAACGAACTTAATTCACCTTTGAAAAAAAATGTCACATTGAAAGATATTGGTGGCTCAGCGGTTTATTTATTAAGCGAGCTAAGTAATTCTGTAACTGGTCAGATACATCACGTAGATTGTGGTTACCATACAGTAGGAATGTTGGCAGTTGATGAAGCCAAAAACATAGCAAATTTATTAGAGGAGTTTGATAATAAATAACTATGTCTTCTAATAGTTTAGGAAAAATTTTTAAGTTTACTACTTGGGGTGAAAGTCATGGAAAAGCTATAGGATGTGTAGTTGATGGTGTTCCCTCTAATATACCATTAGTGGAAAAAGATATTCAAATTTTTCTTGATAAAAGAAAGCCAGGGCAATCAAAATTTACAACTCAAAGAAAAGAAAAGGATAAAGTAGAGATACTTTCTGGAACATTTGAAGGCCTAACCACTGGTCATCCTATTTCCTTGATTATTAAAAATGAAGATCAAAAATCGAAAGATTATAAAGATATAAAAGATTTATTTAGACCTGGTCATGCAGATTATACTTATTGGGCAAAATATGGGATTAGAGATTATAGGGGTGGTGGCAGATCTAGTGCTAGAGAAACTGCTTTAAGAGTTGCAGCGGGTGCAATTGCTAGAAAAGTAATTTATAAAAAAATTAAAAAAAATATCAAAATTATTGGGGCCTTAGTTCAAGTAGGAGATAAAAAAATAAATTATAAAAATTGGAATTCGAATTATATAAATAAAAACAATTTTTTTTGCCCTGACAAAAATATCATTACAAAATGGGAAAAAATGTTACTTGATGCCAGAAAACGAGGTAGCTCTTTAGGTGCTATAATTGAAGTTAGATGTTCAGGTGTTCCTGTAGGATTGGGACAACCAATTTATGGTAAATTAGATGCAGATTTAGCGAAGGCATTTATGAGTATTAACGCAGTAAAAGGTGTAGAAATAGGAAATGGATTTGAATCAGTTAAATTACCAGGTGAATCAAATGTTGATGAAATGAGAATTAAAAAGGGCAAACCAATCTTTTTATCTAATAATTCTGGAGGAATTTTAGGAGGAATTTCAACTGGACAAGATATTATAATTAGATTTTGTGTTAAACCAACTAGTTCAATTTTAACTTCTAGAAAAACAATTGATATTAATATGAAAGAAAAAATGATAACTACTAAAGGGCGCCATGATCCATGTGTTGGGATTAGGGCTGTTCCAGTAGGAGAAGCTATGATGGCAACAACAATTGCTGATCACTGTTTAAGATTATTGTAATTTAATTAATTATTATTTTTTTAAGATTTGTTTCCTTAGTCGAAATCGATAATAATATTTTTTTTTCAATTGCATCAGAATCCATTCCTATCTTTTTATATTGATTTTCAGGAGTTTCATGTTCAACGAAGAAATCTGGGAAAATAATATTTTGAATAATAGATATGTTATTTTTTTTTCTTTTATTATGGACATAATCTAGAAAAATTGAGCTAAATCCTCCTATTGATCCTTCTTCTATTGTATAAACATATTCGTGACTATCTAATATTTGATCAAATAATTTTGTATCTAGAGGTTTTGCAAATCTTGCATCTACTAAAGTAACTTCTAGGCCTTTTTTTGCTAAATTATTTACTGCAATTTTACATTCATTTAATCTTGCACCAAAATTAATTATTGAAATATTTTTTCCTTCTGAAATAATTCTTCCCTTACCTATCTCACAAGGCTCTAATATTTCTTCTTTTTCTAAACCCTTGCCACTTCCTCTAGGAAATCTAAAAGATGAAGGTCTATCATCTATTAATATAGCAGTCTTGATCATTCTTATTAATTCACTTTCATCTCCAGCTGCCATTATAATAAAATTTGGAATACATCCTAAAAAAGCTATGTCAAATGATCCTGCATGAGTTGGACCATCAGCACCAACTTGTCCAGCTCTATCAATTGCAAATCTAACAGGCAATTTTTGTAAAGCTACATCATGAATTATTTGATCATAAGCCCTTTGAAGAAAAGTAGAATATATTGCAGTAAAAGGCTTTAAACCTTGAGTTGCTAAACCTGCTGACATAGTTACAGCATGTTGCTCAGCTATACCAACATCAAAGAATCGATTTGGGAATTTTTTAGCAAAAGGCTCAAGTCCAGTACCAGAAGTCATTGCAGCAGAGATTGCAATAATTTTTTCATCTTCTTCAGCTGCTTTCAAAAGAGTTTCCCCAAAAATTTTAGAATAAGATTTAGAACTTGATTTGGCAATAGGAGCTCCTGAAATAATATCAAATTTATTAACTCCATGAAATTTATCTTCTGATTTTTCTGCCGGAGGATATCCTTTTCCTTTTTTCGTAACTATATGCAAAAAAATAGGCTTTTCTAATTTATTGGATTTAACATTTTGAAGAATTGTTAACAAGTGATCTAAATTATGACCATCTATTGGGCCCAAATAAAAAAAACCTAGTTCTTCAAATAATGTACCACCAGCGATCAATCCTTTAGAAAATTCTTCAGTTCTATACATCATTTTTGAAAAAGTTCTTGGAAATTTAGTAGAAATTTTTTTTATTATTGACCTAATATTTCCATATGATTGCGATGATAGTAACTTTGACAAATAGCTACTCATAGCTCCAACAGGTTTATCAATGGACATATCATTATCATTTAAAATTACTATTAATTGCTTGTTCATAGATCCTGCATTATTCATTGCCTCGTAAGCCATGCCTGCACTCAATGCCCCGTCTCCTATAACGCAAACAACATGGGATTCTTTATTATTTAAATCATTAGCAATTTTGATTCCTAAACCTGCAGAAATTGAGGTTGAACTATGTGCAGTTCCAAACGTATCATATTCACTTTCTGATCTTTTTACAAAACCATAAAGACCTCCACCTTGACGAATAGTTTCAATTTTGTCTTTTCTTCCAGTAATTATTTTGTGAGGATAAGTTTGGTGTCCTACGTCCCAAATCAGCTTATCAGTAGGTGTATCAAAAATATAATGCAAAGCAACAGTCAATTCTATGACTCCTAATCCTGCACCTAAATGCCCACCTGTTTTAGAAACAGAATGAATCGTTTTATGTCTTAATTCTTCAGCAATGATTTTTAATTCTTTTTTGTTATATTTTTTTAAATCACTGGGATAATTTATTTTATTTAAATACTTATAGTTCATAAAAATATTAGAAATCTTCTTTAATTATTTTTTTATTATCAATTTTTATTTTTTTAATTTGTAATTCGACTTTCTTTAACTTTTCTTCACAAATTTTTTTTAGTTCAATACCTTTTTCATATAATTCAACTGCCATCTCTAAATCAGTATCTCCTGAATCAAGTTTTTCAACAATATCCTCTAATTGTTTAAGGCTTGATTCAAATGACATTTCTTTATTTTTTTTATTTTGCATATTTTTTAATCTTAAATTTTATCGAGTTATTCTTTCCAATATTATATTATTGTCAATATCATATATTATTCCAACTATTTCATTATTTGCATTATTAACTTCTATAGTAATAAAAATTCTATTATCATCTATAATTTGAAAACTCTTGATTGCCTCATTTTTATCTAATAAAATTGAAGTATTTATTGGATAATTTTGAAAATTTAAAGAATTAGATGAAATTTTAGAGTACATACCGTATAAAACACCAAACAATGACAATATAATCAGTATACCAAGAATAATAACTACTATCTTAATTAATTTTTCAGACATGCAAAAAACTGGAACTTATAAAATAATTATCAATAAATCTCAAACTAATATGCGAATAGATTTAGCATTATCACATAACTTAGAGAATTACAGTCGATCTCAAGTTAAAATACTCCTAGTTAACAAAAAAGTCAAAAAAACTAATAAAATAATAACTGAACCTTCATATAAGGTAAAATATGGAGATATTTTTTTTGTTTCTATTGATAATAAATTAGAAAATAAAAGCAAACCTGAAGATATTAAGATTGATATAATATATGAAGACAGAGATTTAATCATTGTTAACAAAAAAGCAGGTATGATAACTCATCCGGCTCCTGGTAACAAAAACAGCACTCTCGTAAATGCTCTTTTACACCACACAAATAACAAACTTAGTGATATTAATGGAATTAATAGACCTGGTATAGTGCATCGTTTAGATAAAGATACTAGTGGATTATTAGTAATAGCAAAAAATAATAATTCACATAATTTACTATCTCAGCAATTTAAAGATCATAGCATAACAAGAAAATACCTTGCTGTCATTTGGGGAATACCTGAAAATCAAATTATAAAAGGATATATAGAAAGAGATAAAATTAATAGAAAAAGAATGAAATTAAATAAATTAAAAAAAGGAAAATATTCTGAAACAATTTTAAGATTAAAAAAAAGCTTCAAAATTGCAAGTTTAATTGAATGTAAACTTAACACTGGAAGAACACACCAAATTAGAGTTCATATGAGTAGTATAAATCATCCATTAGTTGGAGATAAAGTTTATGAAAGAAAAATAGAAAAGTATAAAAAAAACATAAGCGATATAAATAAATTTATGATTTTAAAAAATTTTAATAGACAGGCATTACATGCTTTTAATTTGGGCTTTATTCACCCTAGAACAAAGAAATACATAGAATTTAAATCTGATTTGCCTTTAGATATGTTGAATTTACTTGATTATATAGTTAAATATTAAATATTTGATACTTTTATGTTAGATAGCGGGGAAAAATAATTTATATGAATTTACCAATTTTATCATCTGAAGGAAGTATAGCATTATATTTGCAAGAAATTAAAAAATTTCCCATTCTTTCTGCTGAAGAAGAATTTATGTTAGCAAAAAGATATAAAGAGCATGGTGATACTAATGCTGCCCACAAACTTGTAACAAGTCATTTAAGATTAGTAGCAAAAATAGCTATGGGATATAGAGGATATGGATTACCAGTTACTGACTTAATATCAGAGGGTAATGTAGGTATAATGCAAGCAGTAAAAAAATTTGATCCTGACAAAGGTTTTAGACTAGCTACTTATGCAATGTGGTGGATAAGGGCGCAAATACAAGAATATGTTTTACATAGTTGGTCATTAGTAAAAATAGGAACTACTTCTGCTCAAAAAAAATTATTTTTTAATTTAAAGAAATTAAAAAATCAGCTTAAATCTATAGATGATAACAATCTTTCTCCTGAAAATGTCAGAGAAATTGCAACTAGATTAGATGTAAAAGAAGCTGAAGTTTTAGATATGGAAAATAGACTTAATGGTGGGGATAGATCTCTTAATACTCATATTACAAATGATGCTGATACTGAATGGCTCGAAATGTTGGAAGACGATAAAGATACTCAAGATAAGATTGTAGAAAAAAATAATGAATATAGTTATCGAAAAAAATTGTTCAAAGATGCTTTAAAAGTTCTTAACTCAAGAGAAAAAGAAATTTTAGAATTAAGACGATTATCTGAAAAGCCTGTTAAACTTGAGGAATTAAGTAAAAAGTTTAAAATTAGCAGAGAAAGAGTTAGACAAATTGAAGAAAAAGCTTTTGCAAAAATAAAAAAAGAAATTTCTAATCAGACTTAAGAATATTTTTTTTGTCAATTGTTTGAGATCTTTCTGGACCAGTTGAAATTATTGAAATATCTTTTTCAACAATGTTTTCAATTTCATTAATATAAAATTTAGCTTTTTCAGGCAAATCAGACCATTTATTTATTCCAAATGTTGAAGATTGCCAGCCATCTATTTCTTTATAAATTGGTTTAATTTTTTTTTGCATTCTTTCACTAAATGGAAAATAATCATAATGATTATTGTCAATTTCATAACCTATACAAATTTTAATTTTATTTAATTCATCCAAAACATCTAATTTAGTTAAACAAATGTCATTAACTGAGCTGATTTTAACACTTTGTTTTACTAAGTTTGCATCAAACCATCCACACCTTCTTTTTCTGAGAGTAACTGTTCCTAATTCTTTGCCTTTATTGCTCAAATAATCCCCTATTTCATTTTTTTGCTCTGTAGGAAATGGCCCCTCTCCCACTCTAGTGGTATATGCTTTTGTGATACCTATTATTTTATTATTATGACGATTATTAAAACCTGTGCCTGCAAAAATTTGTCCAGATATAGTATTTGAAGAAGTTACAAATGGATAAGTTCCAAAATCTATATCCAATAAAGAGCCTTGAGCTCCCTCAAAAACTATATTATCATCATTTTTAGCCATTGAGTCTAATACTCTCCAAGTTGGCTTAAGAAATATTCTTAATTTTTGAAAAGTTGATTTTAATCTTTTAAATAAATCTTCTTTGTTAATTTCTAAATTATTATTACTAAATCTAATCGAATGATAATTACAAATATTGTCAATTTTTTTCCTAAGTAGTAAATCATCATCTAGATCACATAGCCTTATAGCTCTTCGTCCAACTTTATCTTCATATGCTGGTCCAATACCTTTTTTTGTAGTTCCTATAACTTCATCGCCTCTTAATTTTTCATTCAGTTCATCAATTGTTTTATGTAATGGAAGTATTAAGCAAATATTTTCAGCAATCATTAAAATATCATCATTTATGTTTATTCCCTTGCTTTTTAAATTATCTATTTCTTCTTCAAGTGCCCAGGGGTCTAAAATAACTCCATTTCCAATTATACATTTCTTGCCTCTTATAATTCCAGAAGGTAATAAATTTAATTTATAAATTTTTTCACCAATTTGAAGAGTATGACCAGCATTATTTCCTCCCTGAAATCTTACAACAGTATCAGCCATAGAAGATAGCCAGTCAACAATTTTGCCTTTTCCTTCATCTCCCCATTGAGTTCCTATTATTGTATAAAACATTATCTACTTTTTATTTTGATAATCTTGTTTTTTATAAAAACTGCATTAACACCTTTATCTTTTGCGAATTTTTTAATCTTACTTAAATCTCCAAAATAAGTATCAATTATATATCCTTTTTTTATTAATTGATTTTTAATTTTCTTACTTAACTCAAAAGGGACTATGATTTTTTTTATTTTTTCTAAAGAAGATGAAGCTCTTAATATTGAATCCATATAACAATTAAAACCAGTAGAAAATTCATTTTTAAAGCCATTTTTAAACTTATATCTACCGCCCCTTGCTACCTCGCCTCTAACATTTTTTGCAAAAATCGTAAATCTTGTTCCAGTATGATAATCCAAATAATCGCTTTCAGTTAAATCACATACAAATTTAACTTTTGGATATTTTTTAAGAAAACCATAGTAAATATTAAAAATTTCATTAACTGCTTTTTTTGTTTCATCATTGATTATTAAATTATTTAAAAATATTTTTTTATCCTTTAAAACTCCAGAACAAGATAGAAGATTTGTTGCAAATTTATGAAGATCATTATCTAAATATTTTAAGGAGTTTTTTAAGTCTTTTTTTCTTATAAATGAACGAATAATTTTTTGGTTCTTATTTTCATAATTTTTCAAAAGATAATTTAAAAAAATATGTGAAGAAAGTTCTATAGATATATCTTTAATACCTACTGAACTTAGAGATTGATAAGCTAAATCTAACATTTCTATATCGGCTAAATAACTTTGTTCACCAATACATTCAGCTCCAACTTGTAAAAATTGTCTTTCTGGTCTCAGTAAAGAACCTTTTTTTCTTACAACATCTCCATAATAACAAAGTTTTAAAGGTCTAGCCATTTTTTTTAAGCGATTATAAGATAAACGTGCAATTTGCATTGTAATATCACTTCTTAAAATTAATTCTTTTTTTTCACTTAATTCATTAATTACAAAAGAATTTGATTTATTATCGTTGTTTGAATATTCAATTAAGGGAGTTTTAACAAGTTCATAACCATTTGTTTGAAAAATATTAATAATTATATTTTTAAATTTATTTTCTGTAGATGATTGTTGGGACAATTCATCTTTAAATCCAGGGGGAAGTAAATTATTTGCCATATATTATTTTAGAAATTTTTTCTTTTAAAAATTTTGTTTCTTTTATAATCTCATTTTTATTTTTTCCCTCTACTAAAATTCTTATAAGTGGCTCTGTTCCAGATTCTCTAAATAAATAACGCAGATGCTTTTTTTTATTAATTGATAATTTTTCTAGATCATTAATTGATTTTTTAGACTTTTCATCTAATTTTTTCTTTAATTTAAGATTAACTTTTTCTTGATGATATGAATTGTAAATATTAAATAATTTGTCTGCTTTTTTTCCTGATTTCTCTAAAATCTCAAGAATTTTTAATGCAACTAATATACCATCTCCGGTGTTATTATAATCATTTAAAATTATATGACCTGATTGCTCCCCACCTAAAGAATATGAATTTTTTGACATTGCTTCTATTACATTTACATCTCCAACATCCGTTCTTATTAACCTTATACCTAAAACATTTTTTAAATATTTTTCAAAACCAAGATTAGACATTTTTGTTGAAACAACTGTTTTCTTATTTAAAATTTTGTTGTCTAAAAGATTTTTTGAAAGTAAAGCTAATATTTTATCTCCATCTATCTCATTGCCTTTGTTGTCTACTACAATCAATCTATCACCATCACCATCAAATGCAAAACCTATATTCGATTTTGTTTCTTTCACTTTCTTAGTTAATTGCTTAACATTAATTGCACCACAATCTTTATTTATATTAAGTCCATCAGGATCGTTATTAATTACACTAACAGCACAACCTAATTCCCAAAATAAATTTGGTGCGACCCCATATGTTGCTCCATTCCCACAATCTAAAACAACTTTCAATTTATTAAAATTAATATTTTTAGATAATGTCAGTTTTAAAGATTCTGAATACCTGCCTTTTGCATCTTCTAATCTTTTAGCTCTCCCAGTATTATAGTTTTTATTTGTAATCTCTAAATATTTTTTTTCATTTAATACGATATTTTCTATCTGCAACTCTAATTTTCTTGAAATTTTTTTACCTTTATTATCAAAAAATTTTAAACCATTATATTCATATGTATTATGAGATGCTGTTATCATGACCCCCATATCTGCTCTTAATGAGTTAATTAGTATTGGAAGTGCTGGTGTAGGCAAAGGACCAACTAATATTACATCCATGCCCATTGAAATAAAACCTGAAGTCATTAATGGTTCAAAAAGATAGCCCGATAAACGAGTATCTTTTGAGATTATTACCCTTTTTCTTTTAGTGTTTTTATTAGATAACAAATATCCAACAGATTTAGCAATCTTTAAGCATGTGTCAGGAGTCATAGGCTCTTCATTGACTTTACACCTCACCCCATCTGTTCCAAATATTTTAAACATGCGTTCTTTTATTTAAAAAACAAATATAAAGAAAGTCTTTTTGGGTTATTATTGGGGTTGTGGACTTATTTCTGAACTACTTTTGGGAACAGATGATGTAGGTATCGATTTTTCGTCACCTTCACCTTCGTCAAAATCATCTCTAGAAGGGGATATACCATTAATTAAATCCTTTATTTCATCACCTGATAAAGTTTCATATTCTAAAAGACCTTTAGCAACAATATGAAGTTCTTCTAAATTTTCTTGCAATATCTTTCTACAGTCAGATTCTGCATCATCAGCCAATTGTCTAATTTCCTCATCTATCAATTTTGCTGTAGCATCGGATAAATTTTTTGATTGAGCAACTGAATGACCTAAGAAAACTTCTTCACTATCGTTGTTATATCTTAATCTACCCAACTTTTCGCTCATACCCCACTCAGTTATCATTTTTCTCGCCAAATTAGTTACCATTTGGATATCACTAGCAGCACCATTTGTTATTTTGTCTTTACCAAAAATTATTTCTTCTGCTATCCTCCCGCCAGTTGCAATAACTAGATGAGCTTTCATTTGATCTTTCTTCATAGAAAGTTGATCTTTTTCTGGCAATCTCATAACCATACCTAGAGCTCTGCCTCTTGGAATAATTGTAGCTTTATGTATTGGATCAGAAGCAGGTGAGTGAAGAGTAGCAACAGCATGTCCAGCTTCATGATAAGCAGTGAGTTTTTTTTCATCCTCGGACATTACCATTGATCTTCTTTCAGCTCCCATCATAACTTTATCTTTAGCTTCTTCAAAATCATCAATAGTAACTAATCTTTTGTTTTTTCTAGCTGCTAGCAAAGCAGCTTCATTAACTAAATTAGCTAAGTCTGCTCCTGAAAAACCAGGGGTTCCTCTAGCAATAATTTTGGAATTAAATTTTGGTGAAACTTTAATTTTCTTAATGTGAACTTTTAAAATTTTATCTCTTCCTATTATGTCTGGATTAGATACAGTTATTTGTCTATCAAATCTTCCAGGTCTTAGTAGTGCAGGATCTAACACATCAGGTCTGTTTGTTGCAGCTATAATTATAACACCAGCATTAGCTTCAAAACCATCCATTTCAACTAATAGCTGGTTTAAAGTTTGCTCACGTTCATCATTGCCTCCACCCAATCCTGCGCCTCTATGTCTTCCAACAGCATCAATTTCATCAATAAAAATTATGCAAGGAGAATTTTTCTTACCTTGTTCAAACATATCACGTACTCTGCTTGCACCAACACCTACAAACATTTCTACAAAATCAGAGCCTGAAATAGAAAAGAAAGGAACATTAGCTTCACCTGCAATTGCTCTAGCAAGCAAAGTTTTTCCTGTTCCTGGTGGTCCAACAAGTAAAGCTCCAGTAGGTATTTTTCCTCCAAGTTTAGAGAATTTTTTTGGATCTTTTAAAAATTCTACAACTTCTTCTAATTCTTGTTTGGCTTCATCAATACCGGCCACATCCTGAAATGTTACTTTTCCAACTGCCTCATTCAAAAGTTTTGCTTTAGATTTTCCAAAACCCATTGCTTTGCCACCCCCGCCTTGCATCTGTCTCATAAAGAAAATCCAAACTCCTATTAAAAGTAACATAGGAAACCAAGATAATAAGATACTTAGTATCGGATGCATTGACCTATCAGCAGGTTCTGCGGTAATTCTTACTCCCATAGTATTTAATTTATCTACTAAATTAGGATAATTAGGCGAATAAGTTTTAAATGATCTTCCGTCTTCAAAATATCCTTCAATATTATTACCCATAATATGAACTTCAGATATATTTCCAGCTTCAGTAGCAGCAATAAAATCCGAAAATGAGATTAAAGACGATGATTTTGAAGTAGACCCTTGAAAAATATTAAAAAGAGCTATTAAAAGAAGTCCTATAATTAACCACAATACGATATTTTTACTAAAATTTTTCATTACTTTTACAAATTATAGATAGGGATTAATATTAAAAACACAATAGATTTCTTAAATTATTGCTTAATTTTGAAAAATAGTCAATTTATCATTATCCTTATTGACATAAAGATTATGGGTTCTGAGGGTAACATTTCTTTGATTTTTTAAGATTTTCACTATTTTATGTATTTTAGCATATCTAAAACCTACATTATTATTATTAATAAATCTAAATAACAAATCAAATATCTTTGTGATTAACTCATTTTCTAAATATAAAAGCTTTTTTGAGTCTACCAAAACTTTATCTTTGTGTGCACTAATAAGTATCAAATTAAAAATTTGGTATATCATTGCTTTATAATTAGAGTAATTATTTCTAACTAATTCAAAATCTTGTTTTATATCATTACTTATTTCTTTATTTAAACTTAAGAAATTTCTAACAGCTACTCTTGAATATTTAATATTAGAGTTACTTGGATCTTCGATAAATTTTAAATTATTTTTTTTGTTAAAACTTAGTATTTCTTTTTTTTTAAATTTTAGAAACGGCCTAACTATCTGAACATAATCTGTACAGGTGACAGTTTGCATGCAATTTAATCCCTCAATATTACTTCCAGCAACTTTTCTTAATAAAAAAGTTTCTATATTATCATCATAATGATGGGCTAAAAAAAGATGTAAAAGACTATTTTTTCTGCAATAATTTATTAATTTTTCAAAACGATTAATTCTTGCTTGGCTCATTTTGCCCTGGCCAATATTTTTTTCTGATACTCTCAAAATTTTAGAATTAATAGATAATTTATTCAAAATTTTTTTTGTTAAAAAAGATTCTTCATATGAATCTATTCTAATTTTATGATCTACTATTAAACAAGTTAATTTACCTTTATTTTTTTTTATCCATTTATTTAATAAAAAAGCAAGGGCGATACTATCTGGACCACCAGAAACTCCTAATGCTATATGGGGATTTTTTTCAAATATAACGTCATCGCTTAGTATTTTATTAAATGCCTTCAGTGAAATTGTCATTCAAATTATTCACAATTATTTTCGGTAATTTTAATATTTACTTTATTGTTTAATTTGTGATTTGGGTACTTCAAGATAAATTGTTTTAAAGTATCACATCCTTCACTTTTTTTATCGATTTTAAATAAAGCATCAGATAATTTATATAAGCTGTCAGGTGATTTTATACTTTCAGGATATTTTTGATATCCTTCTGCCAAAATAAGAGCTGCTTCTCTATATTCTTTTTTTAGCAAAAAAATTTCTCCGAGCCAGTAATGCGCTGATCCAGTTAGGTCATTAGTTGGGTAATTATTAATAAAATTAGTCAATGCTAATTTTGCATCCTCAAATTTTTGAGATCTTAACAAATCAAAGGCAATTTGAAACTTTTCTTCAGGAGATAAGTTATCTAATTTTTCATCAGCACTGTTCTGTTCGTTATCAATTTGTTGATCAGATAAATCTTCAGAATTTATTTTAAGAGTTCCCAAAGTATTTTCTTCACTATTACTATCTATATCTTCATCACTATTTTCTTCCTTAAGTAAATTATCATTATTATTAATTTGAGCAGTATTAGTATTAAGTTCAACTTCTTCTATATATTTTCTAAGCTCTTCTATTTCAAAAAACAAATTTTCATAATTTAAATTTATGTTTTTTAATTCATTTTCAATATCTCTTAATCTCATATCAAAAACTGATAACTCTGATGTTGATATTAAATCTGCTTTATTTAAAGATGGATTTTTATCTGTATAAATTTGTTTTTGTAAATCTGATATATCTCGATTTATTCTATCTAATTGTTGTTTTATCTCAACCAAAGCTTCATCTGAATAAGCGTTGGTTGATATAAAAAATATAATTAAAAATAAATATATAAGTTTTTTCACAAGCTCTTTTTATTTAATTTTTTAGACAATATTGTGGCGTTGTTTATATATAAAACAACGCCAATTATATTAAGGTTAGAAGGTTTTTCTTTAATTAACTGTAGAAACAGATCTTCTATTTTGACCCCATGCAGCTTCATTTGATCCAACCACAGCAGGTCTTTCTTTACCATAACTAATTGTTGAAACTCTTGTACCGTTTACACCCAATGAAACTAAATAATTTTTAACGGCTTGTGCTCTTTTTTCGCCAAGAGCTAAGTTGTATTCTCTTGTTCCTCTTTCATCACAATGACCTTCAACAGTTAAACTAACACCTTTGTGTTGTTTAAGCCAAGCTGCCTGGTCTTGTAAAAGTTCTTGTGCATCAGCATCAAGATCAAAACTATCATACCCAAAAAAAACTCTATCACCAACATTAACTATTAGATCTTCTTGGGAACCTGGAACAATAGCTCCATCTTCATCAGATGAAGTTGTGGAATTAAATGTGCCCGATGAACCACTTCCAGATGATTCAGCGGTGTCCCTAGGCGTTGTAGCACATGCGGCTACGAACATCATAAGAAACAATGAAAGTAAAAACTTCTTAAACATTATGAAACTCCCTTAATATATTAAAAGTAGACTAATCATTTATCATTTTTTAACATATTTCAAATAATTATTTACATTTTATACCAATATTTTGATATTTTAATGTAATAATGGAGACCAGGCTGGATCAGAACCACCTAAAGGAGTTATGATTTTTCGTTCATTATAGCCAGTCAAATCTATAGAAAATAAGCTGGATTCTCCACCGCTCCCATCTTCAGAAGTTCTTTCTTCCTTGAAATATAACAAATATCTCCCATTAGGAGCCCAGGTTGGTCCTTCAACGTGATATGATTTTGCAATCATTCTTTCATTAGAACCGTCAGTTTCCATTACTCCTATATAAAATTGACCGCCTTCTTGTTTTGTGAAAGCAATTAAATCACCTCTTGGAGACCATACAGGAGTGTAATAACTTCCAGATTCTCTACTTATTCTTTTAACATTTTTGCCATCAACTCCAGATACATACAAATGTCTGCGGCCACTTCTATCTGAATTAAAAACAATTTTTTTCCCATCTGGAGAAAAACTTGCGGAAACATCAATTGCTGTACTATCTGTGATTCTTTTAGAATTTCTTGTTTCTAAATCTAAAATATAAATTTCAGAATTTCCTACATCAGGATCTGAATATGACATTACTATTTGTTTACCATCTGGAGAAAATCTAGGGGCAAATGTCATTCCAGGGAATTCTCCAACTAGCTCTTGTTGACCAGTTTCAATATCGAAAATATAAACTCTTGGACTGTTAGTATTTATATATGACATGTAAGTTATTTTTTGTGAATTTGGAGAAAATCTTGGAGTTAAAACCAAATAAGTACCATCTGTAAGAAAGCGATGATTTGCTTGATCCTGATCCATAATAGCTAATCTCTTTTGCCTATTGTCTTTAGGTCCAGTCTCAGCAATATAAACTATTCTAGTATCAAAATAGCCTCCTTCACCAGTAATTCTTTCAAATACTGCATCAGATATTATATGTGAAACTCTTCTCCAATTTTTTTCTGATGTTTCAAATTTTTTACCTATTAACTGTTTTTGAGAAAATACATCATAAAGCCTAAATTCGACTGCAATTTTACTTCCATTCATATTAATTTTACCAGCTATTAAGTGTTGTGCTTTTATAACCTTCCAATCCTCAAATCTTGGTTGCCTTGCTAAGGAATCATTAGTTTGTATAAAAGCTTTTTTTTCAATCGGTAAAAATAAACCAGATCTTTCAAGGTTTTCCGATATAACCTGAGTTATATTTTTTCCAATTTTAATTGTTTTAGAGTCTTTAGAAAAAAAATCTGTAATTGCTATTGGGGTAGGTTTAACAGTACCTTGCGTCAATGTTACTTCTAATCCAAAAGTTTTTGAACTTAAAAATAAAAACAATAAAATATAAATGATGTTTTTAAACATAAATATTTATAATTAATATCCTTTCATAATGCTATGATCAAATGTGATTGTTAAATTCTTCCACAAATCATACTTATCATCTGGCAATTTAAGAGGAATACATTCAGGGTTTAATAAAGTCCTCATAGCACTCTCAGTAATTGGTCCATAAAAAGAGTTACTATTAGGTATATTTGTGTCAATAATGCGGAGACTATTTTCTAAAATTTTCCTATTTGGTTTGATTTTTGCAGATATTTTAACAACCATACCTTGTTCTATTACAGCTCCTGCTGGAGCTGTCCAGCATCCTGATAGCTGTTGAATTAAAAGATCTATTTCACTTATTGATAACTGAGTATTTTGAGATTTTATATCATTATCGTTATTAATATTCTCTTTTGGCTTTTCATTTTCTACTTCTATATTTTCATTAATTACTGATTGCTCATTTCTTAAATCTTTTAGCATAGAAGCAATACTAAATTTTGGCTCAGGTTTTGGTTTAGGCTGTGCCTTAACAACAAAATCCTTTTCTTCAATTACTTCTTCTTTTTCTACAATTTTAGGTTTAATTTTAACTTTGGGCTTAATTTCATTAATTGGAAGGCTTTCAAACTTTTCTTTTATAACTACTTCTTTTTCTAATTTTTCTTCTTTAATTGGTTTAATTTTTTTTAAAATAACTACTTCTTCTTTTGTATTTAATTCTTCAATTGGTTTTTCTACTTTTTGTTCTGGCTCTTCTAATGTTTTGGGAATTTCCTCAACCTTACTTACTTCCGTCATATCTGAATTATTAAATTTTTTTTGTTTTTGAGGTTCATTAATAGTTTCTGTTTTTTCAATTTTTTCTTTCTCATTAGGTATTGAAGTAGTTTCAGATACATTTATGATTTCTATTGGTATTACATTTGGAAGTTTTATTGGAGCAGGTTCAAAAAAATTAGGTATACCTATAGCAATTATTAAAATTAAGAAATGAAGAAAAAAAGAAAAAAATAATCCAATTCTTTCATTAATAGATTTATAAATGTAGCTGATAATGTAATTATTATCTATTGAGCTCGAGTTCATTAGTTACTAATCTTCAGGATTTTGCGTAACCAATGCGACTTTAATATAGCCAGCTGTGTTTACAATAGACATAATTTCCATCACTCTACCATAAGCAACTGTTCTATCGCCCCTAACATATATTCTAGTTTCAGTATTTTTATCAGTTATGGCATTTAGCCTAGGTATTAAATTTTCTACTTCAACCAGAGATTCTCCTAAATAAACATTGCCGTCTAATTTAACTGTTATTTCAAGAGGGTCTTTTTGATCGGTAAGAGCATTCGCTTTAACTTTTGGAAGATCTACTGGTATACCTACAGTTAGTAATGGGGCTGTAACCATAAATACTATCAATAAAACAAGCATAACATCAACAAAGGGTGTGACATTAATTTCACTCATTTGAGAATATCTTTTTTTGTTTCTATTTTGATTAAAGTTTAAATTTTTCAAATTATTTACTCTCCAACTGTCTAAAAAAAATAGTAGTAAATTCGTCTATAAAAGTTTCTAAAGAAGAAAAGTATTTTGATAAATCGCTAGATAATTTATTGTATGCTACTACCGCTGGTATAGCCACAAATAATCCAAGGGCAGTTGCAAAAAGTGCTTCAGCAATCCCAGGAGCTACGACAGACAAATTAGTATTTTGAGCTATAGCAATAGATTGAAAACTATTCATTATTCCCCAAACTGTTCCAAATAATCCTACAAAAGGAGCAGTAGAACCGGCAGTGGCTAAGAAAGTTAAATTTTTTTCAATTTGTTCACTCTCCTTGTTAAAAGTAACCACCATGGATCTATTCATTCTTTCTTTTAGAGAATTAATATTTGATTCTAGAAAATTTTTTTTAGATTTACTTGTTTTTTTCCATTCCTCTATAGCTGCACAAAAAATCATTGATTTTGGTTCATTTTGATTAAAATTGAATGTTTCATATAAATCTTCAAAGGAATTACCAGACCAGAAAATTTCATCAAATTCTTTTTCTAATTGTTTTAATCTTCTAATTTTAACAAATTTATCAACAATAATTGTCCAAGACCAAATTGATGCAAAAATTAAAATTAAAATTACTGATTTAACAACCAAATCAGCTTGAAAAAATAATGACATTAGAGAAAAGTCATTAACTGTGGAGGCAACTTCTCCTGATGTTACTATTGTTTCCATAATTAATCCTTTTTAATTTTATTAAGATCACTGCTATGAACCATAAGCCAAAAACCAGGTCTATTTTTTTCGCAAAGTGCTATTACAGGTGTCTTACCCTCTTCTTTTGCAAGTTTTGCAGTATCATCCCAAAGTGTTACAGCAGTATGTTTTGCTCTAAGTTTGCATTCTATAAACAAATCTTCATGAATAACATCTGCCCTGGTAATTTTTCCATTTCCACCACTGAGGGGGGTTCTTTTCCCATGGAAATAATTAGCAATATCTCTTTCTCTTTTTTTCCAAGCTTTATCAGCCATAAAATATCCTTTCTATTTAGTTAACGATCTCATAATTTCATCACTCACTTCAAAATTTGAAGAAACAGTTTGCACATCATCATTTTCTTCTAGCGCATTTAGAAGCTTAAATAATTTTTCAGCATTTTCTTGTAATAAAGTTATAGATGATTCGCTTTTCCATGTAAGTTCAGTAGATAAAGTCTCTCCATATTGTTTATTAATTTTTTCATTAAGTGAATGTAAATTTTTTGGTTCACAAAAAATTGTATAATCATCTTCACCTATTTCTATATCCTCTGAACCATTTTCTAAAATAAAATCAAAAAGCTCATCTTCATTTGCTAAATTTTTTTTTAGGGAAATTACTCCTTGTCTTCTAAAACTATGACTAACACTTCCACTTTCACCTAAATTTCCTCCATGTTTGCTAAAAGTTGATCTTATTTCAGCAGCAGTTCTATTTTTATTATTAGTTGTTGCTTCAACAATCAAAGCAACTCCGGAAGGTCCATAACCTTCATATCTTACTTCCTCATAATTTGAATCAGGATCATTCCCCTCACCTTTTTTTATTGCTCTTTCAATATTGTCTTTGGGCATGTTAAGAGATTTTGCAGAAATAATAGCTGATCTTAATCTGATATTACTTTCTGGATCTCTTCCTCCGACTTTAACTGAAATAGAAATTTCTCTACCTAGCCTAGAAAAGACTTTAGCTCTTTTTTTATCTTGTGCACCTTTACGATGCATTATATTTTTAAATTTTGAATGTCCTGCCATTAATATATTTATAAATTCTTAAATCGTAACTAGTAAAGCATTTTCACCATATGCATCTAATTTGTGTCTATTATGTGAAAATATTATAACTGAAATGGCTCAATTAGCTTGGCAAGCCCAGTTAGATCATCACTTTCTATAAAAGTTCCACATATTCTGCCTTTTCCATTGGCTGGAACAAATCTACCTTCTAACCTAAATCCCATAGTAAAACCATGAATTGTATTCTTTTTATCCATACCTATTACTGAATTATAATCCCCCGTCATTCCAACATCTGTTTGATAAGCCGTCCCCTTTTCAAGAATTCTATGATCAGAAGTTGGGACATGTGTATGGGTTCCCAAAATAGAAGTAACTTGGCCATCAAAATAATGCGCAAAAGCATTTTTTTCAGATGTAGCCTCTCCATGCAAATCTATAAATATAAAGTTATTAGTTTTGCCTAAAATTTCTGATGATAAAATTTTAGAAACTTTTTGAAAGGGATCATCTAATGAAATACCCATAAATAATCTTAACATTGCTTGAATAATTAATATTGATTTTCCATCTGGTAATTTTATTTTATAGTAGCCCTTTCCGGGTACTCCATCAGGATAATTTATTGGTCTAATAATTTTTCCACACTCTTCTATATAAGAAAGCATTTCTCTTTGATCCCATGAATGATTTCCAAGAGTTAAAATAGAAATACCTAAATCAAAAAGTTCTTCAGCAATTTTTTTGGTTAATCCATATCCAGAAGCTGCATTTTCAGCATTAGCAATTATTATTTCGGGATTATATTTTTCTTTTAGTATAGGTAAAGAATTTTTAACTGCGTCTCTTCCTGATCTTCCTACTATATCTCCAATAAAAATAATTTTCATAAAATTTTATAAATTTGTTGATCAGTTAAAACATAATTTACTTTATAATCTAAATTATTTTTAACAACTTTGTTAACTTTTTGATCATCAAACGCTATTGCAACGGACTTATATAAATGATTTGAATTATGAAATCTATTAAATGTTTTATCGTAATAGCCTCCACCATATCCTAGGCGATAACCAAATAAATCAAATGCTAAGCAAGGTGTTAAAATTAAATCAGGATAGACCTCTTTACTTTTTTTGGAAGGTTCCAATACGCCAAATTTTCCTTTTAATAATTCAGTTTTTTTATTAAATTCTCTGAAGATTAAATGATTATTATTTCCCTCTATTACCGGGAGACATATTGTTTTGCTCGTTTGAATTAAATAATTATTTAATTTTTGCATTGATATTTCTGTATTTATTTCTATGAATGTGGCAATTATGTTCACTTTTTCGTATTCAAATATTTCCAATAATTTTTCCTCGAGATTTATAAAGTTTAGATTTTCTTTTTTCTTTATCTC
>MDSW01209481.1_pt1 | contig 27627 bp, 21 predicted proteins | sample 811171 | NCBI WGS metagenome assembly MDSW01 (sample SAMN05326641, study PRJNA326480) | marine metagenome | isolation source: seawater | place: Atlantic Ocean: North West | collected 2012 | reverse complement strand
TGTAGAGCTCCATTAACGGCTGATTTTTTTGACTTATTTTGGACCACCCCCACGGAACGTCATTTTCATTGCGCTTTTTAATAGCATCAAACCCAGGTGTCAGGGAGGCATCATCTCTGTGATCAATCAATCCATTTGAACAACTAAGGGTCAAGGACTTTACTCGTTCTGGCGCATCTACAGCATATCTTAATGCTGTGTAGCCTCCCATCGATTGACCTACCAGATGTGCCTTTGGTATTTTCAAGTGATCGAGCAGGGCAATTAGATCGTTACAAAATTGTTTAACTGTTAGGCTAGGTGTAATGGACTTTGATCGTCCAAAGCCACGTTGGTCTGGAGCAAGGCAATCGAATTTTTCTGAAAAGAACGCAAGTTGATTGAACCAACTTGCTGAATTGCCCCCTGCGCCATGTAGAAAAATAATTGGTATAGGATGATCTTTTAAATTACGAGCTTTTCGCATTTCGTAATATAGGGATGTTCCTTGAGTTTTAAAAAATGGCATTTATAAGGCATCCTCATATGAAACATGATCGGGGTGTGTTTCTAATCTGTCTGCATTTTGTCTAATGCTTCCCATGGGATGTGGCAGCATATTAGATTTCCTGTTGGTAAAGTTTGCCACGGGGGTGCCTCTGATTTGCAGATATCACCAACTATGCGAGGGCAGCGCCGCTGGAAAGGGCATCCGTTTTCAGGAGGTGCCAACTCTACTATATCGTCTGCCATTAGTTTTAATTCATGGTCTGGGTCAGGTTCAAGAACAGCGCCAAGAAGTACCTCTGTGTAGGGATGTGAAGGCCTATTATAAACTTGAGAAGTGGGCCCTATCTCGCACAGTCGACCCTGATAAAGTACTGCAACCCGATCAGAAAGAGCTTTAACAACAGCGAGATCATGTGAAACGAAAACATAGGTCGTACGTTGCGTTTGTTTTAACTCGTTGAGTAATTCCAGCACAGCTGCCTGAACTGAGACATCTAGCGCTGAGGTAACCTCATCACAAAGGACTATATCTGGTTCAGCAACAAAGGCTCGCGCGATTGCAATCCTTTGCTTCTCACCACCTGATAGCTGGCTTGGCAGGCGGTCAAGGTAGTGGGAACCAAGGCGGACTTGTTCTAAGATCTGAACTGATTTTTCATAGATTTGTTTTTTAGTTAGGGTGAAATAAAGTTTCAGTGGTTGTTCTAAAATTTGTCTCACAGTGTGTCTTGGATTTAGGCTATCATCAGGGTTTTGGAAAACCAGTTGAACACGCCTTAATTGATCAGAAGACCGGTACTCTACTGCGGTGGGCAAATAGCTATTATTTTCAAGACTAATTTTACCTCCACTGGGTTGCAGTAGCCCCGCGATGCTTTTTAGAATCGTCGATTTTCCACTGCCAGACTCGCCTACCAGACCAAGTGTCTCACCCTTGGAAATTGATAAGTTTATACAATCAACTGTTGCAGGTCCTTTGTGTGGGCGTCTCAGAAGTTGATCAACAAAACCTTTATTTTTGTATCGAATTGACAATTCATTTATAGAAATAGTGGGGCTGTCATTTTTAAAGTTGAATTTCTTTTTTTCAGATGCCTTATTCGAAGTTATCTTTTTTACTAGGTCGGGAAAATGACACCTTGTTTTCTGTGAGTCTGATAGTTTTTTGACTGGCGGGTGCTCTGTTCGACAGATATTCTCAGCTATAAAGCAGCGGTCAGCAAAGGCACATCCTGCACTTGCCTGCCCAGGGGCTGGTGGGCGACCCTCCAACGCATCTGGTAGACTGGGATCATTTAATTTTGGTATCGAAGCTAGCAGCCCGTGGGCATAGGGATGTGAAGGTGATCTTAAAACAGTTTTTGCTGAGCCACTTAGAACTGCTTGACCCGCATACATCACTAAAACCTCGTCGCATACTCGAGCAATGGCTCCGAGGTCATGGCTTACATATAAAAGAGCCATTTGAGTCTTATTGGCAATCTCACGAAGTAATTCTAAAATATGAGCCTGGGTTGTCACATCAAGACCGGTAGTTGGTTCATCAAGCAAAAGCACTTTGGGTTCGCCAGCTAAAGCTATTGCAATTGCAACACGCTGTTGTTGTCCACCTGAGAGTTCATGGGGAAAGCGAGTTAAAAGTGTTTCTGGCTCTGGTAAACGAACTTGCGTCAGAAGTTGAATTATGCGTTGATGAATGGCTTTGTCTTTTTTAAGATTATGAAATTCTAGAACTTCCCTTAATTGTTGGCCGACCCGCATTGTGGGGGTAAGGGATTGTCCAGAGTTCTGTGGAACTAATGCAAGCTCTCTTCCCCAGATTTTCTGTAATCTCTTATGATCAAGATTGAACATATCGTGGTATTCAAATGAGACGTTTCCCTCCATAAGAGACAGCCCACTTTTCAGATAACCCATCGCAGCTAATGCAAGAGTGCTTTTCCCAGAGCCACTTTCCCCAACTAGACCAAGGCTTTCGCCAGCATGGAGTTTTAAATTAATTGATCTCAAAACTGGCAACATTTCACCAGATTTGGATTTAAACCCGACACTTAATTTTTTGATATTTATCAATGGTATTTTGGGCATTTAGACCGGCGCCTTCTGTGCACGATCGACGCCCAACGCTTTTGCCAAAGCATCTGCGGTCAGATTGATCCCGATAATTAATGTAGATAGCGCGATGACAGGCCCGATAACGCCCCATGGTCTGAAAGACATAAAACCCCGTGCGTCGGATATCATCAGTCCCCAGTCCGGCGTAGGGGGTGATACTCCAAAGCCCAAAAAGGACAAAGAGGAGAACGCTAGTAACATCCAAGACCAGCGCATGGCACCTTCTACCATTAACGTGTCTAAAACATTTGGTAGAAGTTCACGCATGATAATAGTGATGCGTTTTTGGCCTCGCGCTTTTGCAGATAAAATAAAGTCACGCGCGACCACGTCATGTGTTGCGGCACGAGCTATCCTTATGACTGGAATTCCATAGAAAAATGCTAATGTCGGCATCAGCACAAACATACTACTTCCAAAGGTCACAATAAGGACCAGCATTTTTAAAATCCAGGGTAAAGACAAGAACGCGTCAACAATTCGCATAAAAAATTCATCAACCCGGCCACCAATCAGACCAAAAAATATCCCAATAAAACCGCCCCACATCACAGCTATTGGGGTTGCAACGGCGGTGACAAATATGGCCTCCCTGCCTCCAAGTAATACTCTGGTTAACACATCTCGACCTAAGTGGTCGGTTCCAAGCCAATGATCCAAACTAGGTGTTGAAAGCATGGAAGCAGCATCCATCGCCTTATAGTCATAGGGGACAATCGCCGGGCTAACGAGAGCAAGGATAACATGAAATAAAACAAGACTAAAACCGATAGCCCCAGAAGGCTTCGAACAGATATCATAAAGTACAGTTTTCAAACCAGAAAATAGTTTTTTTTGGCTATTTTTAGAATTTGTCATTGTGATCATTTGCTTCTCGTATGCAATGTTCTTAATTTTGGGTTAGCGAGCATTGTTGTAATGTCAGCGGCAAGATTTACACCAACATATACGGTGGCCACAATTAGAGCGATAGCTTGCACTACTGGCAGGTCTCGATCAGATATTGCTTCAATCATCATTCGGCCAAGGCCTGGATAATTAAAAACAACCTCAATGACTACAACGCCGCCAAGAAGCCATGCGATTGTCAGCGCAACTACATTTATTGCTGGTAGTAATGCATTGGGCAAAACGTGATGCAAAACCATGTGCCAATAGGGTGTTCCTTTGAGGGTTGCCATTTGAATATAATCACTTGTCATAACATCAATTACGGACGAGCGTACCATCCGCAAAATATGAGCAGTCATTACCATTGCTAAAACTATCATAGGTAAAATTATTTCAGGAAAAAATTCATGAACAGGTGCACTTGCAGAAACGACAACAATCCCGGGCAACCATCCTAACCATACAGAAAAGATTAGTATCAAAACTGTTGCTGAAACAAACTCTGGAATTGTCATTGCAAAAATGGCGGATGTTGAAAAGAAAAGATCAACCGGTCTATCTCGCCAAAGCCCAGTAACCACACCAAGAAATATTGCAAGTGGAACCCCGATCGAGAGAGAACATCCAGCCAAGAAAAGTGAATTCTTTAACCTGTCACCCACTAGCTCTGCTATACTTGTCAATCCATTCGCCGCAACCCCGAGGTCGCCTTGTACAACACCAAAGGCCCAATAAATGTATCTTTGTACTGCACCTGCGTTCAATCCGAGGCTTTCTCGGCAGTTCTCAAGGAGTTTGCCAAAGGCATCTCTTTCCAGGAAAGCTGTGCATGCATCACCTGGCAGAAATTCAACACCAGAAAAAATAATAATTGATACAATAATGACTGTGATTAAGCCCAGTAATAATCTGCGGGCCAGCATTTTTAACATCAAATTTCCTACAGAATTTTATAACTGGTAAAGGGCGACCCAGGGGCCGCCCTTTAAATTGATTAGTCCACCGTAACTAAATGCCAACGAACGGCTTCCTCTTTAGCAGCATCAAAGTTTTGAACCCTTGATGAAGATCCAATGTTCATACTAACTGTATAAGGGATAAGTGTTCCAGCATTTTCAAACAAGTGTTCTTGTGCCTGCACGTACAGCGCTTTTCTTTTTTCAAAGTTTAGCTCACGTCGTGCCGATGCCAAGAGTTCATCAAAGGCCAAATCCTTGTAAAAGCTTTCATTCCACTTTGCTGTTGATAGGTATATTTCATGTAAAGCCTGATCTGCAGGGCGTTCTTTCCAACGGGTTGCTGCAACGTCTTTTTTCATCCAGATCCGGTTCCAATATCCGTCGGAGGGTGTTTGTACCACATTCACGCGGATGCCAGCTTCGGCAGCTTGTGCTTGATAGGCAATACCTAGTGTTGGCCACGTGGGTTCAAGGGTAGCAACGTGCACGTTAACCTCAATACCGTCGGCAAACCCTGCTTCTGCAAGAAGTGCTTTTGCTTGTTCGATATCTTGTGGACAGGAGATGTCCGCACGGTACTGATCATTGGGTGCTACTGGCGAGTCACATGCTACGTTGCCCGCGCCACCTTGGACTAGCTGGACAAGAGCTTCTCTGTCCGCGACCAAACGCATGGCTTTTCTAACCCGTGGATCATTAAAGGGCTCAACGTCGGTTCGGAAGATCAGGCCACGCCAGTTACCAGTAGGGATTTGTGCAACATTATAGCGATCAGAGCCCTCAAGCATAGTTTTTTGTTGTTCTGTTATTCGGAATAAAATATCAATTTGACCGCCCATAAATGCCTGAAGTCTTGCTTGACCTTCTGGGATCGCGATAATTTCAATCTTAGCTACGCCAGGTGCACCAGCCCAATAATCTTCGTTTGCTGCAAGAACAGTAGTACCCTGAAAATCAAGCTTTTCAAGCTTGAACGGTCCTGTTCCGATACCCGTGCTGGCAATAGAATCCCCAGATCCCTCTGGTAGAATTCTAAGCCTGTAGTCCATTAGTGTTAATGGAAGGTCAGCAAATGGTGTGTTTAGTGTGAACTCAACGGTGTGAGTGCCTGTCTTCTTCATCGAGTCAATCATTTTGACAGCTGAACGCGCAGGACTAGCAATATCCGGATCTAGGACTCGGGTGAAAGAATATAAGACGTCGTCAGCATCTAGGCCAGAACCATCGTGGAATTTAACACCCTTTCGAATGTTGAATGTCCATACTGTCGCATCGGCATTTGCAGACCAGCTTTCAGCCAAATCGGCAGATGGACTTCCGTCCAGCCCGGGACGAACGAGTCGATCCATTAGTTTATCAGTCATTTGAAATACGCGACCTTTAGAAATCGGATCTAGGCTAGAGTTCTCGCCAAATCCTAAATCATGTGATTCACGCAGGGTACCGCTTGGGTCAGCTATAGCAGCTCCAGCTACCACAAATGCCAAAGCGGTTAATGATTTTGTGAGTAATTTCATTCTTTTCGTCTCCCGTATAGTCTTGTTTTGTCTCTTAATTATTTAAATAAAAAATTGATTGTTTTTCAATTACATTTCTTTGGATGAAAAACGTACTTCCATAGGTGCGAATGGTCGTAAAAAAGGTTTGGGATGACCAATAGTTTCTTTTATGTGACTCATCATCAAATGCTATGGCTTTATCTTTTCACATTTAATTAAATTTTAAGTTGCAATTGTAGATTTAATTTTAGATTGGATTGATAGGCTCGCAAAATTTTTTTTAACTGACTCTAGAAATCAAACTTTCAGCCACTTTCCTTCTGTGGAGGATTTATTGATTGTTTCCACTAAGGTTTGAATGCGATATCCCCTCTCAAAGTTAAATGGCTCAGCTTGAACGTCTGCGATAGCGTTTATAAAATCTGCAATTTCAATTGCTTTAAGGTCATTAAATCCAAGTTGATGCCCAGGTGCCACACAAAAGCTTCCATATGGTTCATGATCTGGTGCAGCTTCAATTCTGCGAAAACCGCGGCGACCCGATGTGTCTTCAGTGGAATAAAAATGCAATTCATTAAAACGTTCTTGCGTAAAACTGAGTGCGCCTTTCGAGCCGTAAATTTCAAAATCATGTTGCATTTTTCGGCCAGTAGAAATCCAATTGCCCTCGATTGACCCTGAGGCACCATTTTCAAAACGTACAAAGGCGCGCCCAATATCGTCTACTTCGATTTTTTTATGTCCACCGTTCCCATCTGATCGTTTAGGAATAACTGTAACACAGTCGCCCATTACTCTAGAAATAGGGCCTAAAAGAAATTCTGCTGTTGCTAATACATGGCTCCCAAGATCTGCTAGTGCTCCACCACCAAGGGCATCGTGTCGAAAAGTTACAGGTCCGTTCGCGTCTGCCATATAATCTTCAGCGTGCAGGCCACGAAAACCACGGATTTCACCCAACTCTCCTGAGTTGATGATGTCTCTGGCAAGTCTGAACATCGGATTGCAAAGGTAGTTAAATCCAACTTGTGTTTTAACACCTGCAGCTTTGGCGGCTTTAGCTAATTCAAATGCGTCTGCAGCTAAGGGTGCAAGTGGTTTTTCGCAATAAACATGTTTCCCAGCTGCAATAGCTGCAAGCGCCATTTCTTTGTGAAGCACATTGGGAGCCGTAATATCTATTATGTCAATTTCTGGGTTATCAATCAGATTGTGCCAGTCTGACGTGGAATTATCAAAACCAAAATCTAGGGCTGCCTTGTCTGCCATCTCCTGCTTTATATCTGCTACTGTATGCAGGTGTATTTTTAGTGGTAGATTAAAAACCTTCTGTGCTGTGGCGAACCCAAAGACATGCGCCTTGCCCATGAAGCCACTACCTATAAGGCCAATGGAGAGTTTTCTTTTAGAAATCATTGAGAGCATTTTGGTTTATGATCATTTCTGTGTCTATAGTTCCGTTAAGAAAGTTCATCGCATTTTCAATTGAAGAAATGGCCATGCGTTCGCTAGCCTCTTCAGTCAGACCAGCAATGTGCGGAGACAATAGAGCATTGTCACATTTGGCCAATGCAAAATCTACATTTGGTGGCTCATTTAACAAGACATCAATTCCAGCCGCATGCACCTGGCCGTTTTTGAGGGCTTTCGCTAACGATTCCTCACAAATTATACCCCCTCTTGCTGTATTAGAAATTACCATGCCAGGTTTCATTTTTGAGAATTCTAAAGGCCCAAGCAGTGGCTTATCTTCTTTGGGAATATGCAGTGAAAGACAATCTGCCCATCTCAAACCATCATGCAATTCTTTAATTGGGGAAATTTGGCTATCTGGCCAGCCCCTCTTTTGAAGATACGGATCATAGGCTCGAATGTTCATTTGAAAACCAGCAGCCATCCTTGCGAGTTGCTTTCCGGCGCGGCCAAACCCAATAATTAATAAATTTTTGCCTGAAATTTCTTGCTGTTCTAATTTGTTGCGCCATTCCCACTTACCTGGTTCACGTACTGAACGGTCTGCTCGTAAAAGTTGTTTGGCGCCGGAAAGTAGCTGCATCATGGCATGCTCTGCAACCGAGATGGAATTTACATCCCCAACAATTGTGAGAGCAATTTTTTGATCATTCAGCGTATTGAGATCCACTGTATCGTATCCCACCCCATGTCGGGAAACCACTTTTAGCTGCTTTGCTTTTTTAATAGTTTCAGCGGTTAGGGGTTGTGTACGAATTATTAATGCATCGGCGGTTGTGATGTGAGCTGCGATTGAGTCCTCTGTAGCCTCCTCCAAATAGGTAATTTTAACGCCGTCTTGTTCTAAGGCACGAAGTCGTTCAACCCCAGTTGGATGAAGCTTTCCAGCAACTAAAAGATGATGCATGGAATCTGGAGTTCGTTTTTAAAACAAAAAGGCCACTCAATTATTTTCTTATCCATATATCCCCCACCATTAAATAATAAGTTGCACTAATAGCGCCTAACATTACTGAGTGCTTCTTAGTTTTCAAATGAGCAACATTGAATACTAATTGAAATGTCAATATGCTTGTACAACATCCATATATTAATGTTTATATTAGAGACTCGATTTTATGAAAAAAATTAAACTTACTATGGCACAGGCGCTAGTGCGTTACTTAATTAATCAGCATACTGAAATTGATGGTGAGAGAGTACCCCTTTTTGCTGGTGCGTTTGGAATTTTTGGCCATGGAAACGTAACGTGCTTGTCTGAGGCATTGGAACAAGTACAGGAACAGCTGCCCACTTGGCGAGGTCAAAATGAGCAGTCTATGGCGTTGGCAGCAATTGGATATGCCAAGGCAAAGTTACGTCGGCAGATTATGGTTGCTACTACGTCGGTTGGACCTGGTGCCACTAATATGGTCACAGCTGCGGGAGTGGCACATGCCAACAGGCTTCCAGTTTTACTGCTCTGTGGTGATACATTCTCCAATCGATTGCCTGACCCTGTGCTTCAACAGGTTGAACATTTTGGTTCACCATCCACTACAGTTAACGACAGTTTTCGGGCGGTATCGCGTTTTTGGGATAGAATTTCGCATCCTGCACAAATAATTTCTAGCTTGCCACAGGCACTTTCAATGATGCTGGACCCTGCTGATTGTGGCCCGGCTTTTATTGCTCTGCCCCAAGATATTCAAGAAATTGCTTACGATTATCCTGACGCTTTTTTCGAAGAAACGCTTTGGAGTATTTCACGACCACGCCCTTCTCAAGATCAAGTTGCTTTAGCTGTGGAATTGCTCAAGACCGCAAAAAGCCCATTAATTATTTCTGGTGGTGGCGTGCGATATTCTGGTGCAGGTGCTATTTTGGCAACGTTTGCAGTTGATCGTGGTATCCCTATGGCTGAAACAATTGCCGGTAAAGGTGCTGTTTTACATGATCACCCTGCATATGTTGGACCGATGGGAATTGAGGGCACAGATGCTGCCAAAGAGTTGGCAGAAACTGCTGATGTCGTTATCGCAGTTGGTACACGATTGCAGGATTTCACAACTGGTTCGTGGACGACCTTTTCCCCCGATGCAAAATTTATCAATATAAATGCCGCCCGCTTTGATGCTCAAAAGCATCGTGCGCTTCCAATAGTAGGCGATGCGTTAGAATCATTAAAAGAGCTGGATGCTGCACTCGGAAATTGGACTTGTGAACCACTGCGCATGAAGAATGCTAAAAAACTCTATGCCACTTGGAATTCTATGTTGGATGGATGCCAAGCGTCTACTAACGCAATTCTTCCAAGTTATTCACAGATAGTAGGAATTGTTAATAAAAGTGCTAAGTCAACTGACACGGTCGTAACAGCCGCAGGAGGACTGCCAGGCGAAACTGTAAAAAATTGGCGGGTCAAATCGCCCAATACTTTTGATTGTGAGTTTGGTTTCTCCTGTATGGGATATGAGATTGCCGGAGCTTGGGGACATGCAATGGCTAAAGATGGCGATGGAACCCCGATCGTACTCGTCGGGGATGGCTCCTATATGATGATGAATTCTGATATCTATTCTTCAGTTTTGTCAGGTCATAAAATAATAGTCATCGTTTGCGATAATGGTGGCTTTGGAGTTATAAACCGACTGCAAACAGGTATGGGTGTTCCAGGCTTTAATAATCTGTTAAAAGACAGCCGAGTCCTGAAAAAAAATAATCCATTGCACGTAGATTTTGCTAAACACGCTGAAGCCATGGGGGCATTAGCTCGTAATTGTGATAGCTTGAACGACCTTGAGGTTGCATTGGAATGGGCTCAGACGACAGAAAAGACGACAGTTTTGGTGATTGAGTCTGATCCATATATTTGGACCCCTGGTGGCGCTGACTGGTATGTTGGTGTGCCAGAGTTATCGGATCATGAGAGTGTTCGTGAAGCTCGAAAAGGCCAGGAAGAATTTCGAAATAAACAACGCCAAGGGGTCTAGAGTATGTTAGAGGCGAAACTTGGCATCGCTCCGATTGCTTGGTGGAATGATGATCTTGAAGAATTATCTGACGACGTAAGTCTTGAGGAGTGTCTGCGCCAAGCTTCCGACGCTGGGTTAACTGGTATGGAAACTGGGCGCCGTTTTCCTATGAATATGGATGAACTGGGGCCCATCCTTGACCGACATGGTATTTCCGTGTGCGGTGGATGGTTTTCCGGACTTCTTCTAGATGGTGATATAGAGCGCGAAAAGGACCGTATTGCAGAGCAACTTGCTTTTTTCAAATCAGCTAAAGCGCCATGTATTGTCTATGGAGAAACTGCTCGCTCAGTGCAGGGTCACCGTAATATACCCTTATCTCAAAAACCAAAACTGTCTGAAAATGAAATGGCTAGTTATGGTCGTAAGGTATCTGATTTTGCAGACTGGGTTGCCCGTGAGGGTATGCCACTTTCTTACCATCATCACATGGCGGCTGCAGTTGAGACTGAAGATGAATTAGATATGTTTATGAAACACAGCTCAGTACCTCTTTTGTTTGATGCGGGCCACATGGCTTTTGCTGGTGGTGATAATCTGCGCGTGATCGAAAATCATCATGCACGGATAAACCATGTTCATACTAAAGATGTGCGTATGGATATAATTTCGCAGATTGATCGAAGTAAAGAGAGTTTTCTTGATGCAGTGATCAAGGGTGCATTTACAGTACCTGGCGATGGTAGTCTTGATTTTGAAATGATCGTAAAAGCCTTGGCTGAAACGGGTTATAGTGGGTGGTTTGTAATTGAAGCTGAGCAGGATCCCGTCGCAAATCCACCATATGATATGGCTCTCAAAGGGCGCGCTGAGCTAAAGCGGGTAATGGGTGCTGCTAAATACCAAATTATTGACTAGAAGCCTTAGCCTAGGTGGTAATCAATCTAATAATTGTTTTGGAAAAACTCCTAAAGAATAATATACAAGGCGCAATTATGAAGGGGGCAGGTTGAGAAGATAGTCGGCAATTAAGTCCCGGTCAGATTTGGTCAATCGCGCCGTATTTTTTACGACGAGGGCCATGCTTCCGCCTGCGACATCATAATCTGGGGTAAATCCAGATAAAAGATATTCTACAATTTCGTCTTTACTCCACATTAGATCTTGGGGGTGAATGCTTGGTACTCTACCTATCCCACTTGGATTTTTTGCTCCTCTAAACCATTTTGAAGTCTGTAAACCACCAAAAATATCGCGTGACGTGTGACATTCGGCACAGTGTGCGAGTGCTTCTACTAAGTAAGTCGCACGGTCATTTTTTGAGCTGTAATAACCATTGTCTAAATATAGTATTTTCCATAATCCAACATTGCGTCGAATGTTGAATGGAAAATCTAGTTGATGTTTTTCCGTTTGTGTTTCAACGCTTGGGAGCGTTTTCCAAAAAGCCCATAGATCTGCAACATCTTGATCGGCCATATGAGAGTAAGCTGTGTATGGGAAGGCAGGAAAGTAATGCTGCCCATCGGGACTTTGCCCAAATTTAAGTGCTGTATAAAAATCATTAAATTTCCATCCACCAATGCCCGCCTTAACACTATTAGAAACATTGGGTACCACAAAGGATCCAAAAGCAGTTTTAAACACCTGACCGCCTGCCAGTGAATATTCATTTGTTGAGCCTTGCGCGATGTGACAGCTACTGCATCCAGAAGCTAAAAACACATATTTTCCATTCAGTGGGTCAGCCTTGGAAAACTTAATATCTTCTGTTGTTACAGTCACTGCCCTCGTGAAAAACATGTACAGTAGACACGTTGTTAAAACCAGAACGGTGATAATACTTAATGAGAACTTTATCTTGGAGTAATTAACCAATTAATTGCGATATTTGCTGTGGCAAGCTTTGCAACCTGCAACCGTTTTCATCAATGCTGGTCTAATGTCTTCGATGTTTGAAATTGAAGCAGCCGCGATGGATGCATCTGTGGCGAGTTTATTGGAGATTTCCGTAAATTCATCAAATTCTTCCCAAATACTCAAACTAGCTTTAGATTTTGGATCCATGGCCTCACTTTTAAAAGCATCAGGGGTAGCAGTTGAAAGCTCAGAAATTTTTCTAAGTGTGGCCGAAGCGAGGTCCGCATCAAACGGAATTTGTTGTTTGTTCATTTGTCCAAGGACTTTTGTATTTTCTGCCATTGCTGACATCAATTTCATACGTTTCATAACGTCTTCATTTTTAACGCCACTGTGAGCAAGTACTGCTGTAGTGGCTAGTCCAAATAAAGTGAGCGTCATGATTTTTTTATACATTTTAAGATCCAAAAACTAAAAGATGTTACTGTATGTCTTAACCCTAATGTAAGCTGAAAAGTGACTTTTGCAATAAATTAGAAATTGTTGTTAAGTCACAAGTGCCCGTGTTTGGTATTTTTCTTCCTGCCATATTTTATTTTTAATGATGTCCTCCATAGCGATTACAGCATTCAAAATATCGCTATGGTCGATAAAGAGGGGAGTAATCCCAAATCGCATAATGTCAGGCGCTCTGAAATCACCAATGACATTCGAAGCAATCAGTGCTTGCATACATGGATAACCATGTTCGAATTGAAATGATACATGACTGCCACGTTCTGCTGGATTAAGCGGACTAGCTAATGTCAGTTCTGGGCATCGTTTTGCAACTTCGTTGATGAATAATTCTGATAATTCGATAGAACGCGCTCTGAGGTCCCCTAAATCCACTTGATCCCAAATATCAAGCGCTGCTGACAGCAACGAGAAGGCAGCAATGGATTGGGTTCCAATCCGCATTCGTTCAATGTTTTCTGCTGGCCGATATCCAATATCAAATGCGAAAGGTGCGGCATGACCGTACCAACCTGATAACGCTATTTCAACGGTGCTATGCAAGCGGGGTGCAACGTAGATAAAAGCTGGAGCACCTGGTCCACCGTTGATATATTTATAGGTGCAACCCACCGCGAAATCGACATTTGATTTGTCCAAGTTTACGGGAATTGCGCCTGCTGAGTGCGCCAGATCCCACACAACAGCTGCTCCATGCTTGTGGGCGCGGTTGATTATCGCATCCATGTCGTGCTTGCGCCCGGTACGATAGTCTACCTCCGTAATCATCACGACGGCAACAGAGTCATCTATTTGATTGATAACATCTTCGGGGTTTGGTGTTTTTAAGCTGTATCCATCCGCTTTTAGATTAATCAATCCTTCGGCCATGTAGAGGTCACTTGGAAAATTGCCATTGTCTGACAATATCACTTTGCGATTAGGTTGCATCGCAAGTCCTGCAGCAACAGCCTGAAATACTTTAATCGACAAAGTATCTCCAACAACCGTCGTACCATTTTTGGCACCAATTAACCGAGCAATGCGATCACCCAACGTGTTAGTTTGCATAAACCAGTTTTTGGTGTTCCAGCCTTTAATAAGCTCGGTTTTCCATTCGTCATTCAAAAAGTTACTTATTGCGGCCTCAGAGGCTTTAGGCATTGGACCGAGCGAGTTTCCATTTAGATATGTCATTCCTTCAGGGATGTAGAAACTGGCTTTTGTGGCTTTGAAATCTGTCATTGTGTTCTCTTCTTTAATTTAGATCGCATCGAAAATGTTCAATGGAAACCGACAACTGTGCCGCCGCTTTCCAATTCAAAAGGCAATTTACTTGGATTGATGACGGTCGAGTAATTGGGCCATAGGCAACCAATAATGTTGCAACGTCAAATTTTTACCCAACCTTCTGGTGGTTCTTTGCCTGGATGGAGTGCATTACATTGCGGACAAGTTCTGTCTTTTTCAGAGGCGTAGAATTTTTCATAAACGGGTGGCAGGTCTCTCACTATTGACTCCAATTGCATTTCGGCACGATGCACCAATGAGCCGCATTCAAAGCAATACCATTCGATTGCGTCAAATTCACCAATTTGGCGCTTTGGTTCAATAACGAGGCCAATAGAACCTTCTTCGGGACGCTGCGGTGAGTGACGCACGTGGGGTGGCAATAAGAAAATTTCACCCTCACGGATTGGAACATCGTAAAATTCATCACCGTCGTAGATCTTTAAAACCATGTTACCTTCAAGTTGGTAGAAGAATTCTTCCACAGGATCATCATGATAATCTGTGCGTTTGTTTGGACCACCAACTACGGTGACCATCAGATCGGAGTCTTCCCAAATCTGCTGATTTCCAACGGGTGGCTTCAAGAGATGGCGGTGTTCGTCGATCCATGCTTGAAAATTGAAAGTCTTTAATTTTGACATATTTTCCTCCCTTAAAATGCTAGCTCACTTAATTTGTGCATAAAGCTGAAATATTTTGTATTTCTATATTTGAATTCAATAAATCAAAGCTTTAATCCACTCTGGGCTAAACCATCTCGAATGATAGTTCTTTCTTCAGTTGATAGTTCTAGCATTGGCGCGCGCACACGTCCCCCGACCTGACCTAAAAGGTCTTGCCAATATTTTCCAAACGCTGTTGGCTTTGCTAGTGGTTTTGTTCGCTTCATGACTTCTCGTACTGGGTTTAGACTGTCTCTTATCTTTCGAGCTTGGTTAAACTTTCCTGCAAAAGCAAGTTCTGTGTATTCGTGCATTCTCAGATCCATAGCCGTTTGCAGTTGATAGGGTGGTGACGAACATAAATACAAACGCCATTGCAACTCTTCGATATTATCGAGCCAATCATCTTCAAGAGAAGTTGAAACTTGAATTTTGTCTCCAACCATATGATGTAATTTTACGTACATCTCACGAGGTACAGAATATTTAATTGCTACAATATTAGGCAGTTCTGCAATGCGAGCACATTCTTCAGGCCGCATCAAATATCCGCTGTCTGGATGGCTCCACATGGCAATGCCAATATCGAGCTCATCACAAAATTGTTTGTAATATTGGTATAACACATCGCTTCGCTCATGAACAAAGCTTAGAACTGGGGCGTGAAGCACAATGTAGTCAGCACCGCAATTTTGCGCGTGATGAGCCAAGTCTAGTGCGGTGGTCATATTTTGATCTGAAACAGAAACAATGACCCCTGCTTGTCCCGCGCATTCGGAAACAGCAATCTCAAAATTTCGTTTCCGTTCTTCCAGTGACATTGAAAAAAACTCACCCTGTTTTCCAGCTATGAAAAGTCCTTGAATATGAAGATCATCTATCCAGTGACGAATATTTGAACGTAACCCAGCCTCGTTTAGTGACATGTCGTCATTAAAAGGGTTTAACGCAGCGGCCCAAATTCCCTTCATATTTTCTCGGGCGTAATCCTTTGCTTCATGCTTCGTATACTTCATTTAAAGTCACCTTTGACTGGTAGTTAGTTCTTCGTTTAACAGTACGTATTTTAAAACAATAGCCAATACCAAAGGCTCAGACTGCCAATGAAATTTTTATATCAATGCTTGTTTAATTTAGAGTATCATGTGCAGAAACTAAGGAGGCACTCATGAAAATTGGCCTTATTGGAAAAGGTGCGATCGCGGGATACGCTCAAAAAGCCATTGAACTGCGGGGTCACGAGATTGGAGCTGTTTTGCTTCGTAACAAAAGTTCGGGCCATACCAACGCTGTGACATCAGTAAGTGAATTACCTGCTGATATTGATGTGATGTTAGATTGTGCAGGGCATGCAGCACTCACCAGCTATGGACCCAAAATTTTATCTCGCGGTATTGATCTTATAACTGTCTCGCTAGGTGCTCTGGCTGATCCTGAGATCTATGCCACTCTTGAAGCTGCTGCCAAGCAAGGCCGATCAAAACTACATCTTGCGAGTGGTGCTATTGGTGCGCTTGATTGTTTGCGAGCTGCTCGTGTCGGACAGTTACAAAATGTTGCCTATATTGGGCGCAAACCCCCTGTAGGATGGAAAGGCTCTCCTGCTGAAACAAAACTGGAACTCGATGCCCTTAAAGATGCCACAACTCATTTTCAGGGAACCGCACGCGAAGCAGCACTCGCCTATCCAAAAAATGCAAATGTTGCCGCTGCTGTTGCTTTGGCAGGTGTTGGCTTTGATGCGACCTGTGTACAACTGATTGCGGACCCTAATATCACTGAAAATATCCATGAGATACAGTCGTCAGGTGATTTTGGTAGTTTTAATTTTAAAATTAGTGGACAAGCATTACCAGAAAATCCACGTAGTTCCGCCCTTGCGGCCATGAGTGTCATCAGCAAACTAGATGAGATAAAACAATCCATTTTGATTTGATTGCTAAGTATGGATAGTAAAAATTGTTGATTTTTATCATGAATTCATTGGCGGTGAACTGCTGTCTAAGCTTTTAAGATAGCTGAAACCTGTTTTTGCCAAATTCAATTGAATTGACACCTAGTCTTGCATGATCAAAACATTGCAGAAAAGAGGCCGTTTATTAATGTATCCAGAATTAAATCTTTTAATTAATGGAAAATGGCGCAAGGCGGTGCGTGATTTACCAGTGTTGAATCCAGCCACTGGGGAGGAAATTGGACGTCTCCCTTGTGCTACGACAGCAGATCTTGATGACGCAGTAGCGGCTGCAGAAAACGGGTTTCAAATTTGGAGACATACGTCTCCACGCCAACGATCTGAAATCATAATCAGGGCAGCTTCATTATTACGTGACCGTATTGAAGAGATTGCTCATTCAATAACGTTAGAGCATGGAAAGCCTCTGGCCCAAGCGCGTCTTGAGGTTATCCGTGGCGCAGAATTTTTTGAATGGGATGCCGGTGAGGCAATGCGCACTTACGGGCGCATTATTCCTGCAGCACGAGGACATAAATTTTCTGTCCACCATCAACCTATTGGAGTGGTGGCGGCATTTTCACCCTGGAATTTTCCAATGAGCCAGCCAGCTCGAAAAATTGCGGGAGCATTAGCATCAGGGTGCTCTATCATTCTCAAACCGGCAGAGGAAACACCTGCTGGGGCAATCCATATTGCTCGCGCCTTCGAGGACGCTGGGCTGCCTGCGGGTGTCCTAAACTTGGTATTTGGTGTTCCATCAGAAATCTCTACTTATCTTATTCCAAAAGACTCCATTCGACTGGTTGCATTCACTGGATCAACTGTGGTTGGACGCCATTTAACAACTTTGGCATCTGAAAATATGACTTCAGTTTTGATGGAGCTTGGTGGACATGCGCCTGTTATCGTTTGTGAGGACACCGACGTTAAGGCTGCTGCGGTTCAAGGTGCGATCCGCAAAATGCGTAATGCAGGTCAAGTTTGTACATCACCTACGCGCTTCTTTGTCCATGAAACCATTTTTGATGAATTTACTACGGCATATGTTGATCGTGCTGCCGCTACGGTTGTTGGAAATGGAATGAGCAAAAGTGTTGAAATGGGACCGTTAGCAAATGAACGGCGTATTGCGGATATTAGTGCTCTGGTTGAAAACGCTGTGGCTTGTGGAGCAGATTTAGCCACGGGCGGCAAACGTTACGGCGACAAAGGATATTTTTTTCAACCAACTGTATTGGTAAATGTACCAGCTCAGGCGCAAATTATGCAAAAGGAACCCTTTGGCCCGATCGCCGTCATCAACTCTGTTTCATCTCTTGAAGATGCAATTACGAAAGCCAACTCTGTACCATATGGGCTTGCTGGTTATGCCTTCACTAATCGTGCAGATTATATTGATCGTATGATTGACGAAGTTGAGGTTGGAAACCTTTCTATAAATACACTTGAAGCATCCATGCCCGAAACTCCATTTGGGGGTGTCAAATCAAGTGGTTATGGTCGTGAAGGTGGTTCTGAGGGCTTGGATAATTATATGATTGTAAAAAATGTTTGGCATTCAGCCCAAATAGATTAACTCAAAAAACTTTTTGTAGAGTTTTCTTTAGTAGCGAAACGAGCTCCTCAATCTGGGCGTCAGTTATTATGAATGGTGGTGCTAAAAGAATATGATCGCCATGCTTGCCGTCGCGAGTTCCTGACATTGGATAACAGATTAGTCCCTCCGCAAAGGCTATTTGTTTAACTTTATTGGCAATACCCCGATTGGGATTAAATGGGACTTTGGTTTCACGATCTTCTACAATTTCAATGCCAAAGAACAGACCTCGTCCACGAATGTCCCCAATATGTGGATGTTGGCTGAAGGCCGCTAATAATGCGGAATGCATTTTTTCGCCCATTCTGGCTGCTCTGTTGGGCAGATCATGGTTGATTAATTCGGAAACGACTGCGAGTGCCGCAGCAGTCGCAACCGGATGTCCAAGATATGTATGACCATGCTGGAAAAAACCTGAACCATTTTCGATTGCAGCGTAAATTGTGTCTGTACAAAGCATTGCACCAATGGGCTGATATCCTGCACCCAAGCCCTTCGCAATACACAGAATGTCAGGAGCAACATCGTCATGATCGCAGGCAAATAAATGCCCAGTACGTCCCATTCCACACATTACCTCATCGAATATAAGTAAGATGCCATATTGATCGCATATTTCTCGGATGCGTTTGAAATACCCATTGACTGCTGGCACAGCACCTAAAGTAGCTCCCACTACTGGCTCGGCCATAAAGGCCATAACGGTCTGCGGACCTACACGTAAAATCTCAGTCTCAAGTTCGTTTGCAACCCGCTGGCCATAGTCAAACTCGCTTTCACCATCAACGCGACCAATATACTGATAACAAGGCCCAATATGGCTCATCTCAACCAATAGTGGAGCAAATTGTGCACGCCGCCATTCGTTGCCACCAGCAGAAAGTGCGCCCAGTGTATTGCCGTGATAGCTTTGCTTACGCGCTATTAAATGTTTGCGTTCAGGCTGTCCGATTTCAAGGTAATATTGACGAGTTAGCTTAATTGCACTCTCTATTGCTTCTGAACCCCCAGAAACAAAAAAAACCCGGTCTAGATTGCCTGGCGCTTTTTCTATGAGAAGATCGGCTAGACTTTCGGCTGGCTCGGATGTCATGAAACCGGTGTGCGCAAAAGCAACCTTTTCCACCTGATTTTTCACGGCAGCTATAATGGCTTGATTCGAGTGGCCCAAGCAAGAAACAGCTGCATCTCCACAGTCAAGATAACGCTTGCCATTTGTATCGACTAGATAGCATCCATCTCCATGTAGCGCGGTGGGCGCGCTTGCCTTCGTGTGACGTGGAAATACGTGACTCATTTTAATTCCTTAATGCTGAACACAAAATAATACGTACGATGTTTTCTGCCTTTGATAATTAAAAATTGAATTAAGTCTTAACATAAAGCAAGCCTCAATGGATCTAGAGCTTTAATATTTTAGCCATATGAACATCGCGATGGGTGCGTCTAATGAGTACGTTCAGGATCTGCCCCTCGATGGTTGTAATTGTATGTTTGTAAAATTCCATTACAAAGATAGACCATGCTCGCCTTTATAATTGTTTCACTTTTAATGTTAATCACGCCTGGGCCAGGAGTGTTATCGTTAGCAGGGGTCGGCGCGGCATTCGGTTGGCAACATGGTTTGAGATATTTGGCAGGTCTGTTTGTTGGACATTTTATAGTCAGCATCTTGATTATAACTGGGTTGGCCGCAATTATTTTAAATGACCCATTTATTCGCACGGTTTTGTTATTAGCTTCGGCAGGATACTTAGGGTATGTCGCCTTTCGGATTGCTCTGGCTGGATCAAAAATTCGCTTTATTCAGATAAATGCGCCGGGATTTGTAACTGGTATGGGACTGCAGTTCATCAACCCAAAGGTCTATGCAGTGAACACAACATTTTTCACTGGCTTCGCTTTCTATCCAGATAGTTTTGTCGTGGAAACTGGCGTAAAACTGATTATTATGAATGCAATTTGGATTCCTGTGCACATGTGTTGGCTTTATGCTGGTTGTAAGCTTAATGAACTAAACCTTCCGGATAGAACGCAAAAGCTGATCAACATATCTATGGCAACATGCCTGGTAGTTGTCGTTGGGATGTCGGTATGGTCAGTTTTAGCAATTTAAGGTAAAATTTTAATTATTATCATTAATTGAGGCTAAAAACTGGCTCTTTCTTGATAACTTCTAATTTAAATTTAAAAGCAAGAAGACTGGAGAACTTGGGAGAGATTTGGTCGCTTTTGGGCGTGTTTTGAAATTTATTTTCTCGTTTGATGAGCTGAGGTTATCACAAGTTTGGTCTTTAAAGCCGCAATGTATTTTTCCCAGAAGTATTGCCGTATATATGTACAGCATAGCATCAGAAGTTTGGTGAAAGGGTGATTAAATGAAAACGCATGCCCAAGCGGTGGTGATTGGCGGTGGAGTTATTGGGTGTTCAATACTCTATCACCTTACCAAACTCGGATGGAGTGATGTCATTCTGCTTGAGCGTGATGAGTTGACGTCTGGCTCAACATGGCATGCTGCAGCCAACATTCACGGGCTACACGACAGTACAAATATCAGCCGTATTCAGCATTATACAATGAATCTTTATAAGGATCTGGAAACTGAAACTGGGCAGAGCTGTGGTGTTTTTCAACCTGGTTCCCTGTATCTTGCGCAAACCGAAAACCGGTCGCATCAGTTAAAGCTTCAGGCTGCAAAAGCCAAACTTTACGCAATGAATTTTTCTGAGATCACGCGCACAGAAGCCGAAGATCTGCACCCATTAGTGAATTTTGATGGTATTCGTACCATTATGTGGGAACCTGATGGCGGTAACGTTGATCCTTCAGGTGTTACCGCTGCATATGCCGCTGGCGCTCGTCAGAATGGGGCCAGTATTTATCGCTTTACTCCGGTGACCGCGACTGAAGCTCAGCCTGATGGGAGTTGGATTGTGCGGACTCCAAAGGGTGATATTAAAACCCAATGGGTCGTCAACGCTGCTGGTCTTTGGGGCCGTGAAGTTGCGCGACTTGCAGGATTAGAGTTGCCGTTACAGCCAACGGAACATCAGTATTTTGTAACCGAAACCATAGCCGAAATTGATGCGATGGAGCGTCGTCTTCCATCGGTGGCGGACCGTGATGGTGAATATTATTTGCGTCAAGAGGGGAAAGGCCTTCTCGTTGGCGCCTATGAGCGTGATGTGAAATTCTGGGCTGAGGGTGAAACGCCCGCTGGTTTTGGACATGAGCTATTTGAGGATGATCTTGAACGGATTGAAGAAAACATGATGCGGGCAATTGACCGCGTGCCTGCAGTGGGTGAGGCTGGTATTAAACGCGTGATCAATGGACCGATGATCTGGTCACCGGACAGCAATGTATTGTTTGGCCCTGCACCAGAGCTGAGAAATTATTTCTGCTGCAACGGCATTATCCCTGGCTTTAGCCAGTCGGGTGGTATGGGGCTTTTGGCGGCAGAGTGGATGATCGAAGGGGAAACAAAATATGATATGTTTGCCTGGGATATGGCCCGTTTTGGCGCATGGGCAAGCAAAGAATTTACTAAATCTCGGGTTGGTGATCAATATGCCCACCGTTTCAGCATTCACTTTCCAAATGAGGAACGCACTGCAGGGCGCCCAGTGCGCATGCGTCCGATCTATGAGATGCAAAAAGAAATGGGTGCAGTTATGGGGCTCAACTATGGTTGGGAACATCCACTATGGTTTGCCACTACGTCAGGCGTTCAGGATACCAACGGCTTTACACGCCAAAACTGGTTTGAGCCGGTAGGTAAAGAATGTAAAATGCTACGCGAAAAAGCAGGTATTATCGATATCTCCAACTTTGCAAAATATATAGTGCGTGGACGAGAGGCATGCGCGTGGTTGGATACTGTTTTTGCTAATAAAATGCCGACTGATGTGGGGCGGTCCTGCCTGACACCATTGATCTCTGCGCGTGGAGGCCTTGCGGGGGATTTTACCGTTACATTGATGGCAGAGGATGAGTACTGGATTTTGGGCTCAGGCATGGCTGAGCGCTATCACAAAAGGTTTTTTGATGCGGTACCCATGCCAGAGGGCGTTAGCTTTGAAAGTCGAACTGAGGCGGTCTGTGGATTTAATGTAGCTGGCCCTAAATCGCGCGCCATTTTGCAGCGATTGACTAACACATCGCTAAATACCGCAGATTTTCGCTTTATGCATTCGAAACGTTTGGAGCTTGCGGGTTTAGATGTGGCCATGCTCCGCGTTTCCTTTACTGGGGATCTGGGTTGGGAAGTGCATTGCGATACTGCTGATCAAATGGCGCTTTACACGGCTCTTTTGGACGTTGGTAAAGAATTTGGTGCAGGACCCGTGGGCAGCCGTGCTTTAATGTCGATGCGGGTGGAAAAAGGCTATGGGAGCTGGTCGCGCGAATATAGTCCTGAATACTGGCCACATGAGCAAGGCATGGATCGGTTATGCAAATTGGACAAAGATTTTCTGAACAAAGCGGCGCTGGAAGAGGTTTTGGCCAAACCGCCCCGCGAGCAGATGGTACTTCTGCACCTTGACGAGGAAGAAGTGACTGCCTCAAACGCAGATGCTACAGGGGGCGAGCCAGTGTTTAGAAATGGCAAGGGTGTCGGCCGTGTAACATCGGGCACCTATGGTTATACTGTTGGCATGTCGCTGGCGCTGGCCATGGTAAAAGATGTAGAGCCAGGGGATGAGGTTGACGTCATGGTGCTGGGTCAACCTCATAAAGCGAAAATCTTGTATGAGCCACCGTTTGATCCGAAAGGTGAAAAGTTACGGACTTAGGCCTATCAGGACTAAAGTGAGGGTCCATTGGATTAAACGCTCCAAATATAAACTGTCTTTGTTAATACTTTTGAAAATTAATCAACAGTTCAAGATTTACAAAAATTTCAATATTAACGGCTGCCTTTTTGTTAGCTGGTCTAAATGGCAGCTCCAAAGGCCTGTTCCAGATCCCGGATCAGGTCCTCAGGATGCTCTAAGCCAACCGATAGACGGATCAACCCTTCATTCACACCTGCCATTTTGCGCGCCTCAAGTGGGACACCTGAATGGGTTGTTGAGGCTGGATGACACACGAGTGACTCTGTGCCGCCAAGGGATACCGCCAGTTTGAAAAGTGTTAGCCCGTTCAAAATGCGAAATGCCAGCTCTCGATTATCTTCGACAACGAATGAGAACGTTGATCCTGGCCCGCTGCACTGGCGATCATAGATTTCACGCTCTTTTGGATCGTTGGTGAATTCTGGATGTAGAATATCGCATGGAATCATTTCGTTTTTGGCCAGCCATGTAGCCACTTTACGGCCAGAATCGGCCGCGCGTTCCATTCGTAATGAGAGGGTTTCCATTGATCGGGCCAGCATCCAGCTTGAATGTGGATCAAGCTGGAACCCATAAGCGCTTCGTGTTTGGCGAATAGGCTTTAGCATCTCAGCTGATCCAGTGACCCCACCTGCAATCAGGTCAGAATGGCCGCCCACATATTTGGTAAGCGAGTACACACAAATATCTGCACCAAACTCGATAGGCCGCTGGAATACTGGTCCCAGCATTGTATTGTCACAGACGATGATTGGTTTTTGACCAGAGGTCTTGGCCCATTTATCCACGGTTTCGCGGATCAGTTTGATATCCGTCAACGAATTGGTTGGGTTTGCTGGGGTTTCAAGGTAAACCATCTTGACAGGACCATGGCGTGTGGCCTTTTCAAGCGCATCAAGTAATGCATTTGCACTGGCACCATCGGTAAATGGAGTAGGATTAACGTTCCAACCGGACATGACCTTGCCAAACAGCGTTTCGGTGCCGCCATAGAGCGGTGTGTAATGTACAAATGCATCACCGGGGCGCAAATATGCTAGCGCCACAGCGCTGATTGCTGCCATGCCTGACGACGTGATGAGCGCTTTTTCGGCACTGTCATAGATTGCCAGGCGGTCCTCAACGATTTCGGTGTTAGGGTGGTTAAAGCGCGAGTAGACCAAACCGCCTGCGCCCATTCCTTCGGGAGCTGGTTTACGTCCTGCAACAACGTCAAAGAAATCGGCGCCCTGTTCGGCGGTTTCAAAAACAAAGGTTGAGGTTAGAAATACTGGTGGCTTCACAGCTCCTTCTGAAAGAGCTGGATCATAGCCATATGCAGTCATCTGAGTTGATGGGTGCAGTTGCTTTCCGCCCAGTTGCGTGCGCCTGAAGTCATTACTGGACATTTTTGTCTCCCAAAGTTTTTATTAGTGTCAAAAAGTGGACCTAACACCCAAGTCACAAAATTAAAACAGGCATGAATACTAATTTAGAGTTTTTCTTTAGTGCTGGTGATCGAGGGTCCTAGGTGTTAGTTTCTGCGTCTAGAATGTAACGGTGGGTAACCACGTGCCCGGAGTGACGAAATTGCCCTCGACGTAGTGCACAAACGGACCAATTCGAGTTGACCAAATATGCCTTTTTATGCCCAATATGGATCTGAGGAAATAAATGCCTGACCAAATTCAATATATGCACCAATCTATTGCGCAAGCAGTTAGCGATCACGAGATTGAAACACTGTTTGGGTTGGTTGGTGATGCCAACCTTTTTATTGCAAACCATTTTGTGAATGAGTGTGGGGGTACACTTGTTCCCGCAGTGCACGAAGGTGGCACTGTTCTCATGGCGCTGGCCTATACTCAAGTTACAAATCAAGTTGGTGTTGCGACAGTAACTCAGGGACCTGGTCTAACCAATTGCGTAACCGCACTAAGGGAAGGCGTAGTTTCGCGTTGCCCAATGATACTTTTGTGCGGTGATACTCCGGTAACTGCGCCTTTTCATCCTCAAAATATAGACCAACGTGAGGTGGTTAAGGCAACTGGTGCAGGGTTTGAGCAGGTACAAGCTCCAGATACAGCTTCACGGGACGTTGCAAAAGCGATTTATCGCGCGCGTATGGAAAAGCGACCAATCGTTGTCAACATTCCCTCTGATTATATGTGGGCTGAAGTTGAACATAAAAAGATTGTTTTTTCGTTTGATGAAGCGCCAACTGTAATCACCGAGGGCTCGGTACACGAAGAGGCCATTGGTATGATTATTTCAGCGAAGCGGCCACTGATTTTAGCAGGAGCGGGAGCGGTTGCTGCTAAAGATAACCTGATTGCCCTAGCCGAGAGGATGGAGGCGCCTCTCGCAACAACATTAAAAGGTACGGGTCTCTTTGCTGGCCACCCAAACAATATTGGTTATTTTGGCACACTCAGCACTGCTGAAGCCTATGATGTTATGGCGGCGGCTGATTGTGTGATTGTGTTCGGTGCTTGGATGCACTTTTTCACGACAGATAAAGGAGAACTACTTAAGGGTAAACGTGTCATTCAGGTAAACAATTATGTTTCTGATATTGGGGCTTTCTACCAACCTGATGCTGTCTTAATTGCTGATGCAGGAAAGACAGCTGAAAATATTCTTTATTGGCTAGATGAGGCCGAAATTTCTCCCACGGGGTTTTCTAAAGAATTACCATCTCATGATATCTCTACATATCCAAAGGGTGATCCTGAGAAATCTACTCCTGGTTATATAAATTTTGAATATGCCCTGGATCGCTTGAACGAAACACTTCCAGAAAACCGGATTATGCTGACTGACGGAGGTCGTTACATTACTGAAGTTTGGTGTCGTGTGAATGTACCAGACCCCAACAGTTTTCATATGAGTGATAATTTTGCAGCAATCGGTCAGGGAATGCAGCAGGCAATTGGTGCCGCACATGGGGACCCGGCGCGGCCTGTTGTTTTGTTTACTGGCGATGGTGGTTTCATGATGGGTGGGCTGAACGAGTTCAACACTGCTGTTCGCACAAACTGTAATTTGATTGTTATTATCTGTAACGACTCTGCCTACGGAGCTGAACATATTCAAATGTTGGACCGAAAAATGGATCCTTCTCTAACAGAATTTAATTGGCCAAGTTTTGCAGAAGTTGCCAAGTCCCTTGGTGGGGAGGGCGTCGAGGTAACGTCCCCTAAAGAATTGGAAGTTGCAATTGAAGCTATTCATTCACGTAAGGGCCCAATCATTGTAGAACTTAAATTGGATTCAAACAACGTACCGCGCATGCGTATGTAAAATTAATTTATGGAGCGTTAGTGAAAACTTCTTGATTGAGCTCTATTCAATTGGGGCAAACCAAAAATAATTAGATCAAATTGAGGATAGACCATGTCGCTTTCAACGCGCTTCACTACCTTAGGAACTGCAGGAGGACCTGTGCCTAAACTCCACCGTGCACAACCGGCACATGCGCTTACTCGAGGAAATCAGGTCATCTTGATTGATTGTGGTGAAGGTGCAATGCAACAGTTGATGCGGGCTGGGATTGACTTTAGGCGTGTTGATAAAATCATCCTATCACATCACCATTTTGATCACATTGGCAGTCTATTTACCTGCCTTGGTATTAATATGATGCTGCAACGCAAACAACCGATCACAATCTATGGCCCACCCGGTACGCAGAAAATAGTGGAAGGGTTGGCCATGGCTTGTGACGTGCCTCACGCTATTGGGTTTGGCATTTCAGGCCAGACCTTTCCGCATCCTCGAGATTTTGTACAGGTAAAAGAAATCTCATCAGGCAATTCTTTTGAAATTGATGATATTCGTATCTCTTGTTGCGAAAACACACATTATCGATCTGAAGACAGGTTTGGGAGTGATGGGCCCATTTCTCTGTCACTACGCTTCGATGCACCTGATCGTTCCATCGTCTACACGGGTGACACAGGTCCATGTCGAGACGTTGAGGATCTTGCGAAGGGTGCACAATTGCTAGTTGGTGAAATGATGGTGGCGGAGAAAATAATTGCGCAGCTTCAGGCAAAGAACCCTCATATGCCACCAGAACGCATCGCGATGATGGGCTCGCACCTTGAACAACACCATCTTAGCCCTGAGCAATTGGGTGAACTAGCTGGTCGTGCTGGTGTCGAGCATCTGGTCGCTGTTCATATACCACTTGATAGTATCAATTCAGAAACTGCGCCTGACTATGCTGCCCGAATCTCTAAAGATTTTTCAGGTAAAGTTACAATTGCCAAGGATCTTGATCAGTTTTGATATGGGAATTACCAATGATTATTTCATTAACAATGCATGCCTGCAGGAAAGCAAACAAGATATTAGCGCCTGAGATTGTCTATACATGTATTGGTTCTTACCCTCTGATCCACATGGAGCGTCCATACGCAAAGACGTATGGAGTGATGGCATAGGAAGATGTTAATCTATATTTCACGAAGAAAATTATTTTTTAGAATCTTGGGAGAAAAATTATAGATTCTAGACTTGTTACATTGACTGAGTATTAGCCCCAACTATGGCCAGCCC